>JGI997J19993_1000223_pt1 | contig 18918 bp, 21 predicted proteins | sample Etolagbewater25m_FD_19993 | JGI IMG/M metagenome (IMG submission 19993)
GCTTAGTTTTCAATGATCTCAAACAATTTCAAAAGCTTCAACTCGAAGTCTCTCTAGGCCTTTTAAACAAGGTCTCTCTGTTTGTGGATGGGAATTATAGGGGGTTGTTGCTTAGGTGTAGCTTAATATCTGAAAAGATTCTGTAAAAATTTTAATATTGTTTTTTGTGGAGTTTTGTTTTGATATTTGCTGGCTTTATACTTCTGTAATCCAGCCACCACCTATGAGTTTGTCACCATCATAAAACACTGCAGCTTGACCAACAGCTACACCAAATACACTTTCATCTAATTCTATATATGCCTTACTATCTTCTATCTTAACACTGCACGGAACAGCTATTGTTCTATATCTTAACTTTACTGTCGTCTTAAACTCATTTTCATCATTAAACATATTAAGATTATCAATTACAACTCTATTACAAGCTAACTCTTCTTTTTTCCCAACCACTATTTGATTCTTTTTAGCATCTATACTCAATACAAAATGTGGTTCATGCGCGCCTTTAACAGTAAAACCCTTTCTCTTGCCAATTGTATAATGCATATATCCTTTATGTTCACCAACAACATTGCCGTCTTTGTCTAGGACTTCACCTATATTATCTACATTTACATAATCTTTTAATAAATCAGTATACGTTGTTTCAACAAAACATATTTCACTAGATTCAGCTTGAGAGGAGAAAGACTCAAGTCCTTTTATTGATGCAGCTATTTTTTTTATATCACTTTTTTTTCTACTACCTAAAGGAAATAACAATCGTGGTAATATTTCCTTATGTACATAAAATAAAAAATAACTTTGATCTTTTGTATCATCATCTGCAGCATAGAAATATTTTCCATCAGTTTTAATATAGTGTCCCGTAGCTAAATATTCTGCGCCAATTTTATCAGCAAACTTTATCATTTCACCAAATTTTAGACTTCTATTGCAAAGGGCACATGGATTTGGTGTTTTACCCTCTGCATATGTTGCAATAAAAGGATCAAATACTTCTTTTTTAAATGTATCTTGTAAATCCAAGGTATGGAGTTTCATTCCAACAAAGTCTGCTGCTTTTTGTGCACGAGCTTGATGTATTTCATGATAACCGGGTTTTGAGTGAAGTTTCATATATAAACCTTCCACTTCATAACCCTCTTCTTTTAATAATAATGCTGTGACAGTAGAATCAACCCCACCGCTCATTCCTACTAATACTTTTTTTATATTCATTTGTTTAAACTCGATAATGATTTGTAATACTCTGTTTCTTCCAATCCAACTTCTTCTAATACTTCTAACTGTGTCGATAAACAGACATCTATCTCTTTCACTACACATTCAATATCATCAGTTAATCGAATCAACTCTAAATCAACTTTTTCTATCATACCATTTTTTAAAAGTTTTGTTTCTATAAAATTTAAAAGTGGCTGATAAAATTCTGTTCCAATGACAAAAATCTTTACTCCACTTACTTTTCTAGTTTGTACCAATGTTAAAGCTTCAAACAATTCATCTAATGTTCCAAATCCACCAGGAAAAATCACATAGGCAACTGAATATTTAACAAGCATCACTTTTCTTGAGAAAAAATAATCAAAGCTCAAGCTTTTTGTCGTGAATTTATTAATAACCTGCTCATGTTCTAAATCAATATTCAAACCTATAGATTCAACATTTTGATGCTCATGTGCACCTCTATTGGCAGCTTCCATAATTCCTGGACCACCGCCTGTCATTACATTATAACCTTTTGATGCTAATCTAGAAGCCAATTCTTTTGATTCTTGATAGTAAAAATCTTTTTCATGAGTTCTTGCACTTCCAAAAATTGTAACAGTAGGACCAAGGTTTCCTAGCTCATCAAAACCTTTTACAAAATCTGCAATGATTCTAAAAACACTCCAAACGTCGGCAGATTTAATATCTTTAATGTACTTTTTTGTTAATTCTTTATTTTTATTTTTCACACTAAGCCTTAAGTTTAATAAGTCGCTCTTTTTTTGAACCTATGGATGTAATTTGAACACCAAAATTCCCATCTACAATAACAACTTCACCTTCAGCAATAACATGATTATCTACTAAAATTTCTAATGGATCATTTGCGAGTTGGTTCAGCTCTATTACAGAACCTATATCCATGTTGAGAACATCCTTTAATAGCATTCTTTTTTTACCAATTCTTACTCTAACTGGTAATTTAACATCCATAATCAGACCAATATTATTCATCTCTACACTATTTAATTCAACCGAAGATTCATCTGAATCAGAACTAGGCATAGATGATGAATCATTTCCGGATACAGCAGCTGCAGCATTAGCACCTAAAAGAGAATTTTTTAATGTATCATCGATTATAAACATTAGTAAAGATGAAATTGAAGCAAGAGAAAAGGTATAAACATACATTTTACTAAAGGATTCAAGACTAACTTCACTATCATCTCCTACTAGTTCTATACTCTCAATACTAAAAGATAAAAGTGGTAACTCTTTTTGGGCAGAAAGAGTATTTGATATCGCGCCAAATATATTTGACACAATCTCTTTCGTTGCATCTAGATCATCTTCACTTACATCTTCTCTTTGAGTTGGCTCTTCACCCATCATCATATCAGAAAGGGATGCTGATAAATTAGGAGGCAAAGCAACCATTGCGGAGGCTTCAATATCACCTGTAATATTTAACTTAACGAGAACAATAGGAGGAATGATATTAGAAATGATACTTAACTCTTGTTCTTCTTTGATTTTTAAAGCTGGAGCTTCTCCAACAAGTGCTTCTATTGTGCCAATAGTCTCACTCTCAAATAGTTTCATAAAATCACTCATTACCTACTCCTCATCTTCATTCATAAACTCTTCTTTGTTTATTATATCTTTTACACCAGTTATTTTTTCATGTCGCTTGACTTCAAAACTTTCTAATGCGCGCTTAACAGCATCTTTTTCAGTATCTATAGTTTCGGTTATTTGGATAGATTTTCTAAAACGTCTCAAACCTATCTCTCCTTTAAATCTCTCTTTTGAGTCCACACTTACTGTCACAATATCATCAGCTGGAGTTGATAGTCTTACAACATCTCCAACTTTTAACCCAAGTATATCCCCCATACTTAAATCTGCATTACCGAGATTAGCTTCTACGTTTACTTTAGCACCACCAAGAAGAACTTGAAGTTCAGTATTTCTACTTTTTTTCGAGCTTGTTTCATTTAACATCAGGTCTCTACTAGCAAGTTTAGGTAAAACTGGTTCAAGAGCGATAACTGGATAGCATATGTTCATCATGCCAGAGCTGTGTCCAATAATTATTTCCATTACAACCATGACAACAATTTCATTTTGAGCAACAATTTGAACAACATTAGGGCTTGATTCTTTAGACTCAATAGCAGGATAAATCTCCATTACTGGCCCCCAAGCCTCTTTTAGTGTACTCATCATAACTCTTAAAATTGTCTCAAAAAGGCTCAATTCTATATCTGAAAATTCGCGACTTGCATCAAAAGGTTCCCCTTTACCACCCAATAAGCGGTCAAGCATTGGAAACGCAATCGATGGATTTATTTCAATAACCCCACTACCCTCTAATGGTTTTACAGAAAAAACATTAAAACTTGTAGGATTTGGCAAAGACATCAAAAATTCACCATACGTCATTTGATCTACTGAGTGAAGTTGTATTTCAACAATAGAACGCATAATAGAAGAAATTTGAGAAGCTAATGATCTTGCCATTTTATCATGAACACCACGAAATGCACGAAGTTGCTCTTTTGACACACGATTTGGACGCTTAAAATCATAAAGTGTTACTTGTCTCTGAGGTAAAAGCTCATCTGAACTACCTTCTAAAACATCATCACCTTCGTCTTCAACAACATCCAATAGCGCATCTATCTCTTCTTGAGAAAGTATATCTGCCATAATTATGCTCCTATACTTTCTTTAATTTTTTGAATAACAGATTTGTGAATTTGAGATATTCTTGACTCTGTAATGTTAAGTACTTCACTAATCTCCTTGAGTGTCAACTCTTCAAAATAATATAGTTGAATTATAACTTGTTCTCTCTCTTTATAAGAAGATAAAACTTTTTTAATAACATCAACAAGTTGATCTTTTTCAACTTCAGCTAAAGCAGCGCCTTCATCTCCAATTTGAAGTTGATCATGGAGTGGCATAACAGTATATATAGTTGAAGCTATACGAGCTTCATGTACTTTGTCTATTGGCTCTTGTAAGATTTCAGACAACTCTTCATCCGTCGGCTCTTCATCATGAGAAGTTCTATACTCTTCAACCGCATAGTCTATAGCTTTAACAAGTTTTCTACTTGCACGACTTAATATATCAAGAGTTCTTAAGTAGTCAAGCATCGCACCGTATACTCTTTTTTTTGCATATCCCCAAAATGAATCATTGAGTTGTTCATCATATCTACGTGCTAATTTGATTAACTCTTCTGTACCAATTGCTGAAAGATCTAAAAAGTCTATTGAACTAGGTAATCTCTCTTTTAATCTAAAAGCCATTGCCTTTACGGCAGGTAGATATTGAATTGCTAATTCATCTTCTTGATGCTTTATATCCTCAGTATAAACATTAGGGATCATTTTTTTGCCCTTTTTACATCATCTGAGTTCACTTTCATGGCTACATCTGTAATCTTACAAGCAGAATCAATTAATTTTTCTCGCTTATTTATCTCTTTTACGAACATATCTAATTCTTTTTCATGTAAGTCTTTAGGAAAATTATATGCTTTTGCTGTTAGTGTTCTAAAGTACAATGCAATAATGATATGAGAAAATAAATAAAAAAACATAGTTATAAAAAATGTATATACCAGCAGACCTTCAGCATCAAAGGATTTTAAGATACCAAACATGATACCTACAAAAAATCCTTGAACAGTAAAAAAATATACAAAATTCTCACCCAACATGCGATACCCACTTAAAAATGTTTGATTAATCTTTTAAATAGCCCAGATAGACCACTTTCATTTGATGTAACCAGCATATTTCGTTCCAATTTAGTTAGTATAATTTTAACAATATCCTCTATATCTTTAAACGCTTGTGATGAAGGATATAAAACACTAAAAAGAGCCCTTTGTTTAACAGCGCTAGAAACTTTAGTGTCAGAGTTGATTTTACCAATCAATCTCAAATCTAAATCAGGCCCAATATTTGCATTTGCGACTTTCTTTATTTTGTCAAAAACAGCATGAGCTTCTTTTTCTCCCCTTACCTGATTCATAATAATTCCAACATCATTTCTAAGTGTTGCAATAGTTTTAATTGTTGCATATGCATCTGTAATTGCTGCCGGATCAGGCACGGTCACTACTATGACATCATCTGCTGCGTTTAAAAACATTTGTATATGCTCACCAATTCCTGCTCCTGTGTCTATGATCATCACATCAAGCTTATCAAGTATTTGCGCTTCTTCCATAAAACGTTCAAAGAGTGCCATATTTGAATATTTTAATATTTCATCTCCACTTTCACCAGGAATTAAAATAAGATTTCTTGTTATTGGAATTAAAATATCTTTAACAGTCGCTTCACCCTTAAGCACATGTAAAATATTCTTTTTTATCTTTACATTAAACATTACATCTAAATTTGCTAAACCGATATCTGCATCAAAAATACCAACATTAAGACCTTGTTGTGAAAGTGTATATGCCAAATTTGAGCTTATAGTACTTTTACCAACACCACCTTTTCCACTGGTAATTGTAATAAAACGTGTTTTTTTAGCTTTTTTTTGAGAAGCCTTGGTACTTGAAGCGACTAACTCTTCAAGTTTTTCAGCTTGATGACCCATCATGCTTTGCTCCTGTTAAAGCCATGTAGCAAACACTCAACTAAAAAATCACTATTTGCACAAACTAAATCTTCTGGGACTTCTTGTCCAACAGAAAAATAACTTATAGGCTTTTTTGTTTCGTATGAAAGTGAAAATATATTACCAAATCCCATAGTTTCATCAAGTTTTGTAAACATTAAAGTATCTACACCTAAAGATGAGAAGTTATCATACGTTACTTTTAAGTCTTCATATTTTATTGAACTTGGCATTACAAGCACTACATCTACATTATAATCAGTATTGTTTGCTTCAAGACACTCGTAAATCTTCTCAATTTTACCCTTGTCATAAGGACTAGAACCCATAGTATCTATGAGTATATAATCACAATATTTCAGCGATTCTAAGGCACTTGAAAACTCGGGAGGATCAACAACTGTTTCAATCCCCAATTTCATCATTCGTGCATATTGCATAAGTTGTTCAACGGCACCAATACGATATGTATCTAAAACAACCAAACCAACCTTATACTTTTTCTCCATCAAAAACGAGTATCTGGCTGCTAATTTTGCAATAGAAGTTGTTTTCCCTACTCCGGTTGGACCCACTAACATTATTACTTTTTTCGTACCGATCTTTGGAGGATTTTCAAGTCGAATTGGAACCATTTTTCTGAGTATAGTCTGAAAGTATCTTTTTACTGTTGATGAGTTCTCTTTCATTTTAAAAGGCATATGTTCTAAAGTAATTTGCATTAAACCATCNAAATGTTCTTTATTCATTCCACTTTGTGCCGCTAAACGATATATTTCTGCAAATTCTGGTGGTATTTGAGATTCTATATCTGGTGATTTTTCATTCCAAAACATATTTTGAATTATTTTTACTTTGTCACCAAGTTTATTTATTTCAGATTTAATCTCTTTTAATTCTTTTGGTTCATAAGATGCCTGCTGTCGAGATGAAGAGCCATATTCAAATTCAGGAGCTGTAACATCTGATATTTGAGAGATTTGTTTCGCTGCATTTGAGATATTATAGAGTACTTCTTCAGACTCTTTTTTCACTGGACGTTGTTGCGTTAATGGTTTTTGTTTAGCATAAGTACTTGGTATCATATCTTCTTCTACACCAATTACGATTTCATAAAGTGCTTCTTTTCCAAGAGCTTTTTTTTGCACTTCTCTTGTTTCTATAAGCATTCCCTCATCACCAACTTCCATCTTCGCCTTTTTAAGAGCTTCAGAGGGTGTTCTACCTGTAAATGTTAATATCTTCATAAATTAATGCCTGATAGGGGGATAACAACACTTTCTCTACTCGACCAAGAAGGATGAGGAACGGTAAGTTTTTTTGTTTGTATAACTCTGTTGTCAAAAAAAATAATATCCAAATCTAATGTCCTTGGTGCATTTGCAAAACTTCTTTTTCTAGCAAATTTTTTCTCTAATCTCATTAAATAGCTCAAAAAAACATGTGGCTGCATACTTGTATTTAAAACAATAATTGAGTTGAAAAAATCCTCTTGGTCTGCATAACCAAAAGGAGGATTTTTCAAAATCAATGATGTTTGCATGAGTTTTACTCTTTTATCTTTTTTGATTGTATAAAAAAGATGCTCAAATCTTCTCTTAACATCTCCAATATTTCCACCTATTCCAACAACACTTTTGTATCTATGAGGAGTTATTGAATCTGTTTTAAAAGGAAAACGCAAGCCTTTAAGAATAGACAAATCATCTCTTATCTTGCGTTTTATATACATAAAATTATTAAGCTTGAGCAGATGCTTGCTGTGCTTGCATCTCTTGAGCTGCTTTTACTTCACTAAAAATCTGAAGCATACCCATCATTGCTAAGTGGTAGCCAAAAGGACCAAAACCTACAATTGATGATGTACAAACAGGTGCAATCATATTATCTTTTCTAAACTCTTCACGACGATGAATATTACTGATATGTACTTCAATCGTTGGCATGTTAACTGCTGATATAGCATCACGAATCGCTATTGAAGTATGCGTGTATGCTGCTGCGTTTATGATAATCCCATTAGCTTCACCATAACACTCTTGAACTTTATCTACGATTTCACCCTCTAAGTTACTTTGAAAAAATTCTATTTCAAGACCATTCTGAGTTGCAACTTCTTTCATCTGAGTATGAATTTGCTCTAGTTTCATTGGACCGTAAATATTTTGTTCACGAACACCTAACATGTTTAAGTTTGGACCTTGGATAACAACTATTTTCATTTTACACCTTTTGTATTACTATTAATTCTTTTAAGGGATAATTTTATCCAAAAGAATATTAAATATAGTTACAGTGGATATAAAATATGCAACTTAATAATCCTTTGACTTCACTAGATTGTTGCACTCTTTTATCATATTATACAAATCTAAATCTCTTCCCGAAAGATTACAAATTGTTTTACCGGTAGCATCAAGGAATATAAATGTTTCTAATTCGTGATATTCTTTAGGCATAAATTTTGAAAAAATAACATATTCTGCCGCATCTAAATTACAAAATTGATGCATAATATTTTGAAATTTTTCACATGTTTTATCCACTTTTCTTATCTCTAAAACTTCATTTTGAAGGCTATTTTTTAAAACATCCTGAAGGTTCACTAATTCCTCTTCAAGATTTTCAAATTTAACATGTTGTTTCATAATTTCCTCCTTCCCGCCAAAGCTACTTTACGCTAATAATTATTTAATTCAAGTATATAAAAAAGATAATTTTTTTTAGCTTAATAAAAATCTGTAAAACTTATACAGGCACAAGTTTAATCCTAAAAAAAGTGTATAATATATTTTAAAATTTAAATATATAAGATAAATAATGCAAATAATAACACCTCACTTTATACTAATGAATGACAGAGTAACTACAAATCTCTCCATAGCGTTTGATAAAACTATACATCGTATTGCTCCATATGAAGAACTCATAAAAGAATTTCCAACTGCAAAAGTCACTACGCTTAGAGAAAATTCTCTCTTAATGCCTGGACTTATAAATGCACATGTACATATCGAATTTTCAGCAAATAAAACAGAGCTCTCTTATGGGGATTTTATGAGCTGGCTTTATAGTGTTATAGAAAATAGAGAAGAACTTATCGGTGGCTGCGATAAAGAGTGTATGAAAAAAGCTTGTGACGATATGCTTGAAGCTGGTATTACAACTTTCGGCGCTATTAGTTCACACGGAATGGACTTGGATGTTTGTCAAAACGCAGCCCAGAATGTCGTTTACTTTAATGAGCTTATAGGATCTCAAGCGACTATGGCAGATACTCTTTTTGCTGATTTTATATCACGTTTAGATGCTTCAAAATCTGTAAAACGCGAAGGTTTTCATCCAGCTGTTGCTATACATTCACCCTATTCTGTACATCCAGTATTGGTAAAAAAAGCTCTTGAAATCGTTAAGAATGAAGAGTTGAAGCTAACTGCTCACTTTATGGAGAGTATGGCTGAACGAAACTGGTTAGACTCTAATGAAGGCGATTTTAAAAAGTTTTTTAAAGATCTGCTCAAACAAGATAAAGCTATTTGTGATTCAAAAGAATTTTTAGAATATTTTGATGGTCACAATGCTCTTTTAACACACGGTGTCAACGCAAATGAAGAGGAACTCGAATCAATAGCAGAAAATGGCCACACTATCATCCACTGTCCTATTTCAAATAGACTATTAGGCAATAATACACTCAATATCCAAGCGCTTAATGATAAAAACATCAGATGGATTGTTGCAACTGATGGACTCAGTTCTAACTATAAACTTGATCTTTTTGAAGAGATGAAAATGTCACTTTTCATGCATAGTGATGCACCTCTTTTAAAATTTGCAAATGCTCTTATTAGAGGAGTCACAATAGATGCAGCAAATGCTCTTGGTCTCAATACCGGTGAGATTGCAGAAGGAAAAAACGCAGATATGATAATTTTAGACTTAGATAAAGAACCAAATGAAGAGTTAGCTATTCATTTAATACTTCATAGATATAATATCTCCAAAGTATATATAAATGGCGAACTCAAAAAAGGAGCATTATAAATGGAACTCATTAAAAAAATATTTTTACCTATTACTGTACCAATGAAATTTATACAAGAGCATTTCAAGGCTATGATTTTTTTACTCATACTCTTTCTTCTCTTTGCACCATCAAGTGAACAAAACTTAATTCCAAATAATTTACAACAGATAAATTTAGTTGGACCACTCATGGAAGTATCTGAGGTACTTGAAGAAATTGAAAAAGCGCGTGAAAACGATACTATTAAAGGTGTATTACTTGTTGTTGATTCTCCGGGTGGAGCTGTCGCGCCTTCTATAGAAATAGCTTATGCTATAAAACGCTTAAAAGAGAAAAAACCTGTCGTTGTATATGCAAAAGGTACTATTGCAAGTGGGAGTTACTATGCAAGTATCTGGGCAGATGAGATTATGGTAAATCCTGGCTCTATGGTCGGAAGCATCGGTGTAGTTATGCAAGGAGCTGATGTTAGTGGTCTCATGGACACAATCGGTATTAAAACGCAAAGTGTTCAAGCTGGTAAATATAAAAAAGTTGGAACAACAGATAGACCTTGGACAGATTATGAAGTAAATGAACTCAATAAAGTTATACAAGGTACATATGACATGTTTACCGAAGATGTAGCGAAGGCGCGAGGATTAGATGTTAAAAAACGTGATCTGTATGCAAACGCGCATATTTTTACAGCTAAGCAAGCAAAACATGTAGGATTAGTTGACTCTTTAGGTGTAACTTATGATGCTAAATTAAAGACAGCTGAGTTGAGTGGTGTTTCTAATCCAGTATGGAATAAAGAAGATCAATTTGATAAAATAATGAAAAAGTTATCAGCTACAACAGCTGTNACTCTGCACACTTATTTTCCAGCTTTAATACTAAAATAGTAGAGAGAATTAAACCTCTTCTACTCTCACTACCTCATTTAAATTTTCAAATATTCTAGCAACTCTATCCTGCCAAAGTCTACCAAACTCTTTTAACTCATCAGAAGAGGCAGCACCTTGCATCATTTTTTGCATTAAGGGCTGCATAGCTGGATTTGGCATTATTGATGAAGGATTATAAATTACATCTACACTTTTGTTATTGTCAACTCTTGTAAATCTAGCTGAAGAGTCTATATCTGAGTTAAAAAACATTAAAGAGTGACGTGCAAACTGACCGGACAAACCTTTAAAACCACTTTTGTCTGTAGCTCCTGTTATTTGAGATATTACGTTTGCAATAACTCCAGCAACGCCATCCTCTAAATCCTCTTGAAATTCTACTTTAACATTTCCGCGAACTGCTCTTTCATCTGGATATAAAGCATTTAAACCTGCAAATGCAACTATGTAAGCACCAGCAACAGTAGGACAACTGTGCCCAGCTGATTTTACTACATCTAAATAAGTAAACTCATACTCACCATTTTCAAATGCACCTAAAGCATTTGAAAGATAATCTTTTACTTTTATAGTTTCAACTTTATCATAAAATTCTGGATAACTCATTTTAATTCCTTATTTGTAACAACTGCGTTTATATAAACTTCATCACTTTGAAGTTCAAAATTATCATTGATGTTCAGTTCTGAAATATCAATAACTTTTTTCTCTTTTGAGATTTGTGCAAAGCCACTTTTTGATTTTAATTTTGGATGGTTGGATTCTAACATCTTTTGAAGATTTAAAACTTGATTTTGAGCAACACTCATAACAGAATTAATAGCATAAGGAAATCTAACTCTTATATGTTCTATCTCTTTTGAGGAATTTTGTAATTTAAAAGTAATAGTCTGTGTAAAAGCTTCTTTAAATTGTTTAATCTCCTGAAGCTTTTGTAAAAGCTTTTTTTCTACAGAATGCTGAGCATAAGAGCTTTTAAGATGTACTAATTCTTGATTTTTATTGTATATTTTTTGAAATAAGTTTTGTGTTAATTGCGTTTGTATCGTATCTAAATATTGATACAGCTCATTAGTATCTGGCAATATTATTTCCATAGCAGCACTTGGAGTTGCAGCACGTATGTCTGCAACAAAGTCACTAATTACCCAGTCTATTTCATGCCCGACTGCCGAAACAATAGGTGTACGAGCCTTAAAAATTGCATCAGCTACTATCTCTTCGTTAAATGCCCATAAATCCTCAATACTTCCTCCGCCACGTGCAACTATAATAATATCATACTCAAGAGTATCACTATAAATTACTGCATTAGCGATAGCACTTGCTGCGTTTGCTCCTTGGACTAAAACATCATAAACATCAATCTCTAAAATTTTATATCTTGAGTTTGCAACTCTCAACATATCTTGAAGGGCTGCACCAGTTGCTGAAGTTACAAGAGCTATGCGTTTAGGAAATNTTGGAAGCTCTTTTTTTATTTCAGAGTTAAAATATCCCTGTTTTGAAAGTTTTTGTTTTAACTGTTCATACGCCAAAGCTAAGGCACCCTGCCCTGATGGCTGAAGAGTAAAACAATTTATCTGATAAGAGCCTCTTGGTTTATACAAAGTTATGGCTCCATCAAGAATAACTTTTAAACCCTCTTCAAGACGAAACTTTAATTTTGAAGCATTTCCTCTAAACATTACACAGCTAATAGCGGAGCCAGAATCTTTTAGAGTAAAATAAATATGACCGGAGTTATGGAATGTGATTCGGGAGAGTTCGCCTTCAACTAAAACATGACTAAAGCTCTCTTCTAAAAGAGATTTAATCTGTTCGTTGAGAGAAGAAACACTAAGTGTTTGCATCTACTGTAGCTCTATTTTTTTCTTGCAATAAGAAGAGTAGAAATATCCATTGAAAAGCTTTTAGTATATAACATCTCAAAGCCAGCTGCTTCAAGTTCATTTTGCATATTTTCTACTGTTGAGAAATCTTCTATAGAATTTGGTAAGTATTCATAAGCTTCTAAATTTTTAGAAATAAAACCACCAACTTTTGGGAGTATTTTATTTGTGTAAAAATTCATAATTTTTCCAAGTAATGATGGATTTTCATTTTTCATAAACTCCAAAATAACGACAAGTCCATCTTTTTTTAAAACTCTGTTAAACTCATCAAGAGCTTCTTTTCTCTGAACTACATTTCTAATTCCATACGTGATACTTAGAATATCACCACTTGCATCATCAAGCGGAATTTCTGTAGCTTTTGAAATATGATAATTAAACTTTGGATATTTAACACGAGCCACATCCACCATGCCGACAGATGGGTCAACACCTACAATTTCACCAATTGCGATGCCATTAATCTCTGCACGAGTTCGCCAGAAATCCATCATGTCACCAGTTCCACATGCAACATCCACAATTTTATCTATAGAATCTTTTCCAGAATACTTATATGCTAAATCACACGCTTTACGTCTCCAACTCTTATCAACACCCATACTCATCACACGATTTGCTGTGTCATATGTTGGCGCAATGTCATCAAACATTGAAACGATTTTTTCTTGCTTTTGTGTGTTTTTTTTACCGTGGCTACTCATTTTTTATATCCTTTTCATCCACATAATTATATCTTGCTCTTCTTTTTGTATATTTAAAATTTCAAATTTATCATCTAATTTTTCAAATCCATTTTGACCGCCAAAGGAAGGTGCTTGATAGCATAAATAATAATCTACAATATCACGAGTCAGTTCAAACATTTTTGAGCTTCCCTCAATCATTATATTTTTATAACTTTCAAGTTTTGAAAAATTATTTTCTATGAAAACTTCTCTTCCCTCTACGTTAAAAAGAGGAATAGTTTTATCAAACTCTTGAAGTTGTGAAACTATTAAAATATCCGGTGCTTTTCCATTGACTAATCTGGCATCTAATGTTGGCCTATCAATTCTCACAGTATTGCCGCCTATCACAAGGAGGTCACAAACATCTCGCATAGCATGAACATTTTCACGTGACTCTTTAGAACTTATAGTACCACCATCTGTTGTTGCGTTTAGACGCTGTGCCCATTTAAAAAAAACAAAATTATCATCTAAAGTTTTTTGAAATGGAAGAAGAAGTGCATCACACTCCTTTTTTAAAATTTCTGTATATACTTCACATGAGTTCATTTGAAGTATCATATTTCCATTTTTCGCTTTTTGATTTGTGTCATACGAGCCAACAAAAACATTTTTTATGCCTAATTCACTTATAAGTCTCGCACATGAAGGAGTTTTACCAAAGTGTGAACATGGCTCTAAGGTTGAATACAAAGTTACATTTTTAAAGATATTGTTATGATTACTTAATAAGTGAGTGTGTATATCTACAGATTCATGAAGGGCTAATATGTAATTGTCGTTTGTAAGTTTATAATAGGCTGACTTTAATGCATTTACTTCAGCGTGAGGCTCGCCGGCTTTGTGGTGCGCCTCAACTGCTAAAATCTCTCCATTAGCACCTACGACTGTACAGCCTACGGCAGGATTTGGATATGTTAAACCTTGATATTTCCAAGCCTCTTTAAGGGCAAGATGCATATAAAAGTTATCGTCGATTACCATTCAAAATATGTTTTAGCTTTATTAACATTGTTAAATTCAATCTCTACAAGTTCATTTTCAGTCTGAACAAATATTTTAGAACCTTCAACTTTTTCTAAAACTCCTCTAATCTTATCTTTTGTAGTACTAAGAATAGAGACTTTTTCACCTATAGATTTTTTAAAGTGATCCAATTTTGAAAGGTTTCTTTCAATTCCAGCAGTTCCAACTTCTAGTCTATAATCACCCGATACAGGAGGAGTAACATCTAGTAAAGGAGATATGAGGTGCGTTAATTCAACACATTTATCAAGAGAAACACCACTGCGTTTACCATCTACAATCTCTGTTGAAACAACACTCACACGGTATATTGTCTCATCGTGTTCACTCACAACAACCGCATCATATAGCTCTAAACCTACTGATTTTACAAGGGAGTTAATATCGCTCTCAAGACTCATCGTTTGTATCCTTTGAAATGCGTTTAAATAATTCTTCAATATTTTTTGATTTTTCAAGTTGTTCGTCAAATTCAAATGTAAATTTAGGGCAGCGATACCAACCTTGATCTTTTAAACAATATGTTTCAACAAGAGGACGTGCATTTTTTAAAAGTTTTAAATAGTCACGTTTTTCTTGTTCTGAGTACTCGCTAGGATTGATGTAAACCTTAGCATCACTTTTACCACGAGAACATTTCACTTCAAGCACATCTAGATCATGAAGTCTTTTATCATTTAAAGAACCTAGAGCCTCAGGAATCAACTCCTGTAAGAGTGATTCTGTTCTCTTTAGTTTAATTTGAGCTTCTGTCATCTATAAAGAAACTTTTTGCTCAACTTTTTTGAATGTTTCAAGAACATCGCCTACTTGCACATCTTCATAACCATTAATAACAACACCACATTCATAGCCATTACCAATCTCTTCAACATCATCTTTAAAACGTTTAAGTGAAGTAAGTTCACCTTCATAATGAACAACACCTTCACGAATAACACGAACCATACCACCACGGATAAGACGTCCATCAACAACAACAGAACCAGCAACAACACCTTTAGGTATTTTAAATACTTCTCTAACTTCTGCTTGCCCAGTATTTTCTTCTGTATATTTTGGAGCCATCATACCAGTTAGCATACCAGTAATATCATCAAGTAGTTTATAAATGATTGAGTAAGTCTTAATCTCAACACCTTTTTGTTTAGCAGATGCTTTAACCGCACCAGTTGGACGTACATTAAATCCAAGAAGTACACAGTTTTCAGAATTGTTAACAAGTTCAACATCATTTTCGGTAATTCCACCAACACCAGAAGAAATAACATTAACTTTAACTTCTTCATTTCTTAATTCATTAAGTGAAGATCTAATCGCTTCAAGTGAACCATGAACATCTGTTTTAAGAACAACTTTAAGTGATTTAAGTTTACCCTCTGCAATCATTGAAGTCATATCTTCTAAAGTTGATTTAGTTGAGTGAGAAAGCTCTTTATGTCTGTCATATTCATGACGTTTAAGAGCGTACTCTTTAGCTTCTTTATCACTTTTCATAGCTATCATAAGTTCACCAGAATTTGGAACTTCATTAAGCCCTGCAATAACTGCTGTATGGCTTGGTAGTAAAGCTTTAACTGGTTTGTTATGCTCATCCATCATCGCTTTAACACGACCATATGCACTACCACAAACTACGAAGTCTCCAACTTTGAGTGTACCGTTTTGAACAATTACTGTTGCAACTGGACCACGACCTTTTTCTAAAGATGACTCAACAACAGATGCTTTTGCCATTGCGTTTACATTTGCTTTAAGCTCAAGTACATCCGCAGTCAGAAGGATATTTTCTAATAAATCATCAATCCCCATACCAGTTTTAGCAGAAACAGGAATAAACTCTATATCTCCACCCCAATCAACTGGGTTCATGCCTTGTTCAGCCATTTGACCCTTAACAAGATCAGGTTGTGCAGTCTCTTTATCCATTTTATTTAATGCTACAATAACTGGTGCACCTGAATCTTTAGCAAGCTTAATTACTTCTAAAGTCTGGGGTTTAACACCATCATCAGCAGCTACAACTATAATAATGATATCTGTAACGTCTGTACCACGTTGACGCATAGAACTAAAGGCAGCATGTCCCGGAGTATCCAAGAAAGTGATTGCTCTACCATTTTGTTCTACTGTATATGCACCGATATGCTGAGTGATTCCACCAGCTTCACCTTCGGTTACTTTTGCTTCACGAATTGCATCTAAAAGTGAAGTTTTACCATGATCAACATGACCCATAATTGTAATAACCGGAGGTCTCTCAGTTGCATCTGGATCTTCTTCAATATCACCTTCTTCATGAGTAAACTCATCTTTAGGGTCAACAATAGTTACTTCAACATCAAACTCTTCAGAAAGAATTTCAATCTCATCATTTCCTAAGAAATCATTTTTAGTCATCATCATGCCAAGATCAAAAAGAACTTTAATGATATCCGACATTGGACGATTTAAAGCTTCTGCAAATTCATAAACACGAATATCTTCAGGAATTTCCACATGAGTTACAACTTCATCAACTTGTTTTTCTTTAGTATATTTTTTTCTTGTATCTTTTCTAACTTTTCTACCACGAGGTGCTTGTTTTTTATTAGCATTTCTACCTATAGGCTTTGGTGCTCTTGGTTTTTTTGGCTCTTCAACAGGGAGAGGAGCTCTTTCTGTAGAGTTTAAATCAAGGAGTGTTACTTGGTCGTCCATATCCATAGACACATCACTCATTGAACCACCGAAGATATCTATTTTAGTTCCCTGTTCTTGCTTACTTGCACTACGTGAACTCTGTTTAGATTTTTTCTTTTTTGCCAACTCTTCTAAAACTTCTGCACTCATTTTTCCATATGATGATACAGGTGTTTGCTTTTGAGGTAAATTATAATTTTCCTCAACTTTTGGCTTTTTCTTTTTAACGATTTTAAGACCTGTCTTTTTAATCGCTGGTCTTGTTACAGGCTGAACAACTTTTAAAGTACTTTTAGCTGTTGTTTTCTTTGCTTGTTCTTTCACTTCTTCAGATTCTTCTTCTTTTGAAGCTTCCTCTTTAGGAGTTTCCACTTTACTCACAACTTCTTCTTCTACTTTAGGAGCTTTTTTACTAGTCTCTTCAACTATTTCTTTAGGAGCTTCTTCTTTAGGAGTATCACTTTTTACTTTATCAGCTTTTTTTACTGTAGGTTTTGGAGCTTCAGGTTCATCTTCACCATTCATAATATAGTTAGCAATACTTTCTGCTTGTTCCATACTAACTTTACTCTGTGCAGCTTTCACTTCGATTCCCATATTTCTGGCTTTTTCTAAAACATCTTTAGAAGCAATCCCTAGCTCGTCTGCAATTTCTTTAACGCTAACTTTATCTGTCATCAGTGATGATCTCCTTTAGTTTGTTCATAAGTTTGTCTTTTTCACCACTTCTGCATTGTCGCATTAGCGATTTAGAGATTTTTTTCTCTTCTTTAAGACAGTTTTTACATAAATAAAAACTTCTACCTCTTCCTCTAAATAAATCTATATTTCCATCAACACATTGAAGTCGGAGTAGATTGGACTGTGCATCTCTTTGCCTACAAGTGATACACATTCTAAGAGGTATTTTAAAAATTTCCGCCATTATATCTAAATCTTACTTTATTTAATAGGCTTTATCGCTCTATTATGAGCCCATTATTATCAAAATCCAAAACCTGTACTTCAAAATCTGGAAATTTTTGGTTAAATTTATTTGCAATCATAGCCGAATCATCATCATATACAAGCGAAAAAAACGTAGAACCACTTCCAGAAAGTGTACTCATTAAGGCTCCACTTTCATAAGCAACTTTTTGTACACTAAAAAGTTCAGGAAGTGTTTTCATCCTCGCTTTTTGATGAAATCTGTCTTGAGTCGCTAATTTTAGCATTTCCCAATCTTCATTAAAAAATGCACCAACAGTAAGTGCAGTATGCGAAAGATTGTAAACTGCGTTTTCTTTAGAGTAAGATTTTGGCAAAAGTGTTCTTCCTCTTGCAGTATTCATCTGTTTGTTTGGTATTACAACAACTGCCTTTAAATAATCCGGAAGATGTTTTCTTTGTGAAAATACTTTATTTTTTTCAACAGTAGCCGCATTAAATCCACCCATTACTGCCGGGGTAATATTATCTGGATGTGATTCATAAGTAGCCGCATTAAATCCACCCATTACTGCCGGGGTAATATTATCTGGATGTGATTCATAAACAAGTGCGTGATTTAATATACGTCGTTTTGAAACTCTTATTCCTGCCGCTTCATGAGCACTTGCAATTGCAGAAACAATTACAGCTGATGAGCTTCCTAGTCCTCGAGACATTGGAATTTGATTATAGAAAGTAAATTTAAAATTTTGTTTCTTTTTTGTTAAACGCATATAGTGATCATTAAAGATACTAACAAAAAGGTTATTGCCTTTTAATCTTGGGTTGTTTTCGCCCTCACCTTTTATGCATACACTAAAAAATTTAGATTG
>JGI997J19993_1000224_pt1 | contig 18916 bp, 31 predicted proteins | sample Etolagbewater25m_FD_19993 | JGI IMG/M metagenome (IMG submission 19993)
CATTTGTCAGAAGAACGACATCCAAGTACCGGCCTGGCCTCATGTTGATCTGATCGAAGTAGCCCCAGGGAAAGCATCGCTTAAATTATACGGTTGCCGCATGAACGCCCCAAGGGTTCAGGATTTGCCCATCGACCCGGACGCAATGATAGAACCGGAAGAGCGTGCTGAACTCAGGCGGTATTGCGAGAACGATCTGGACACCACCATCCTTTTATACAATACCCTTCAGCCTCAGATCGCTTTGCGAGAGTCCATGAGCGAGCAATACGGCATTGATTTAAGAAGCAAGTCGGATGCTCAGATAGCCGAAGCGGTCATTAAAAGTGAGCTGGAAAAAAAGACAAAGCAGCGTTACGGTAAACCCAAAACCAAAAAGAACCCGAAAATTCGTTATCAAGACCCTCAGATTGTTTCCTTCAAGTCCCCCGAGCTTCAAACCATATTCGACAGAATTCTCGATCACGATTTCCAGTTCAAGGCCAACGGCGCCATAGAACTGCCTCCGTGGTTGAAGAACGCGGATATCAGGATCAATGGCGTCAAGTATAATATGGGTATCGGCGGGTTGCATTCGTGCGAGAAAGGTCAATACATTGAGGCTGATCCATTTGAAATCTTACTTGAGCAAGATGTTCGAGGATACTACCCATCAATAATTTTGCAACAACAGTTAAGCCCAAAAACAATAGGGAAGGATTTTTTAGACATTTATAACCAAATTGTTGAAAGAAGAAATAACGCAAAAGAAAAAATGCAGCAAATTTCCAAACGAATAAGTGAATTGAAAAAACGGTTGACAAAATTAAGAGAATCTATAATTGCTGAAATAGAACAACTTGAAAAGGAATACATTTTTTGGAAAACCCAAGCAGACGTAGGAAAAGTTGCGTGTAACGGCTCATTCGGGAAATTAGGCAGCAAATTCAGCTACTTATATGCACCGGAACTCCTACTCCAAACCACCATCACCGGTCAGTTATGTCTTTTGATGCTCATTGAGCGCATGGAAGACGCGGGAATTTCCATCGTCAGTGCCAACACGGACGGTATCGTTATCCACACAACAAAAAACAGAGAGCATGAGATGGAAGTGATTGCGTGGAACTGGATGCTGGACACGTCCTTCGAGCTGGAACGAACGGACTACAGGCTGATAGCTTCGAGGGATGTNAACAATTACTGTGCGGTGAAACTGAACGGNAAGATTAAACGTAAAGGGTGTTTCAATATCGGCGGGTTGATGAAAAATCCTGANNGGAANATCGTGTTCACNGCNGTNGCTGATTTTTTNGCCAACGGTATTCCAATTTTGGAAACAATTATGAATTGCAAAGACCCTGCTCAGTTCATCACCGCTCGAACGGTCAAAGGCGGCGCCCGGTGGAACGGTGAGGACATCGGCAAAGCAATCAGGTTCTACGCTTCAAAGAATTCGTTCTTTACCTGTCCTACCATCACCTACGCCGCCAACGGAAACAAGGTTCCCAGGTCAACCGGATGCAGACCGTTAATGGAGATGGGAGATACCATCCCGGAAGACCTGAATTATCAGGTGTACGTGAGTGACGCCGAGAAACTTTTAAAGGAGGTGGGGTATGTTTGCTCATCAGGTGATTGAGGATTTGAAAAAGCTTAAAATCCCCGATTCGAGATATCCCAAATGGGAACAGAAATACAGAGAAATTGTTCCGGACTATATAAACAATTCTATTAAATTCCATCATCCAAATATGGAAATAATCGACAAAATGGCGAAACTTCCAAGAATGCTTGATGTTGAAAAACATTTCATAAACAACAAAGATTATATAAAACTACCTTACAAAAACATTTGGTTTGATTATGTCAAACCCAATAATGAACATACAAGCAAATATGGTTTATTGGTAATTTCTGACTCCAATGATAGTGAATTGTTTTCGATTCATCTATTTGCATTCCTTTGTGGCTTTTGGCAACCACAACCAAGGATATGCTATGTTAATAAAAGTAAAAATATTATTGGTGTAACAACCTTAAAAGGAGTGGAAAAAATAATAGATGATGACAGTGAGGATTATATATTATTGCAAAACAGTATGGCGAACGAATGTTTATCATTCATTAATTTTATATTACTCCTCAACTGCAAAAACATAGGCACTGAAACCATACCAGCACCGGTAAAGCTCAATAACAAACGCAAGAAAAAAGGCAAACAACCGATCTTCAGTTACAAGACCCTTGTCATAAAACCAACCACCAAAAAAGAACAATCCATACCAAAACACCTTTGGAACAACCGCATTCATTTAGCCCGTGGACATTTCAAAACCTACACGGAAGACAAACCATTGTTTGGCAGAATAACAGGTCGCTTCTGGTGGCAACCACATGTTAGAGGCCAAAATCGTGATGGTGTTGTCATGAAAGATTACAAAGTGGAGGCTTAGATGCTCGAACGTGATATCGAAAAAGCCCTGGTAAACAAGGTCAAAGCCCTTGGGGGTATGGCTGAAAAGTTCACGTCTCCTAATCGTCGCTCAGTGCCGGACAGGATCGTCACCTTACCCGGCGGACGGATCATCTGGGTTGAGCTTAAAGCTCCCGGCAAGAAACCCACCGAAGCCCAATCACGGGATCATGAACGCCGGAGGGCTTTGGGATGTGACGTGCGGGTGATTGATTGTCTGGGGGATGTGGAACTTTTTCCGTTTGATGTGAATCAGGATCGCTTGCCATGGCAAAAATAAATAAGCTCACAGGCACGAAAGGAATTACCTACAGAACGACCGCTGAAAAGGAAATTGAATCCCTGAAAATGGCCATTAAGATCCTAGCCGCAGATGTACAAGCCAATCAACCTATCGCAGTTAAGGTTTAAATGTAAATACGCATGAACCGCGACAACCTTCATCCCTATCAGCACAAAGCCGTTGAGTTCATCTGCGACAAGCAGCGGTGCATGTTATGCCTGTTCATGGGAGCCGGTAAGACGGTCATCACCATGACAGGCATAGCGGATTTGATGAACGCCTGTGTCATCAAGCGGTGTCTGATTGTCGCCCCGTTGCGTGTAGCCAACAGCGTCTGGAAGCAGGAAGCGGAAAAGTGGGAGCATCTGTCACACCTGAAGATTTCCATCGCTACAGGCTCCGCTCAGGAACGCAGCAAAGCATTGAATGGCAAGGCTGATATTTATGTCATCAACCGGGAGAACATGGCGTGGTTGGTCAAGAACTGCAAAGGTAAGTGGCCCTACGATGCGGTGGTGGTGGATGAAAGCTCATCATTCAAGAACCATGCAGCCAAACGCTTCAAGGCTTTAAAGGCGGTCGTCAAGGCCGACAAGATTAAAGTCATGGTGCTGCTCACTGGAACACCGGCGCCCAACGGACTTCTGGACCTGTGGTCACAGATTTTCCTGATTGACAAGGGCGAGGCTTTGGGACGCGGGATCACGGCGTACCGGCAGAGGTTCTTCGATGAGGATTATTGGGGACACAATTGGACCCCGAAGCCTTTTGCGGATGCCGCCATCCAAAAACTCATCTCTCCGTACTGCATCTCCATGAAAGGTTCCGATTACCTGGAACTGCCCGAGCGCATAGAAATTGAGGAACGGGTTGTTCTACCTGTTGACGTATTGCGGGAGTACCGGCGTTTCGAAAAGGACCTTTTAATGGAGGTGGAAGGTGAAGAAATCGAAGCTATGAGTGCGGCGGTGCTGGCCAATAAATTATTGCAATTTTCCAATGGAGCAATTTACGACGAAAATAAAAAATGGCATCACATCCACGACCGGAAGCTTGAAACCCTCAAAGAAATTGTCGAGGAAAACCCGACCGAAAATATTCTGGTGGCCTACAACTACAAACACGACCTGGCACGATTACACTTATGGTTCCCGGACGCGGTAGTAATGGACAAAGCGGGCCAAGCCGTCAAGGACTGGAACGCCGGCAAAATTAAAATGCTTCTCTGCCATCCTGCTTCGGCCGGTCATGGATTAAATCTCCAACGAGGCGGCAGCATGATCGTCTGGTTTGGCCTGAACTGGGGTCTGGAGTACGATCAACAGCTGAACGCAAGGCTTCACAGGCAAGGACAAGCGAGACCTGTCAGAATTATCAGGCTGATCGCAGCCGGGACAATCGATGAAAGGGTATTGCGAGTTTTGAAAAACAAAGACGCTGTTCAGGCGGACTTGCTGACAGCGCTCAAAAGGTAAGGGGGAACGATGGAAAAAGCGAACAAAACTCCAAAACCAATCAGCCAGCTGAATTATGACCATGAAGTAAGTATCGCAACGGCCTCCAGCCGCATGGCGAAACAATGGAAGAACGAAAACCTTTCCGTTCTGGATTTCGTTCAGCGCCTTCAGAAAAATGTCGTCACCAAAGAAACCATTGACGAGTACCTGGCGTTTCCCAAGTCGGAGCAGGACACCATTAAAGATGTGGGAGCGTTCGTCGGCGGAACGCTCAAGGGAGGAAGGCGGCGCAAGGAGGACGTTGCCAACCGATCACTTCTCACCTTCGATTTGGACTACGGCAACCGCAAGACCATCGATAAAATCAAGAAACACTTCAAGAATTTCTGCTTTACGGTTTATTCCACCCATAAGCACACCACCCACAAGCCCAGGCTTCGGCTGATCCTGTACCCGGACCGGGTGATGCTCCCGGACGAGTTTCAGGCCGCAATGCGAAAGCTGGGCGAAAAAATCGACATGGACAGCATCGACGACGGCTCGTATGACGTGAACCGCCTGTTTTACTGGCCGTCCTCATCGGCAGACGGGGATGTGGTGTTTTACCACAACGACAAGCCGTTCGTGCAAGTGGATGACGTCCTCTCCGAGTATGGAAAAGACGAGGCCTGGAAGGACGTCACCTTATGGCCCACCAGTTCCCGGGAAAGCAAGAAGTTGAAGCAGCTGTTAAGCAAGCAGGCCGATCCCCTGACCAAGCCGGGGTTTGTCGGGGCCTTCTGTCGTGTCATATCCATCCGGGACGCCATCGAGAAGCACCTGGAAGGCACCTACAAGAAAGAAGGGAAGGACCGCTACACCTACGCGGACGGGACCAGCACCAACGGTCTGGTAGTGTATGACGAGAAGTTCGCCTACTCCAACCACGACTCGGACCCGTCTTCCGGTCAGCTCTGTAACGCGTTTGACCTGATCCGGATTCACCAGTTCGGCCATGAAGACGCCAACGCCAAAGCCGGCACACCCGCCAACCGGATGCCCAGTTTTACGGCCATGATGGAGTGGTGCCACACCCTGGACGGGGTAAAGGAAGAACTGGTCAAAGGTTCTATCGACCCGGCCGAGTTCGACGTTTTCGATGAGGAGGACGGCGGCAAGTGGCTCGCCAAGCTCCAGACCCGAAACACCGGGGAGGTCAAGCCCACCTTCTTCAATGCCGTTCATATTATGAAGCACGATCCCCAGTTGAAGGAGCGAATGAAGTGGAACGAGTTTTCCTACGGCATGGAAAAGATGGACGGAACCCCGTGGGAAAACGAGGACAGCTTTAACGTGAGGGAATATATCGGCAGCGTGTACGCCGCTGATTTCCCCGAGAACAAGATCGAGCACGCCATGCAGAACCAGGCGCTCGTCAACAGCTATCACCCGGTTCAGAATTATCTCAAGCGCCTGGAGTGGGACGGACAGGAACGGCTTGAAACGCTGTTCATCGATTATTTCGGCGTTCAGGACAATCTCTATGTCCGTGAAGCGACCGCGTGCTGGTTCACGGCGGCGGTCAACCGCATATTTAACCCGGGGTTCAAGTTCGACACATCGATCGTTATTTCCGGAGCGCAGGGGATCGGAAAGACGAGCTTCATCCGGGAGTTGGGGTTGCGGAAGTGGTACGGGGAACTGTCCACGTTCGACCCGAAGATCGCGGTGGAGGAAATTCTCGGTAAGTGGATCATCGAGATTTCCGAGATGGGCGCCACCAACAAGCAGGAGCTGGAGGCCCAAAAGTCTTTCCTGTCGGCTTGCCATACCCGCACCCGGTTGGCCTACGAGCGGAGAGCCGCTGACTACAAGCGCCAGTGCGTGTTCATCGGCAGCACCAACGAGAGCCAATACTTAAAGGACTCGACCGGGAACAGGCGATGGTGGCCCATGGACGCGGCGGAGGACGTCGGGTTCATTGACCTTGAAAAGCTGCAGGGCGAGGTGGACCAGATTTGGGCGGAGGCGTACCTGTTGTACGCTCAAGGCCGAACGACTTTTTTAAGCGATGAGGCCAGGGAAATAGCGGAAGTGGCACAGGAAGAAAAAAGGGAAGAGGATTTGTGGCAGGGAGTTATTGACGAGTGGTTGGCGGAAGACGTTCCGGTGGATCGATACGATACAAGGGAAGGGGCCTTTAACGCAAGTGATATTGAAGAGCGAAAAATTGTCTGCGTGAAAGAGATTTGGGAAGATTGTTTGGGCATGAACCGCGAACCAAAAGCAGCCGAACGGCGTCGAATCGGGTCCATCATGAAGCGCTTCAGAGATTGGAAAAGTGTCTCAAGTATTCGCTTCGGAAAACGCTTCGGAATTCAGCGCGGATGGGAGAAAAATGCGTCAGATTTGCCGTTCTAAAAGTGTAAACAGAGTCTCAAAAACTCTGTTTACATCTGTTTACATCTGTTTACAAACCTCAAAAGATGTAAACCGTGTAAACAGATGTAAACAGAGAAAAACGCCTTCTGTTTACACCCTTATATCTAATAATTCTATATATTTATATTAGTTGTAAACAGAGTAAACAGAGAATATGGTAAAAAATTATAAAAATGAATTAGAGGATAGTATATTACTCATATGGAATATATGCATCCCTAATCACGTTTATAGCAAAGTGTTGGTTTTTTTCTGTTTACACTGTTTACAAATCAAAAATTCCGGAATTTTGAACACTCCGTGAAAGGCGTTGATGGGCCACTGAAAAAGTGTCTCAAATTAATTTTTGTTTCGCCAACACCTGATGCCTCTGGGGGTTGCTTACCGGTCCAACCCGGCAAACCAAGTGCTGCTCGAAATTCAGGTGTCTTTTCCATAGTGGAAGGAAAGCGGCACAAGACCGGATTTTTTTACAACGAAAGGAGAAAAAGATGGCAAGCCCGGAAGTCCTGAAGATTTTCGATGAACTGAAAAAATTGCATGAAGCCAAGGATCACGATTATTCAAGGGCAAAACCCTTAGAAAATTTCAGAGTCTCTGAACAGTTCGGTATTCCCGCCTGGAAAGGATGCCTGATTCGTCTTTCAGATAAATGGTCAAGGATTGTCACGTTGTCGTCCACTGAGAACGCCGTGGCTGGCGAAACGATCGAAGACACGTTGTCCGATATGGCTGTTTACGCCGTGATCACTCTCGCGCTTCTGAGGGGTTCTAAAAGCAAACAGGCCGAAAGGCTTATTCCGAAGGAAGCGTACATCGCTCCAGGCCAGGCGCAAATTGCCCGGCAGTGGAACGATAACGACAAAAAATTCATGCGAAAGGAGGTGATATCATGAAAGCAGGCGAAGCGATTTATCATGAAATCCGGGAGTTGTGTACCGTTGTCATGCGTGACGGGGACAAGTTTTATGAAGAAGGAAACAAAGCGGCGGGAACTCGCGCCAGGGTCGCACTGGATACCCTGGCCAATCTGAAAGTTCAGTGGAGAAAGGAAACGAAGTAGATAGGTCGGGTAAGTCAGGGAGAAGGGATAAAATCCTTCTCCCTGAAAAGGAGGGGAATTATGAAAAGATGTATATTTTGCGGAACCCGATTGCCCAAACATCCTTACAACCGGGAGTGTTGTAATAACGAAGCGTGTAAAGAAAAACAACGGTTGGCGTTGATGGCCAAGCGCCGCGCCGCCTCCAAACAACAAGTCATTGACCGGCGAAAGTCGAGAGGGGTTCGATATTGCGCAATTTGCCACAAACAGATCGAATGGGAACAAGACTTAAGGCGGAATTACTGTTTAAACCCTGAATGCGAAAGGGTTTACAAAAAACAACAGCATAAGAAACAAACGACCTACCGGCTCGACTGGTATCATAAAAACAAAGGGGACTTTCAAGTATTTGATAAACAGGGCCGTATCCCGCAGGAAGAATATTTTTCCAACACGATTTTCAAACAGGAAGAAAAGGAGCGACGGAAACCCAATGGCTGGAAATGTAGAGAATGCGGGAAACCGTTGCGGGGGCCGAACCGTTTTTTCTGTGAGAAGCATAAAGTTAAAGCAGAAAAAGTTTCCAGAATTTACAACCTGGAAGGCGGGTGCTTATACGACACGAACCTTACGGCGTTATGATTCATCTCCACCCCATGGCCTTGCGGGTTTTTTGTTTTAAAACATCCGCCGGGCAATGGAGATATACGTTTTGAACCGTATCAACCGTGTCGCCCATCAAAATACTCACTTCCTCGATCCGCATATCCCCGACAAAGAACAGGTGTGACGCGAAATAATGGCGAAACACATGCGGTCCTCTGCCGTCGTTGGCGTTTTTCAACCCCAGGTTCTTGAGCATGCCATTGACCACCTCCTGTATTCGCCCAACGCTCGGGAAGATTTTCTTCTCCCATGCCGCCTCTCCAATCTGTTGACGGTATTTCACCATCACCCGGTAGGTTTCCCTTGAAAAAAAGCCGGGCCGCGGTTCCGTCTTGGAGTCTGTGAAAAACAGCACCCCTTCCTCCATCTCAATATCAGACCCTTTCACGGTCGCCAGCTCCTTGGCACGGCAACCCGTCTCGATCAGCAACGCAACGATCAGCCGGTCCCTCAGATTATACCCGTTGGCGAACTGATAAGCACGACACTGGGCGATCTCCTCCGAAGACAACCATCGCCTTGCATGTTTCAATTTAAAGGCCTTCTTGCCTTTATTAGAGATCGAGAATGTGTATTCGGAAGGAAAGCCGGTCCACTTCAGGAAGATTTTAATGCAGGTGAATTTCTGGTAGATGGTCTGGTCTGTGATGCCCTTGGCCTGGAAGAATTTCGCCAGGTCCGGCATGCGGGGTTCGATGTCATCGATTTCAAAGATATCGTTTTCATCGCAGAAGGCTTCGAGGTCCTTCAGTGCGATGCCGTACCCCTGCCGCGTGGTGGCGGCAAGGGACGTGAACTGTTGACTGGTTACGTACTCATGAATTTTCTCCTTTAGCATCATCCCTCCATTTCTTGTATTTGTCGGCGCCTCCCAACTTCAATGCCAGGCACTCCAGACAAACTCCGGTATCGGTTTCTTCTCCGCAAAAGTGGCAGGTGCTTTGAAGCTCTTTGTTTTCCTGTTCGTACTGTTCGTACAAGGCGTCGATCTTTTCAAACAGGAACTCCGTCGGTTCCCCTTTCAACCCCTGCTCCACGTCACGGATGATCAGGGTTCCCAGCATGTTGAACAGGTTCCTCAAGTCCTCCTCGTCCATGTTCTTGGCGACGTTAAGACCTCTCTTTATATGCTCAGGCAGCTCGTTCCATTTTTGCGATATAAGGTTCATTTTCGTTTTGATGTCGATTACTTTTGGCAATTTTTTAGCCTCCTATTCCGGGTATTCAGATTCTCCGTCCCACTCGAAAATGGAAAGGTCTTTCGACTTGCATTTAGGGCAATGCAAGCCTTTAACATCGTTCCAAGTTGCAATTTTCTCACATTTTTTGCAATAACCGATTGTTGGTTTTTCGAAAAAGTAAACCATCACATAACCTCCTTCCTAAGACGGACCACGATAAGCCGGATTACGTTTTTGATTGGTTACTTTCAAATCCTCTTTTTGAATTTCCCACCAACCGTCATAATCAATCCCATCTTCGGGATCATCATTCGTCATAAAAATATTGTCAACCAATTCACCACTGTGGAACCCTTCCTCCATACATTTGAGGATTCTTTCCATAGCAGCCTCTTCCAGCGCTTCAATGTGTTCTTTTTTAATTTCACCATCATGTCGCCACCAACGATAAATGATGGCTAATTTTCTTTCAATTTCCATCCCATCTTCCTCTCAAAACCGATAAGAATTACTCGGTTTTCTGCATTTGTACATCCAATTGCTCTCCTGGTTTCCGGTACGGCCAAGATTCAACAAACCTCGAGTATTTTTGATCACCAACCCCTCGATCTCGTCGTCCAGAATAACGGCATCGAACACCTCGCGAAAGTTTTCCTTGAACTGGTTGGGAATTCCGACAGGTTCGGCGTCGCACTTGAAAAGTTTCTTCAAGAGATTGCGTCTGTACCAGAACGGTTGGCCCACAAGCAGGGTGTCGTTCCAGATGAACACGTCATAGAACATGATTTTGTCTTTCACGCCGACAACTTTATTGTGCCGCAATTCCCCATCGAGCAGGCAATACCCCGGCAGTTCCGCCAGGGCTTTCGTGATCTCAAAGGTCGGCTTGTAATCCATCTTTTCTCCATGCCGGTTCCAGAATTCCAGTTTGCCGTTCATGCTGTGAAGCTGCAACCGGTTCCCGTTGTATTTCCGTTCCGCCACCCACTCCCGCTTCTGGCTCAGGTCCTCCAGAAGCGGTTGGTCTATGTGGATCAGACGCGGACGCTCGGGGTAGAAATACGTTTGTTTTTGCAGTTTCATATCATCACCTCAAACTCGGCTTATAAGGACGTGCAAATGTCCTCAGCGCCGGCAAGTCCTTATCCTCCACCACACTGTAAACGCGCCGGTCAAACTCATCCCTGACTTTCAGAGACACCTTCGTATCAAAGAAGGTTCCAAATTCCGGGCCCACAAGCTCCATCAGTCTCGTCTTCAATTCCTCATCCTGGAACACCTCGGATTTCAAGGACACCTCAAAGGTTTTCTCAATCAGGCTGTCGAACTCATCACCCAACAGCTCGACCAGCTGTTCCCCATCATCAGCGTTGATGCTGAAACGGTTGGAACTGACGAACTTCACTTTCCCCTTGTTCCCGGGAACCCCGTAGGAATGCCGGAACATTCCCGAATACCCTTCTTTGTCCTGGTGAGGCCTGACAAATCCGATGATCCTTTCTCCGGCGTCGTCCATGGCGGCCTTGGCAATTTTCTCAGCCTCTTTCGCCTCAATGTATTTGTCCACCTCTTCCCGAATGTCTTCCGGCGGGTCCAGTTCAGGCATTTTGCTCTTGGCTTTTGCCTTGGCCACCTTCGGTTTAGCCGTCTGCGCCAGCATGTCATCGAAGCTGACACCGGCAGGTTCAATTTTCTTTGCTGCTAATCCCATTTTCTTTTGCCTCCTTTACCAACCATTCAAGGTTGTCTTTTTCGTGTTTGTAAAAATCTGATCCAGACAGAAGGACCATATCCCTGTGGTATCTGAGTTCAGCACTGCTCGCTTGATCCTCACCCGACCATACTGTGAAATAGATGTACTGGCCGACATGCCTGTGAAGGATGGCGTAACCGTCCATCATCGGATTCGGATGCAGGGACGCTTCAATTTCCTTTAGCGATTTGCTTTTACCCATCAGTCACCTCCTTATGGTTATTTTCGGAGTCTAAAACCCTCCAGTCAGCACACATCGCTTGATATGTGCTGGTGCAAGGTTCTACTCAAGTCCAGCGATCCAAAGGATCTGCTTATCAATTTCCTTCATTGGACCCACATCCACGATTGCAGAAGCTATCGTCACGGCTTCATCGTATTGTTGGTCCATCCCTAAACGACGAAACCCCTCAGTTTCCTGAAGGGTCTCGTAAACTCTTTCGAGTAAACGCTTCATGGCTCCCACGTTAAAATCCATACCTCCGTTCCATCATCCTGTCATACTCACGCTCGCCTTTTTCGTCCTCATATTCAGCGCAGGCAACTTCGTATTCTTCAGGATCGTCAAAGTTGCAGAACATTGGCCCATGCCCCTTATGCCCGCAGTTTCCTGACGGAAGTTCTGACGGGCATCCGTATCCGTTGCACATTTTTTCCTCCTTTCACGCCGCCTTCTTGAACTTGATTTTCCGTTTCAAAGTCCCATCAGCGGAATACCCGCTCAGGTCGTCCAGATCGTCCGCCATCTTCTTGAGGCCTTCGCCAAGAGCCGTTGCCGTACCCCAATCATCACGGACCAGCTTGGCGTCCGCGCTTTCCAGCAGGGCTTTGATTTCCCCAACCTTGCCCTTGATGTCCTTCAGGTCAAACAGCTCGGCCACCTGGGTGTATTTCTCAATAATTTTGAGCGGCTTGTTGATCGTTGCAGCCGTGATCTTGTCCCCGGTCTCAAAGATTTTTCCGTAGATCGTATCGCAGGCCTCGATGATTTTCAGGTGCGCTTCCTTGAGGACTTCTTTCTTCAAGTCCTCATAAGAATTCTTTAGCTCTTGCTGGAACTCCTTCTTGGCTGCAATCAGGTCTTCCGGGTCCGACTCCGTGGCGCCCACGTCATTGATCTGAAACACCAACCAGGACACGTCAAACTTGTTCATGATCCTTTCAGGCGTAGGCCAACGAAACGATACGTCCGGATAACGACTAGTCATTTCTGTTTTGATTTCAGGCAACGCTTCCGCCATGTCAATCCCGATCTGCCGGTGATCCTTCTGAAGTTTCTCCAAGCCTTCCTTGGCGGCCAGGGTGTTCTTGAACGGCACATAATATGCACCCTTGATGAAGAACTGTTCCCCGACCACGCTCATAAGGGCCTGGACTTTCCCCGGTGCGCTGGTCGCTTTGTTTCTCCACACGTCCGGGAAGGTGTGCTTCCGTCCAAGACGAAAGATTTCTTCAATATCGTCCGGTTCTTTGTCCAGGTCAGCCGGGGTGAGCTTGTCTGTCCCGGTGAACGACTTGGTTTGGACCACCCACACGCTACCGTGCTGGTACAGGGTTTTTGCTACGTCACTTTCCATGATTTTCCTCCTTGGAATACTCAGGTTAATTTAATTTTTTCTGGAAATTTCCAGTTTTCAAATACCCAATAAAAAGCCCTTCTGTCTGGAAAGGCTTTCTATGGATGTTTGAAATTACCACCCTCCCATCGTTACCGTCATTTTCTGCCACCCGGGACGGTCCTTGACGGTATTCAAGGACCAGCTTTTACCTTTCTGGCGGCAGGCCATTTGCGCCTTGGCAACGCCGTAGGCCTGTTTCAATAGTCCGGCCTGATTGTCCATCGGACAAGAGCAAAGCGCCTGTTTCAATCCTCCTGTGGTCCAGAAGTCATACAGCAATTGCCACTTCCCGTTTTTCTGGACAACCCCGATCTCGTACAGGGCGCCGGGAACCCGTATGGCGTGATCGCATTTACCCATGTCCTCCACTGTGTACCCATGAGGAAGAGGATAATCGCCTACATGACGCCCAAACCATTTGTACGTTTTCTGACCCTCCAGCCATTCCCATCCCTGGTTCTTGCACATCTGTTTCAGGGCGGGAATGTCGTAATGCTCATGCGGGTCAATCGTTGTTACGTGGCTCATTTTTCACCTCCTACCTGAAAAATACCCAGTTGATAGCCTTTGCCTTCGCGGCAGCATCCCTGGCCCTGTCAGCCAACGGCCAGTTGCCTTCATCGTTCAAAATCCCCTCAAGAATTTCGCCCATTGCTTCAACGGCTATTGCCAGTTGCCTTATGGCTTGCGCTTCTTCGCCTTGGCTCATTTATTCCTCCTTTATGCAGCAGGTGCATTCCCCGTCTCTTTTAAGGTTCCATCTGTGTTTCAACCGAGTATCTTTCCTGATACAGTCTTTTTCACACTCAGAATCACAACCCGCAAGGGACGTTACAAGCCCCTCAATATGGGCAATTCCGTTATCATCCACATAGTTTCGCCGGGTTGTAGCCATAGCTTTTCTCCTTCTGTATTGCCTGAGCGTTCATGACGAACCACTCAGCCTTCTGTTTCGTGTCTTTCTCGGTCCCCAGGGCTTGCTCAAGGAACTTGGTGGCTTCCTTGCAGCCTTTTCCCTTGTAGCCCACGGCTTCCACTTCCATCTCACCGTTGGGGCCGAACAGGATTTCTATTTTTTTCATCTATGCAACCTCCTTATCCCGCAAAATGAATTGACTTTAACTCAGCATCAGGCGGCATCCCCCAAGAGACGCAAAGGTTGATGAAATAAGCCTTTCGTTGCGCTTCGTCCCATCTGTCCCAATTCTCGGGAAAGAAAGTGAAACCACCTTCGATTTCATGCGTTTCATTATCGTGCCTGTATTTCGCATGAAAATGATCTACGTTCCTCATTCTTCACCTCCCGGCCGCAGCATCTCTCATCGGCTTCATGTTTTCAATCATGTCCAAAGCGGTATCTGACAACCATTCCGAAGCTACATCCTGAACCGTTGTGTCCAGCCCGACGGAAACGGCATACAACAACTTCCACACGATTCTCGGGGCAGCAATCGGCAACAGGATGGTGTCTTCATAGGCATGGTCATCGTCATCAAGCTCCACCTCAAATGAGACGGTTTTCAAAGGTTTTTTCAGCCTTTCTTCGATGTCATCCATAGTGAATTTTCTTGAACTTATGAATCTTGCTTCCATTTACACCTCCATCATCACCATCGTAAGTTCCTCGCCTTTATACAGGCGTTCGGAGATGGGCCGATCAAAGTGGTCCAGATGGACAATCCCCATCAGCCACATCTCATTGTAAAGCTCCACCTGCTCCTTATCGACCGGGTGGATTCTCGCTTTTATTTCCATAATCATCCTCCGTGTTTTAGGTTAATTCCATCTAGGAAGCCTCAAAGTTTTGGCCTTGAGGCTTGAACATGGAATTACTGTGTATAATTCATGATCGGAAGTTTCCGTAACACATCAGATAACTTCCTATGGTTTTGATCTACGGTCGCACCTTTGTCAATAGGTTGGTTCCATCCAAGAAGATAACCTTCCGGTTTTTCTGAGCAGATCAAAAAACCGCCATCAGTGATTGGGCTTGTCGGCCGATAGTAGAGATAATAGTCCGCGTATTCGTTTCGGCATTGCTTGATAAACCACTGTTCCAGTTCTAAACGCAGCCTTGCCGATACTTCTTGCCAGTTTTTCATTTCGCCACCTTGATCTTTCTGACCGCAGGTACACCCATCTTTACCGGCTCACTGGCCGATGCGGGGATGCAAACGTTCATGGCTTTCTTCCGGATGTCATCAACCCGGGGTCCCAAGGCCTGAGCGGTCGGGATAACGAACGTGGACGCTTTCTCGGCATCACACTCCATCATGCTCATGGTCTTGGCCAATTTCTTGATGTTCCTGCCGGTCCATCCTTCAAAGTCAAAATTCTCGGGGATGTCCACGTTTTCTTTTTCGCTCCATATTCTGGCAATCCCCTGACATTCTTTTTGTGAAGGCATATCCAAAAAGAACACCGCATCGAACCGATCCAGAAACGCACCGCCTGAGAAATTAATGATCGTGTCCAGGCCGTTACACGTTCCAGTCCAGTAGTCCTTTCCGTAAGGCCGGTCCTCCAGGTATTTCAAAAGCTCCTGCCCTTGACGGGCCTTTACGCCACCATCTGACTTGCTGCCGTCCTCCATGCCCTCGATGCTTTTCTCGATCTCATCCACAAAAACAATGGATTTGTTGAAAGCCTGGATTCTCGCTACGGCATCCCTTGTATTCTGCTCCGACTCCCCGACAATTCCTCCCAACAAGCCAGACATGCTCAGGGAAAGGCATGGCAGTTGTAGTTCATTGGCCAGGGCCTTGGAAAAATGACTTTTCCCGGTTCCGGGATAGCCATACAGTAAAATGCCCTTGCCTTTTCCACTGGCGATACATTTCAAGGCGTAATCCTTCAGGTATTCCAGGCCGTACAGATCCTTAAAAGTTTCCCCATGCTCCGTGTATTCCAGGTAGCCAGTGGCCTTCAGCGCGGCAGCCTTCGCTTCCAGAACGATCTTGTAGTCAAAGGTCCCTTTGCTTACCAGGCTCAACGCCAGGGCGTTCTCAGCCCCTTCCAGCGTTAATCCCCTCATGGCATCCACAATGCGGTCATGATTCTCGGGCATGGGCATGCCGGTGTCTTTGCAGATTTTTGTCAGCAAAGCGTGAAGCTCGGCGCCGTCCGGCATGTCAAAGTTTAAGATTTTCACGGCATCCCGCATGGCGGCCGGAATAGCCGTACCGTGGGAAAGAAACACAATCATTTTGCTCGTTGCTTTCAAGTGATCCTTCAGGTTCAAGGCGCATCGCTGCACCATCACGTCCTGAAAAAATTCATGGAAGTCGTGCATGAAAATGATTGTGTCCTCCGGTGCTCCCTGAATTGCCTGAAGCGCTTCAACAGGGTTTTGCAGGTCCCCGTTGAACGGTTTCCAGACCCACTGGGTCGCATCGCCGTTGGGATTAACGAACCCCCTCATCCCTTCCACAATGTCCCACCGCATGAAACTCACTTCGGGTGGGATTTTCTTGCGTTGTTCGCGGATTATCCGGTCGTCCTCGGAAGAAGCGATCCAGAGGTACGGATAACCAGCTTTTGCGTGTTGATACATCCTTTTGTCCTCCTCTCTTGGTTTTTCCACATCACTACTAAAAAACTTGCATGACACCAATAAAAAAGCCCCAACTTCAAAAAAGAAGCTGAGGCTCTTTGATTGATGGTGCAGAAATATGCGCTTATGTTGATTATGCGTCCTCGATCATGTCTCCAAAATGCTCATCGACATCATCAGGATCAAGATGTCTTTCGGCCCATTCAAGTGCTTCGCTTTTTGAAAACGGGATGATTTTTTCCCCACCTGACCAAGAGTTTTGATCTACAGAGTGGGCGAACATGCTGCTCGGTCCACCGGTTCCTGCAAGAAAAAATCTGCCGGACTTCGTTTTATACAGGTCGGCCTCCCAATAATTAAAATCGGTTATGCTTGATGCGCCATGCGCGATATTGTCAGCACCGCCGATTAGCTCGGCCTTATCGCTGTCATACCGTACCCCTTCGATGATCTTTTTCATCCATTTCCCTCCTCTCCATTCCATGATTTTTTCGTATTCCCTCCCTGAGCTTAACCGCTCATACCTGCCCCCCTCATTTCGAGGTGAGCAGGGTGAAAGGCTAAACGCTTTCTCATTTTGTGTCAATCAAGTTATCATTATCCAGACCACAAACAGGATGAACCAGACAACGATCTTCAGCGCCAATTTCTCGGAGGTCGGATCGTATCCGTCCATTACGCGGCCTTTTTATACACGTTCAAGCCAACCGTAACGCCGTCAGTCGTCTGGTTCCCTTCCGTGCTCGCAATGATAATGGTTTTTCCTGATTTGGATGGGCCGAACGTCTTGGACGTGTCAACCTCGATGATCATTTTCTTGCCCTGCATTTTTATTTCTACGTTTTTCATGCTTCCCTCTCCTTTCCTTTTATCAGATAGTCGTATCCAGCCAGGTTGTAAACGTCTACCCAAGTGGCATTACAGTTTTGACAGGAGCATTCTTGCCACGCAGTCGTGACGCTTTTTTCGATTTGCCCTGTGACTCGCACCTTGTCTTGCTCACACACAGGGCACAATAGACCGCAACGTTTAACGTATTCCGGCTTTGTCATAATCACACCCTCATCGGCATAACCAGCGCATTGAATTTCTCAGCCGTGAAGTAAATCGGCTTGTCTACCTCACCCACATGGATCTGAACTTTCTCGTCTTTCTCCGTGAGCTTCAGGACGTCCAGGATGTACTTGGGGTTGAACCCGCCTTCCACCTGCGGCTCAATCGAACCGGCTTCCACCGGCACCTGCACCCGTTTGAACTCTCCCACGTCCGGGTTGAAACTCTCCATGTCAATGCAGCCGTTGAACGCGATCTTCACGGCTCGGTATCGCTCGTTGCTGATGGCCAGGGATTGCTCCATGGCTTCCTGCAACAGGTTACTGTCAACCGTGATGGAATTTTCCGGCATTTTCCCTTCCCCGATAAACATATCGTATTGCGGAAATCTTACTTCCATGGTTCGGTGACATATCCGAGTGTTGCCGTACTCCAAATACACCCGATGGGTTTCAACCTTTTCCGCGGGCTCCTGAACCTTTTCCATGACCTCGAACATTTTCCCCTTGATCTCGGTCATGTTCCCCGTTGGCGCGTCCCCTTCAAAGTAATCTTCCCACAGGCTCAAAAGCTGATTTTTCTTGAGTCCGTTCAGCAGGGTATCGTCAATGGCCACCGGTTCCGTGTACGTCTTTTCCATCATGAACTCGAACGTCATATCCGGCTTTTTTCTGGATATCAGGCTGGCAAGAAACTCTTTCGACAGCATGCAGGATTCCTTCACCGCAACGTCCAGGTAATGCAGCCGATGCCCGTCCGTGGCCAGGGCGTACTGATCATCAAAATAAATTCCCGACAACTTGAACCCGGCTTCCTCGTTGGTGGTGGCCGGCAGCACCTTGGCGATTCTCTCAGCCGTGATTCGAAATGCTGTCGTCATGTCCCCGGTCGGTTGCGGTGTCTCGGGCATTTCCCCGTCCAATGGGGCGCTCGGCAAGACAAAGAACTCCCCGACCTTCAGGTGTTTGTATGCGGCGTCGTTATGGTAAAATTCTTTGTCCTTCCCGATATGGCCGCATTTCTCGCAGAACACCTCATTCCAGAGAATTTCCGGGCGTTCCATGTTTTCTTCCTCGGACTTCTGTTCCGGAACCTCGAATTTCTCCGACCCGCATTTCGGGCAGGCGTTCGGTTGGGCGTTCTCCTTGAGCACTTCCAGGGTAATCTCATCGTCCCTTAAAGTTTTCAAGGCGTCCATCAATTTTCTTTGCGGGATATAAACCGTCCCGTCGTTTTTGCCGCTCTCCCCTTCCACGGTTGTTACAAAATCCGTGTCCAGGTCCGTTGCGTGGATTTTCACGTCACTTTTCCCAAAAGTCATTTCCAGGTAACTCAGTACCGGCATATTCCCTTTGTGTTCCATGAATTTCCCCGCTTCGCTGACAGCGGCAAGCATTTCCTTCTTGCTTACCTTCATGATACTTTCTCCT
>JGI997J19993_1000227_pt1 | contig 18780 bp, 16 predicted proteins | sample Etolagbewater25m_FD_19993 | JGI IMG/M metagenome (IMG submission 19993)
GTTTAAATACAAAGAAAAAATTTATTGCGAATTACAACTTGATAATCAATATTTTTTTAATAAAGATAAGAAATTTACAAAACTAAAAAATCTTCATGATCCTTTTTTAACTCTTCAACACAAGATGGTTAATAAAAAGAAAGTGATTTTAAAAAAAGATCTTAAGCTAATGGCTATAGTTTCAAATGAAGTACTTATAAATGGTAGTTGGTATAGGCTAAATGATATTATTAATAATAGTAAAATAGTAAAAATCAATCAATCAAGTATAGAGTTACAGAATATACAAAATGATCAACTTCACATATTAAAGGTGAATAATGAATAAAAGTTTATTAGATTACAATATAGATTACTCATTGATTATCAATTTTGATAAGGAGTTGCTTTCAACATATAATATTATGCCAATCATAAAGCAGGAGCTTTTTATAGTTGTAGCTACTAGTGATTTATCACAAGATATTTCTGTATTAACAGAGTTGTTTCATTATCCAGTAAAATTGATTGAGGTTTCCAATAGTTCAATTGAGTTCGAATTAGAAAACTTAGAATTTAAACTGAAATTATATCATTTGGCTACTCAAGCATTAAGTGATATTACAATTAAGCAAGACAATTCTTATATACTAAATTTTATCGATGAGTTATTGCTTTTTTGTATTATGAATAATGTAAGTGATATACATTTTGAATGTTTAGATGAAAGTGTTATTTTTAGATTACGAATTGACGGTGAACTAAATCAGTTTTTTCGTTTTGACATCTCTTTGTATTTACTTATTAGTTCAATTGTAAAGTATCTTGGAAATTTAGATATTTCACAAAAAAGGCTACCTTTAAATGCAAGGTTTTCAAGAGTAGTTGCTCAAAGTAGTTATGATATAAGAATATCAACAATGCCTACAATTTATGGTGAGTCTATTGTTCTAAGGATATTAAATAATGATAGTGTTACAAAAGAGTTAGAAAGTATTGGTGTTGAAAATACTACTTTAGATATTATTAAAAAAACTTTGGGTTTATCACAAGGTTTGATTTTAGTTACGGGGCCAACAGGAAGTGGNAAAACGACAACGCTATACTCTATGCTCAATGAATTAAATACAAAAGAAAAAAAGATTATTACTATTGAAGATCCTGTTGAGTACAAGCTTGATGGGGTGATGCAGGTAAATATTAACAATGATATTGATTTGAATTATCATATTGTTTTAAAAAATATATTACGGCAAGATCCTGATATACTAATGATAGGAGAGATTCGAGATACTGAATCTTTACAAACAGCAATGCAAGCAGCACTTACAGGACATCTTGTAATTGCTACACTACATACAAATAGTGCCATAGAAACAATCACTAGGCTACTTGATTTACAAGCAGAGCCTTATCTTATAGCTTCTACGGTTAAGATGGTTTTATCTCAAAGATTATTAAGAGTATTGTGTGATGATTGTAAGGTGAAGAGCTTAGCTGATAATACCGATACTTATGAACATTGTGGTTGTAAAAATTGTAATTTTACTGGATATAAAGGGAGACAAATAGTATCTGAAGTGTTAGAGATAAATGACGCTATATCAAATAAAATTGCAAAAAATGAAAATATCTCAGAAATAGTAAATTCTGGTGATTTTCAAACTATTCAAGAGAATGGAAAGCTGTTAGTTAAACGAGGTATTACATCATTGAGCGAGTATTATAGTAAATTATAATGAAATATAAAATCACATATCAAACGGATAATAAACTCCAAACGAAAATTATTGAATCCGATTCTAAAGAGCAATTATATACTTCAAAAGAATTTCCTTTAAATGTAATCAAAATAAAAGAACTTAATAAAAGAAAAAATAATCAACTCTTCTTTGCTAACAAAAGAAAAGAAATTTATGATTTATTTAAACAGTTAAATATCATGTTAAGTTCAAGTTTGACAATAAACCAATCTATAGAACTTCTTTTAAAAACACAAGAGGATAGAATAAGTAGAGATATTCTTTTAATTATAGAAAACTCAATAAAACATGCACTACCTGTTGAACAAACATTATTTGCTTACAAAAACTATTTAGGTGAAACTACTATTTTGTTTTTAAAGTTGGGTATAGAAAATGGAAATCTCAAAGAGTCTATAAACTCTTTAGTAGAGATTTTAGAAGAGGATATGAATAGTTATGAAAAAGTAAAAGAGGTGATGCGGTATCCATTGATTTTATTAGCTTCATTATTTATAGCGGTAACTATGATTTTTATATATGTGATACCAAACTTTGAATTTGTTTTTAAAATGCTTGAAGGACAGATGCCTTTTTCTACACAAAGTTTATTGTTTATAAAAGATATGTTGAGTGAGTATTTTTATATATTTTTTATTGTAGTATTAGTACTATTAGTTATAGGTTACAAGTTTTATAAAAAAAATACTCTTTATTTCGATAGAGTAACAATTTTAAAAATACCAGTAATTAGTCCACTTATTCAATCATATTCATTTTATAGATTATTTTTAATGATCTCTATTATTGTAAAGTCGAAGTATCAGTTTCAATTAGCTATTTTAAATAGTAAAAATATCGTATCAAATAGATATATACAAGCTTGCATGAACGAGGTTTTAAAAAGTATTAAAAATGGTTCTTCAATTGCTCAGTCATTTGAAGCGACAAAATTATTTGATGATTTAACTATAAAATTACTCTATACAGCAGAACAAACAAATCAATATGAGGTGATACTTCATGATATCGCTATGTATTATAAAAAAAGATTTCAGGATAGTTTAAAAAACTTTTCATCATTTATTGAACCTGCTATAATATTAATAATATCGTTAATTGTTTTATGGTTAATTCTAGCTATCATGGTTCCTATTTGGGATTTAGGGTCAGTGATATCATAATTTATATAGTATAATTGAGTACACAAAGAAAGAAAAGGCATGTTGAATTTATTAAAAATAAAAAGTTTTTTACCTTATATAGTAGTCGTTTTTTTAAATGCTTTTACAGATTTAGGTCATAAAATTATTGTTCAAAATAGTGTATTTAAAGTATATGATGGTAGTGAACAAATAATTTTAACTGCTATTGTAAATGGGCTAATGCTTTTACCCTTTGTTTTATTATTTAGTCCATCAGGGTTTATTAGTGATAAATATGAAAAACATAAAGTTATGAGAATATCTGCTATTGCTGCTGTTGTTATCACATTACTTATTACTTTATCTTACTACTTGGGACTTTTTTGGATTGCATTTTGTCTTACTTTAGCATTGGCGATTCAAAGTGCTATATATTCTCCTGCAAAATACGGATATATGAAAGAGCTTGTTGGTAATAATAATATTGCATCAGGAAATGGTGCTGTACAGTCTGTAACTATTGTTGCTATATTGCTTGGAATATTTTTCTATTCTATTGGATTCGAGTATTTTATTGTTGATTCATTACACTATACTTCTGAAGATATTTTACAACAGATTGCACCTCTTGGATGGTTTTTAGTTGTGGGTTCTTTGATTGAATTAAAATTAGCGTATTCTTTAGAAAATAAGAGTTTTGATTTAGTAGATAAAGAGTTTAATATAGTCTCATATGTAAAAGGTGGCTACCTTAGAAAGAATTTTAAATTAATATTTACAAATAAAACGATTTGGCTTAGTATTGTTGGGCTATCAATATTTTGGGCTTTATCACAAGTGGTTTTAGCAGTTTTCCCTGCATACATAAAAGAATATCTTCAGGTACAAAATGTGATTGTGGTACAAGGGCTAATGGCATTAAGTGCCATAGGTATTATAGTAGGTTCTATAATTGCAAGTAAATTATCAAAAAATTATATTGAAGTAGGGATGATACCTGTTGGTGCATTTGGTATATTTGCATCTATATTAATTATTCCTATGTTAGAGTCACTTATTCTTAGTGGTATAAACTTTTTTATGTTTGGTATTTTTGGAGGACTATTACTTGTTCCTTTAAATTCATTGATACAATTTAATGCCTCACAAAAAAGGTTGGGACTCGTTCTTGCTGGAAATAACTTTATACAAAATATTGCGATGATAACTTTTCTTATTGTGACTGTATTTGTTACACTATTAGAAATTAGTAGTATAAGTATTTTTAATATTTTATCTTTTATAGCATTCTTGAGTGCAATTTTTACTTTAGTGAAACTTCCTCAATCGTTAATAAAGTTTTTTATTACTATAATACTATCTATAAAATATAAATTACATGTGATGGGTATTGACAAGATTCCTCAGACAAAAGGTGTATTATTACTTGGTAATCATATAAGTTGGTTAGATTGGGCTTTCGTTCAAATAGCAACGCCGAGACCTATAAAGTTTGTTATGGAGAGGTCCATATATGAGAATAAGCTTTTTAAACCTTTTTTAGATTTTTTTGGAGTTATTCCTATTTCAAGTAATGGGGGAAGAAGGTCTCTAGATGAGGTTACTAAGTATTTAAATGCTGGTGAAGTTGTATGTGTATTTCCAGAAGGAACTATAAGTAGAACGGGTCATTTAGGAGAATTTAAAAGAGGCTTTGAATTAGCCGCTAAAAAAGCTTCTGGAAAAATTGTACCATTTTATATTGGTGGTATGTGGGGGACAAAATGGTCTCGCTCTTATATTAATTTTAAAGATATAAGAAAAACAAAATTTACAAAGGATGTTATTGTGTCATTTGGTGAACAAAAAGATATAAATTCTAGTAGTAGTGATATTAAAAAAAGTGTATTTGAACTTTCTTGTGAAAGTTGGACTCAATATATAAGAGAGTTTCAAAATATTGATACAGTATATATAAATACTGTAAAACAAAAAGGAAATGAAATAGCGCTTGTTGATTCTTCAGGAGAAGAGTATTCATACTATAAGATGTTTACATTAAATATTTTATTTAAAAAGTTCATTGAACAAAATAATGAGCAAAACATTGGTCTTCTTTTACCAACTACAAGTATTGGTGCTATTATGAATATGGCTACAATACTTAGTGGAAAAACAGCTGTTAATATAAACTATACAGCTTCAAAAGAGGGTATGCAGTCAGCAGTAGAACAAGCAAATATAAAAACCGTATATACAGCTAAAAAGTTTGTAACAAAACTAAAATCAAAAGGGATTGATATTGATTCTACTTTTGATGATTCAATTAACTTAGTCTATTTAGAAGATTTAAAACCTCAAATATCAAAAATAGATTTTATAACTACATATGCTTTTGTACGATTTGCACCAACATCTATGGTTTTAAGTAGATATGCAACAAATAATACACTTGCAACAACTGCAGCTATATTGTTTAGTAGCGGAAGTGAAGGGGCTCCAAAAGGTGTTGTGTTAAGTCATAAAAATCTTTTAGCAAATGTAAAACAAATATCTGAAATGTTAAATTTAAAAAGTGAAGCAGTATTTTTAGGTAGTTTACCAATCTTTCATGCCTTTGGATTAACAGTAACTACACTTTTACCTATGATTGAAGGTTTTAAAGTTGTATTTCATCCAGACCCAACAGATGCCGTTGGTATTGGGAAAGCGTGCGCTAAATATGAAGTTACTTTTATGTGTGCAACGGCGACATTTATTCGATTATATTTAAAAAATAAAAAACTCACCCCTATTATGTTAAGAAGTTTAGAACTGATATTCTCGGGAGCTGAAAAGTTAAATAGAACGGTTGCAGAAGAATTTAAACAAAAATTTGGAAAAGATGTTTTAGAGGGTTATGGGGCAACTGAATGTTCCCCTTTAATCTCTGCTAACATACCAAATGAACTAGATACCTCATATTGGAATACACAAATAGGAACTAANGCNGGNTCAATTGGTATGCCACTTCCTGGCTGTGCNGTAAAAATAGTAGATCCAAATACTTTGGAAGAGTTAGCAACAAATGAAGATGGTTTAATCATTGCAAGTGGACCAAATGTAATGGAAGGGTATCTCAACAATCAATCTAAAACAGATGAGGTATTAGTAGAAATTAATGACAAAATTTGGTATAAAACAGGTGATAAAGGTCATATGGATGAAGATGGTTTTGTAACAATTGTAGACAGATATTCAAGGTTTGCAAAACTTGGTGGAGAGATGGTAAGTTTAAGTGCTGTAGAAAATAAGATTTATGAATATCTTTCAAAAAAAGATGAAGAGAATTCTATCAAACTTGTATGTGTAAATATCCCTGATGAGAAAAAAGGTGAAAAAATAGTTTTAATTATTGAAGAAGAGATAGATAACCTAAAACAAGAACTAATTTCTTTTGGGATGAATCCATTATGGATACCTTCTGTTATTGATGTTTCTACAGTACCTGTACTAGGGACAGGAAAGATTGATTTTAAGGGTGCAAAGGATAAAGTACTAAAGAGTTTATAGACTCTTTAGTATAGCTTGAGAGGCATTGTATGCACTTGCCCATGCCCAGTGTAGATTAAAGCCTCCACAGTCTGCATCTACATCTAAAACTTCTCCTGTAAAGTAGAGGTTTTTTTGTTTTTTAGATTCCATAGTATTCAGGTTTATATCTTTTAAATCAACACCCCCTCCACACACTTCACAAGTATCAAATCCTTTTGTATCAATAATATTAAATGGTAAATTTTTCATTGTGTGTACGATTTTTAAAATATCTTTTCTATTTAAAAACTTTGCGTATTTTATACTAGAGGATATTTGTGAGTTAAGAATAATATACTTTGCTAGCTTTTTATTTATTAACCCATCTAGCCACATGTAGATATCTTTTTCACCTAGTATTTTTGCTCTATTTAGAAGTATCTCAATTAATTTATTTTTTGGTATATCAGGTTGTGTATCTATTGAAATTTGAATACTTTTTTGATGTTGTAGTTGATATGATATATCTCGACTTATATCAAGTATGGCAGAACCAGACACTCCATACTTTGTAAATAAGATATCACCTTTTTTATTATTTACAAGACCTTGTATTTTAACACCACTGATGATATCTAAACTTTTATTATCACTTACTAGTTGAACTAATGATGCAAAAGGTTCTATGATAGTATGCTTGTATTCTTTAGCAAACCGATAGCCACTATCGTTACTTCCAAGTTTTGGCATAGCTACACTTCCCGTAGCAATGATGAGTTTATCATATTGTAAGTTGTCATTTAAAATAAAATGATTATTGACTGATTTTATGCTTTCTATTTCACAATTAAGATTAATAGTCACACCGTTTTGTAAAGCTTTAAATTCTAAATTATCTACTACACTTGATGATGTTTGAGACATCGGATAGATTCGATTATTTTCACCTTCAGTGAACTCTACTCCCAGATTATAAAAGAAATCTTTACATTTGTGATAATCAAAATTATGAAGAATAGTTTTTATTTGATTGATATCACTATGAGTATAGAAGTTATTTATACTAATATTAGTATTTGTTATGTTACATCTTCCATTTCCAGTAGCTAAAAGTTTTTTCCCAACTTTAGCACTTTTTTCATAAATTGTAACATCACAGTTTTTATCTGATAAGAATATTGCACTTGCAAGTCCAGAGGCACCAGCCCCTATAATTGCAATTTTAGATTTAGTCGAATTTGATTTCAAGTTTTAAGAAACTATTTAATTTCGAAATTTGTTTGGTACTCATCTCCATTGTCAATTACTTTAAATGTCCATGTACCTTTTGTTCTACCTTCTATATATCGGTAATCATATATAGAACCATGATGTGCAGGGATTACCATATCTCTTTCTCTAGTAATTTTACTATCAGGTTCAATCCATTGTACAGATATTATTTTATCAGTATTAATACGCTCATGAGTATATTTACATATGATTGAGTTTTCATCTTCTAGGATTAAACAATCAACATTCTTATCACTATTCGCATTAGCAAACGATAAAAAACCAAAACTTAATAAAATAGCAACGATATATCTCGTTTTCATAATAATCCCTTTTCTCTCTTTAATAATATTTTATCTATAATGTTCTAAAGTGTAGTTTAACTAATTTTGCTAATACTTAAATCCAAATGTTATCAATAAGTCGTGTATTTCCTAACTTGACAGCAATTAAAATAATACTATTTTTAATCTCTATAGTATCGATTAATTGAAAATCTTTAGTTACTATTTTTATATATTCTATTTGTATCTCTTGATGTTCATTAAGAATATTTTTAATTTTATTAGTGAGATTTAATACATTGAGTTCACCCATACCAATTGACTTTGCAGCAAGTTTTAGTGATCGAGAGATAGCAAGTGCTTTTTCTCTTTCCTCTTTTGATAAGTAAACATTTCTACTACTCATAGCAAGACCATCATTTTCTCTTACTATCTCACACTCAATTATATTTATATCTAAATAAAAGTTTTTAACCATTTGTGTTATTAGACTTAATTGTTGGGCATCTTTTTTTCCAAAGTAAGCGTTAGTAGGTTTTACAATATTAAAAAGCTTTAGTACAATTTGTAACATTCCATCAAAGTGTCCAGGTCTTTTTTCCCCTTCTAAAATAAATCCTTTGATTTTTGGTGCTTTTAATAATATTTCGTCTTTTTCATACATGGTAGTAATATCAGGCATAAATAGATAATCAACTTTTGCCAATGCACATATTTTTATATCTGATTGTTCTTTTTTAGGATAAGTTCCTAAATCTTCATGCGCTAAAAATTGTGTAGGGTTGACAAATATAGATACTACAACTAACTCATTATTTTCTCTTGCTTGCTTGATAAGAGATAAATGTCCCTCATGTAGTGCACCCATTGTCGGTACGAAACCAACTTTTTTTTGACTGAACTTTAAGGCAGCTTTTAATTCTGTAATTGTATTTATAATTTTCATGAGAAGTGAAGTGTTAAGCTTTTATATCTAAAAGTGTTTTGCTAATTGAGTTTTGTACTGAAATAACCTCTGCATTAGCTGTATATGCAATAGGAATTTCTATTTGTTTAACAATCTCTTGTGTAATATCTACTTCATTTGAAACTTCTTGATTAGGTGTAGTTTCTTTTTGAAGGTTTTTTTGTTGATTTTGTTTTGCTTCTTCATTATTAAGATTAAGTTTTGCTAGAGCGTTTGCGCTTTGCTCTAGTTTTTTTTCCATTTGCATCATTGCATTTAAGTTGTTATTATTAACTTGCATTGTCTTTACCTTGTAGTTGAAGTAAAATTTTATTAAGATTAGATTGTGTAGCTATACCCATATCTGCACCACTTGCATCAGCTGTTCCAATTGCCGCTTTTTGTATTTGATCTAATTTAAAAGCTGCTGCTTTAGGATCACTTGGAATAGATGTATCTAATCTTACACTTCCACCCACAGCATACATTTTTCCATCAGGCCCTTTTTGATAGTTATATGATATAGGTGCTGTTGTTTGACCAATACTAGCATGTACTTGTTCATGAGATCGGATATTTGCATCAGCTTGTTTGAATTTTTCTAAAACTCGAGCAAAATCTTTTTCATCATAATTATCAGTCTGATTTGACTGCTCTATATAGTCTTTTTTTTCTGTTTTAGAAATCTGCTCTTTTTGCTCTATTTTTTCTAATTGGGCATATTTCATAGATAANTTTGAGTATACTTGATTTATTGATAGGTTTTCGAAACTATCTGTTACTATATCCATAATCATCCCCCNCCAATTAATTTTTATACATTAATTATATCTAAATTTCTTAAAATTAAATTAAAATTATAAAAGTAATATGTTTCATTCATTAAAAAAGCCCCATCTTTATTAAGATGAGGCTTTTTATAATTTTATTTAATTAAAATTATTTTTTACAATGCTCTGCATAAAAGTTACCAAATTTAATTTTTGTTCCTTGCTTATCTTTTGCTTTACTGTATTTATTTGTAACAGGGTTACATTCATCAATCCAAGTATTGATTCCATAAATTTTAACTTTTGCAAATCCCATTTTTCTAAATGTTTCTGCTTCAATTGACGCTCTTGATGCAGTATTACATACAACAATAAGTTTATTTTTTATGAATTTGTCATCATCATCAAGTACAATATTTCCTAGTGCTTTTTCAGGAGCTTGTCTACCTATTCTTGATGTACCTTTAATGTGCGCTGCACTCCACTCTTCCATTGTTCTAACATCAACTACAGCCCAATCTTTTGCTGCTATTGCTTTTTTAACATCAGCAGTTGAAGCTGTATTTCCATGCTTTTTACTTTCTGATTTTAAATGTTTTGTTAATCCTTTATAACCAGTAAATTCAGATGCAGTTGCTGCACCAGCCAATAATGTTGTTGCTAATAATATATTTGATAATTTCATTAAATATATTCTCCTCTTTTAAATATTTCATAACTTCAACTAATAAGTATAATATAATCTTATTATTCATTATAAGTAAAAGTTATCTTGTTGACTAAATTGTATCAATTGAGTCTTATGATAAACTTAAATATAATAATTATTTTGACCTATAAGCAGGCTTAATTACAAATCACTACAGATTTAATCTCAGTAAACTCTTCAAGAGCAAAACTTGGTCCCTCTTTTCCTATTCCACTAAGTTTTGTTCCACCATAAGGTTGTATATCAAATCGTAAAGTTGGTATATCATTAATAACTACCCCACCACAATCTGCTTCTTCAATGAATTGTTGAGTTTGTTGAAGATTATTTGTAAAAATACTAAACTGCAAACCATAAGGGGAATTATTCATTTTAACAATGGCTTCGTCATAACTTTTTACTTTAACAAGACTAACTATTGGTGCAAAAACCTCTTCACAAACAATTTTCATCTCATCAGTAACTTCTGTCATAACCGTTGGATGAAAATTTAAGCCATTATATACATTCCCTGAAAGGCAAGTTGCACCTTCATCAATAGCACTTTGTACCCATGAAGTTGCTCTTTGAAGTGATTCATCATTGATTAGTGGTCCTATAAAAGTGTCGTCATCATAAGGGCTTCCCACAATCAATTTTTCTGTTTCAACTTTCATAGCATTTGCAAATTCATCGTATATAGATTCATCTACATATATTCTTTGAAGACTAATACATACTTGACCACTATTTACAAAAGCACCAAAGGCACAACGAGATGCTGCTTTTGAAATATCAGCTGTTTTATCTATAAAAGTAGCAGCATTTCCACCCAATTCTAAAGCTAGCTTTTTAATTCCTGCTGTTTTTGTGATGATGTTACCAACGGGAACACTTCCTGTAAAACTTAATACTCTTGGAATATCTGATTCTACTAATGTGCTTCCAACTTCAACATCACCATATACTAAACTTAGAGCATTTTTGATTGCAAATTCTGATTCAATAAATAGTTTTGCAAATTTATATGCAGTTCTAGGAGCTTCTGGAGTTGGTTTTAATACTACAGCATTTCCAGCAACAAGTGCTGGAGCTATTTTATGAGCTACAAGATTTAAAGGAAAATTAAAAGGTGTAATACACGCTACAACACCTACTGGAACTCTTTTATAAAATGCATTTGTTTTTATGCCACTTGGCATTGCATCTGTATTGATTGTATGTCCTGATAGATTAATCATAGCATGAGTACTAAGCTTTACTGTCTCTATACATCTTTGAACTTCAATTCTTGCAAATGTTATAGGCTTTCCAACTTCATCACATAATGTTTGGGCTATATCTTCAAGATTGACTTCTAGTTTTTTTGCTACATCATCAAGCCAAGAGATTCTTTGTGATAGTTTTGAAGATTTTGTATCTATACTTGCCTTATGTGCAATATTAAGAGCTTTTATCGTATCTTCTTTTGTACACATTGGATATTGTGAAACTATCTCATTTGTATATGGATTTATGATATTTTCAAGTGTGTCTCTTGAAACTTCATCACTTCCGAAAAAAATATTTGCTACCATTTTTAACCACCTTTTAACTATTTTATTAGATTTTAACATACTTAACTTATTTTTAATTGAGAATTCCTTACTTCAAGGATTTAGTTACTTTCTGTGACGATTTAGTGACAGTTCAGAACGGAAGTTCTTAATTAATATATTCTTTGATAAATGTAAAGGTAAATAAATGTTCACTCGGCAATTTAGTAAAGATTTACGATCTAAGATCAGTAGATGAATGTTTTAATAATTATAAGAAAAAGTAATTATTAAGTTTTTAAAAAAAAATATATTAAAGTGGTATTTTTAAATATTAATTAATATCATTAGTGTTATACTGTGGGCACAGTATAAAATTGTATATAATATAAGGAGAGCATAGTGGATAAAGTAAACACTAAAAAAAGCTCTGAAGTTACAAACCTGGAAATAAGTTCAAAAGGTTTGAGCAGAAGAGATTTTTTCAAAAAAACTGGTGCAGTCAGTGCAGTTGCGGCTGCAAGTGTAATTGCACCTACGGTAGTTAAAGCTGAAGATGATCATGCAATTATGCATCATCCAAAGTGGGGACAATCTTGGGGAGACCCAGTAACAAAAAATAAGTATGGTATTCCATCTAAATATGAACATAATGTAACTAGAAGATATACACAGCTTTTAGCTTCTGGAAATGCAAGAGCATCAATTGCAGTTGCACCTATACATGAATCAGACGGAATAATAACACCAAATGGTTTATTTTTCTCAAGATCACATGGGGGAACAGCACATGTTGATCCAAATGAATTTAGATTGATGATTAATGGTTTAGTTGAAAAACCTATTGTTTTAACTTTAGATCAAATAAAACAATATCCAAGAGTTACAAGAACTCACTTTATTGAATGTCCGGCAAATGGTGGGCAAGAATGGAGACAGCCACAGTATAATTCACTTCAATTTGCTAAAGGTTTTATGTCTTGTGCTGAGTGGACAGGTGTTTACATCAAAACTATTTTAAAAGATTTAGGTCTTAAACCTGAAGCATTATGGATGTTAGCAGAAGGTAGTGATAACTCAGAGATGGGAAGATCTTTACCTATTGATAAAGTTTTAGATGATGCGATGCTTGTTTGGGGTCAAAATGGTGAAGCATTAAGACCTGAACAAGGTTATCCTTTAAGATTACTTGTTCCAGGTTGGGAAGGTAACTTATGTGTTAAGTGGCTTAAAAGATTAGAGTTTGGGAAAGAACCTTGGTATGCAAAAGAGGAAACTTCTAAATATACTGCACTTAAACCAACTGGTAAAGCTGCACAACATTTTTATGCAAATGAAGTAAACTCAACTGTTGTTATACCTTCTTGTGAAAAACCATGGACAAATATTAAAGATGGTGACTGGGTAGAAATCGAAGGACTTGCATGGTCTGGTATGGGTACAGTTACAAGAGTAGATTTATCATTTGACGGTGGAAATAATTATGTTGAAGCAAATATTAAAGGTTTAGTACTTCCAAAATGTTGGACAAGATGGAGTTATATGCACCAATACAAAAAAGGTGAAAAACTTCTTCTTACTTCAAGAGCTACGGATGATGCCGGATTTGTTCAGCCTACTGTTGACCAAGAGGTATTTGGGTATGGCGTAAAAAAAGCAGATTACGGTAAAGATAAAAATAAAGGTATGGGTGTAGAATCAGTATACCATAGAAATGCCGTTGAAACTTGGGAAGTAAATGAAAAAGGGGAGGTGAACCATGTTCAAATTAGAACAGTATAAAATATTAACAGCTTCTCTTGTAACAGTTGCTGCATTAAGTGTAGCACAAGCAGATGAAACTGTAGCATATAATGGTCTTTGGAATGCGAAGAAAGATATAAGTGGTGGTGTTTATTACCCTATTAAAGATGGGCAAACTGGACCTTATAAAGTAAACTCACAAGTATACAAAGATTCTGATGCTGTAAACAATGAAAGTGGAGTTAAAGTTGGATATAACAATGGAAGAATTCCAACAGATAATGAACTTAAAGCTTGGGATAAAGATATCAATGGTTTAAATGAAGGTCTTCCTGAAGGATCTGGTTATGTAGATGAAGGTGAAGCTTTATATGAAGCACAATGTATGATGTGTCACGGTGACTTTGGATCTGGTGGTGGTGGATACCCAGCACTTTCAGCTGGTAAAGCTAAAGAGATAAAAAGAACACTAACTAATAATAGATGGTTAAATCCTACAGCAGAGGGGCCTTCAAGAGTATTTGGTTCATACTGGCCAGTTGCTAGTACAATGTGGTGGTATATTAGAGATGCTATGCCACATACTAAATCTAAAACTTTAACAGATGATGAAACTTATGCTTTAACAGCTTACATGCTTTATATTAATGGTATGAAAGTAGATGGTGAGCTTGTAACTCCATCATTTAAATTAGATAGAGAAAAGTTTATGAAAATTGAGATGCCAAATAGAAATGGTTTTGTACCAGATATTGATGGTCCTAATGGGCTTGAAAATGTGCGAACTTACTATGCAAACCCTGATAATTATGGTGCATATAGACTGAAAAAAGGTGAAGAGCCTTGTATGAAAAACTGTCAACAAACTGATAATATTGCTAGAGTTGATGGCGGGATCACTGATTTTGAACCACCAATGTCTGTAGCTAGAGATTTACCTCCTAAAAAAGAAGATGCTGCACATAAAGTAAGTTTTGATGCAAAAGCTGCATATGAAGCTAGTTGTACTATGTGTCACGCTACAGGTGTAGCGCCAGCTGCTGGTGATAAAACTGGATGGGCTCCATTTATGGAAAAAGCTTATGAGAAAGTACTTAAGAATGGTCTTGAAGGTACAAATATGGGTATGCCAGCAAAAGGTGGTTCATCACTTAGCGATGATGAGTTTAAACAAGTTGTTGACTACATGTTAAAGTTTTAGAAAGGAATTTTATGAATAGAAGAAATTTTTTAAGTTTTGCAGGAAGTGCTATAGCACTTTCTGTAGTACCAATGAATCTTAATGCTGAAGATTATAGAAAATTAAAACCAAAAGTATGGCATGCACATAATATTGATGATGCAACTAAAGCTTTATATGGTATGAAAACACCTATAGAGAGTGATCAAGTTAAAATTAGCGTACCAAAGATTAACTCAAGTGGTGGATCTGTACCAGTAAAATTTGAAACAACACTTGATGCAAAAACAATCGCTTTATTTCAAGATGCAAATCCTGAAAGTGCAGTTGCTGTTTATGATGTGAACAAATATGATTTGAAAAAATATGAAGTAAAGATCAAAATGGAAAAAGATGGTGTTGTAATGGTTTTAGTTGAAGCAACTGATGGAAAAATTTATATGGCTAAAGCTACGACTAAAGTTGCAGCTGGTGGGTGTGAAGGATAATTAATGGCAAATAAAATAACAGCTATAAAAGTTAAAATAAAAAATGGTGTAGCAACAGCTAAAATGGCTTTTTCTCATCCTATGTTGACTTATAACCAAGCTAAGGGAAAAACAGGTAATAGAGATGACGCAAACTTTATTACACATATTACTGGAACAGTAGGAACTGAAACTGTACTAGATATCTCAACTAGTCAGTTTTTTGCTAAAAATCCAATTTTTAAGTCTCAATTTAAATGTGATACATTTAAAATAGGTACGAAATTATCAGCTAGAGAGCTTGATAATATAGAAACAGATTTAAAAGCGAAATTAGGTAAACAACCGTCATATGTAGAATTAAATAATGCTATAGACACTTTGTACCCTAATAAAGGTGAATTTCTTACAATAGTTGCTACAGATAGAAAAGGTAACACTTATAAAGAATCTGTAGAACTTGCATCTAGAAAAAAGAAAAAAAGATAATATAAAGGAGTAATTATGAAAAATATAATTCTTTCAAGTCTAGCTTTAATTTCGGTATTGTTCTTTAGTGGATGTAACCAAGGAGTTTCAACTCCAAAGGATCAACTACGAGAAGATATCAGAATCATGGCTGCAGATAACAGTCAAGGGAAGATTACAACAAAGAGTATAGAAAAAGCTTTTAAAGCAAATGGTTTTGTAATAGTTGGTAACAACGATATGAATAAAGCATTTGAAGGACGATTTGGTAAAGAAAATCCAACTGCTGGAAAAGATATGAAGATGTATAGATTAATGTTTGTACACAATCCAAAAATCACTTCAAAACTTATAAAAGATTATCCAGATGTTGGACTTTTAGCACCACTTAGTACTTCAGTATATTCAAAAGATGGAAAAACAATAAATATTTCATCTCTTACACTTACTGGAATGGCTAGAGTAGCAGGAGTTCCTGAAACAAATCCAGACTTAATAGCACTTAGTATTAATATGGATAAGGCTTTAAAAGCTGCATTACCTAATGGTGAATACAAAGAATTAAGTTATAAGAAAATAAGACCTGATGGGGAACTTGTAACACGATTTGCATTTGTTCTAAAAAATCAAGGTAATATGGAAGAAGCGAAAGAAAGCTATCAAGAAACAATGGAAGGTGAGATTGAGTCTTCAGGTTTTATTGTTGCAGGATTCTATCCAGTTCAAGAAGATCTTGTAGCTAATGGTATAAAAGATTATGAGTTTTATGATTCGTATTCAATTTGTAAGTTAGAAGTTATATATCCAGTACATAAAGTTCATCCTGAAGTTGGAGCATTTGCACCATGTACAATGTTTATGTATAAGAAAAAAGGGGAAAAGTTTACTCGTATGGGATATCCATCTGTTTATAACTGGATAATGTCTACAAATATTTATGATGATGAATCTCTTACACCTTTAATTGATGCACAAAATTTACTTGAAACAAAAATAGATTCAACTATGGAATAGATGTTTAGATATTAATATCCAAACATATATTTATACATTGCAAAAGCCCAGTCATGCTGGGCTTTTGCATTTGTAAGACCCTCTTGTCCTTTCCAAACTTCACTAGTTTTTGGAGTAGCAAATCCAAATCTTTTCTTTTTTTCATTATATGCATACATTGAATTTACAAAAATTGCTCTTTCTGGGTTTATAGAAACTGCTGAAAAACATAATGTAGTTGGAGACTGCCAAGGTGTATTTTTAATACCTTGTATTTTATCTGATATTAGTTTAGCTACATAAAGTCCTTCTGTGCTAGCTGTATTACCAGATTTTGAAAATCCCATCGGTCTTGCATCCCCTGAAATATAAATATCTTTATGATCTAATACTTCATATGTAATTCCATTTATATTTCCCTCAGATTTATTAAAAACTGTATCTTTTGAAATTCCAACAATATCAAGGATTTTTGCACCCTTAACATGAGGATAAAAAGAAGCATCATCAAATTCAAATTCTTTAAACTCTGTTTCTATAAATTTATCATCTAAATCTATAGTTTCTATTGTTGAATTTGGATGGTACTCTAAGTAATCACCATACAACTCTTCAAACGCACTATGAAAGCCTTCCTCTTTTATAGTGATATCATTATTTTCATCTAATAATAATACTTTTGCTTTTAATTTTTTAGATTTGAAATAATCTGCAACTAAACAAGCTCTTTCATATGGGGCAGGTAGACATCTATAATTTCCAGATGGAACTGTCATTACAAAGTTACCACCTTTAAAGTTTTGTATTTTATTTTTTAATATAGTATGTTCTTCACCTGCTTTATATCCTGCTGGGTACTCTTTTCTTAATCTATTTTCTAAATCAATATCTTCAGTTATAGAAGAATAGTCATAATCAATACCTGGAGCAAATACTATATAGTCATAATCAATATTCCCTTTACTTGTAAATAATACCTTTTTCTCTTTATCCATTCCTGTAGCATTAGCATGAAAAAAAGTATAGTTATAATTTTTTGCAGCTTGGAGATAATCGTGTGTAAGAAACTCTGTACTTACTCTGTCAACGAGCCATAAATTACTCATTGGGCAAGATATGAATTGATCGTTTTTTTCTACTAAAACAACATCTGTGTTGGGTGAAAAATCTTTTAAATTTTTTGCAATTGAAAGTCCAGACCAACCACCACCTACAATTACAACTTTAGTTTTATTTTTCTTTAAATTTTTATTCTCAACTTGTTCGAATTTTTTTTCTGCATAAGATGGAAGTGCCGTCGTTGCAGCTAAAACTGTTGTGAATTTTAAAGCGTCTCTTCGTGAAATTGCCATTACAAGAATCCTTCTAAGTAGTTTTTTTAAATAATAATTATAGAATATCATCATATTACTTACTGAGTACTTATGTTTTTTATCATGTTCAAGAATGCCATATTGTCAAACTATATTAGATGAAAATTTAAAAAATTCAAATCTTTTAGAGCTGATGAATATATTACAGTTAGAACTTATATATATCAACAAAAAGTCATAAAAAATAAGCTTTTAAGCTTACAAGGAGAAAAGAGACTTTGAAAAAGAATAGTATAATATTTAATCAAATTGAACCCGTAGAGAATTTATCTGCAGTAATTAAGGATACCTTTGATGTTAAGCTTAACATAAGTGGTGGTTGGGGCTATGATAATAAAAGTGCTGTAGTAGTAAATTCTCTTGATATTCCAATTGATCAGTTTTTACATATGTTTGCAACAGTTAGAGCAACTATTGAGATGAATCTGATGCAAGAAGAAGAAAATAGATATGGTGGTATAAAAGTTGACTTTTTAGAAGGTGGGCAGTTTAAGATAGAAAATAAGATGTATGACCATATAATATTCGAGATTACAGCAATGAATGAAAAAAAATATGCTGAATTTATTCAAGAGTACAAAGATAACTATGGAAAAAATGAAGCTTTTGATATGAATGAGCATTTCAAAAGAAGAATTGAAAATACAATAACTTTAAAAAGTGATTATTGGTTTTGTGGTTTAGAAAAATACTATCACGATAC
>JGI997J19993_1000228_pt1 | contig 18740 bp, 31 predicted proteins | sample Etolagbewater25m_FD_19993 | JGI IMG/M metagenome (IMG submission 19993)
GTATATCTCAAATAATCTAAGCCACTCGGCTTATGGATAGGATAAAGAAAGTGAAAGCTGATAAATAAATCACCCTTTTTTTTAAGAAAATAATTGATATTTTTTAGGGCATTTATAGGACTAAACCAATATTCACTAACTTCTAAACAAAAAACTACATCAAAATCCACATTAAACTCTTTATAACACTTTGGTTTATCTTTTGTATAAATTATTTTTGCCTCTGGTTCTTCCCAGCAATAAGCACCTTCACAGCTGCCAGTGTGAATAAAATTAACATTATTTAGATCACAAATAATATCAGGCTTCTGTTTGCATTCATGAGGTTCCTCTAAATCTAAAACTCTAAATTCACAATTAGCGCCAACATTATTTAATCTATTTTTAACCGGATTTTGTGATCCACCAACATCTAAAACTAAACTGCCATCGGGAATACTAATATTTTTTATCCAATTCTCTAATTGTTTTCTTGAGTTACTTGTCATATATTATACCTATTATAAATTTATTATCTTTAGGGTGTTCGTCGCCAAATTTTTCTCTATAACAACCACTATGAGCAAATTTCCAACCCCTAATCCGGAAACTTAAAAACACCCTTCTTATCGTCACATATTTAAAACAAATATCACACACATCAACAACTGTTTTTTTATAACGAGTTTGGTTTAAAATATGCGTATTACTCTTATCAGAAATTCTGTCACCAATAGTTCCACACTTACTCCATTTAGATGGTATAACATTCGGCCTATATTTAGCTTTACAACTGTGAACCATAAATTTTGTTAATTAAATTATAATATTCCTCACCCATACGATAGAGTGATATATCCAAACTACCATCTTCAAAACCATTTATAAGTTCAATGGTCCCACCTTCTTTATTGACGCCAACAACTTTTAATCCACAACCTAAAGCCTCTAAAACCATATTCGGGCAGGCGTCACAAAAACTAGGATAAATTAAAGCCTTAGCTGATCTTAATAATTTAGCTAATTCAAACTGATCCGGAATAACATCAATTTCCTTAACTACCTCGCCATCAAAAAAATCATAGTTATACTCTTTCATTTCTTTCATGATTTGTTTATCAGCCCAATTATGGCCCAATATCCAAAACTGTGAATTTCTATCAGATCGCCAATAATTATTAAAAATATACCTAGCTTCCTCAAATCTTTTATTTTCATTACTAGAGTGAGCGTCAAATAAATAAATATCCGTGTGCTCAGGAATTACAATTTCCTCGCCGTTAGGTGAAAAAATAGTCGTATCAACACCATTATAAATAACCTCACCATCACCAAGATAAAACCCGGCATATTCTTTAGCCCATTTACTCTGGTAAATAATAACATTAGCAATTTCGGCAGATTTTTTTAATCTTGAAAATCCACAACCTCGGTTCCGACTTTCCTTAGGGATATTATCAACTCTTAAAATAACCTTTTTATTTAAGTTAGTTATTTCATTTAAAGCCTCTCTAGTCATCATAGTAGCTCCGGTAATAAAAACTAAATCACAGTTTTTTAAATCATCAGTAAATTCAACTCTACCAAATAAAACCTTTTGTAAATTTCTGCTAAAAGTCCAACCGCCACCGATTGAGTCCTTTTTTAATTGTGGTAAATAAACTTTAATCATAATACGGCTTTATTATATAATTATCAGTCAACTCTCTTAAAAATGCCTCTAATTGTATCCATTGGTTAAGTTTATCAATTTCCCAAGAATGTCCCCATAGATGAAAAACACCACCCCAACCATCAATCTCTTTTAACTTTTTTCTAGCATAAGGAATCCATCCTAAACCATTATACTCTTTTCTATCCCGACAATGGACGGTAGTTTTTATTCTAAACTTATCAATACCTTCCTCAATACTTCCAACTAAAGTAGTTCTAGCATATTCAAACCCACAAATTTGTAAGGCTTTAATGGTATCGGAGTTATACTTCCCACTAGGATAGGCAAATTTGGTTATTTCCTGACCAGTAACTTGCTTTAACCAATCTTTATTCCCAGCAAGTTCAAAAAATAAACTTTCCCCAGTTATTCTTTTTATATCCGTAGGGTGGCTAATAGTGTGTCCGCCAATTTCAAAATCCTTAGCTATTTCCTTAATCTCATCATCACTTAAATCTGTGCAAGTCGGAATAAAAAATATACCGGGCAAACCAAAATATTTTAATAACCCAGAGAGTCTTTTATCATGAACCGATCCATCGTCCCAGCTACTAATAAATTTTAGTTCTCTTTTTTCCATCCTGTTAAAAATTTAATATAATTATCCATCTCGGATATAAGTTTTTTAGTCTTACTATAAATTTGCTGAGTGGATTGACCCTCACTTATTTTCTCAGAAAGCTCGGCAATTTTTTTATCACTAGGTTTATCTTTGGCTCGTTCCTTTTCTAATTCAACCCTTAAAGCCGGTAAATCTGCTTTTAATTGGTCAGTATAAAATTCATCCATAAACCTTTGGTCAAAGACAGCTTCCCAATAAATTCGTTTTTTGTTTTTTAAAATTCTAAGCCTTTGTAATAAAGTTTTTAACATAGTTAATATTTGTTACTTAATAATTTTTTTAATTTTTTTCTTTTATGACCTAACCAAACTGGCGCTAAGTTTTTAATTCTTAATAAATAATATAACCATTCTTGATGTTTTATATTTTCAGTATTTCTTAGTAATTCTAATAGCCTACTTTCAATAATTGCCACATCCTCTCTGTTTAATAAACCATAATCTAAAGATTTGTGATGATTTGGGCATAACGGGATTAAATTTATTGGATCATCAGAACCTTTAATTGCTTTAGGGATAATATGACAAACTTCAATATATTTTGTGTAGCCACATATAGCGCACTTATGTTCAAAACCAAATTTATCTAAATTTATCCACGACTTCGTCATTTTTTAATTATTATTATTATATATATATATTAAATAGTAATAGTATAAAGTGCTTATTTCTGTGGATAACTGTTAATTTATAAACTAATTTAACTAATGTTAGCCCTTTTTTTATCCACAACCTATGTGTATAAGTAATACTTTTTATCCACAATTTATTACACACTATCCCCAGAAAAAATAATAAGCACTTACCCCTGTGTATAAGTGCTTATTTTGTCCACAATGTTATCTACAATTTGTCTACAACCCAAACTGCCTTTTATTTTATTAACTGAATGAATAACAGTAGAATGGTCCAGTCCCATAAACCTACCGATTGAAGCATAACTCATGCTCTCGAACTCATAAAGATAATAACAAAGCATTTGTCTGGCTTTTACAATTTGATCCTCACGACTTTTACCCATTATTAAATCCTCTTTTATACCGGTAATATATTGAAAAGCGGTGAAGATATATAGTTTTTTTTCTTGTCCTATCATATTGATTTTAATTATACACCATTTTTAAGGTTATTGATAGTCTAGTTTTCCACAATCTTATTCCAAGGCACTCTACCCCTACAACTTTTACTAATTTTCTTACTAATTTTCTTACATTCAATCCTATCATACGCCCAATGATTTTTTTTAACAGAGTTACTAATTTTCTTTTTCTGCTCATCTGTAATTTTTTTCCCTTTATGATGTAGTCTACAATGATCAGCCCGGGATATAATTTCCAAATTTTCAATTCTATTATCGCTTTTATTTCCATTCTTATGATGGACTAACTCACCGGATGTTAATTCCCGTCCCAAATGATTTTCCATTAAAATCCGATGAGCATAAATATTTTTACCGCTTATAACCTTTGTTTTGTATTTAGTCATAGCTAGTTAGTATAATATACCTACATTATACCATATAGCTAAATTTTAATTAAAACATCTTTTTTTTGTCTGCCAAATTTTAACATATCATTAACACTTTCTTCAGTATAAATATCAATAGTCAAGCCAAATTTTTCATGAACCCATTTAGCAGTTCTATCCTTAACAATATATTTAACGCCGTCAATTATTACGACAGTTCCTAAAGGAATTGATCTATCAGAGATAGCAACCGCTCCAATATGTGGATATTCTCCGTTTGCCATTTTATTCCCTGTCCAGCCAAACTTAGTTATAGACACGGTTATAATAGGCTCTGTGGCACTCAAAACTGCGCCAGAATGCTCTTTTAACTCCACTCTATATTCATAACTCATATTCCTAAAAGTAAGCCCTCTAAGCCCATTTATTAGCATTGTGTAGAACATTACCCCACCTAAACAAGCCATAACGATTGCCATAATAATAAATCTTATTTTATCACCCTGTTTTTGGCCTAATAAAATAAAATCATTTACCATAGGCTCACGCCAACACGGATCCTTAGGTGTGTAGATTTTTGTTTGTGTTTTTATTTTTAACATATTTTTTTTACATTAACTTAGATTGATAAATATTAAAGTCAAATTCTCTTTCCCAATATTCCTTATCATAATATTGGTAGAAATCTGTAATTTTAACAGTTTCCTCACTTTTATCAGTTATCCTATTTCTAAAAGTTTGAACTTTTTTAGGGATTTCAATTTCCCCTCTAATAAACTGGCCACCAAGTCTAGTGACTAGCCACTTTCCGGATTTTAGATTTTCTTTATCCGCATGATGGACTAGCCCCCAATATCTTAACTTTTGGAAATTGTTATACTCATTATTACTCATAGTCATATCTTCCTGTAAATGTATCTCATTTCTACCCTTTCTTTTAACAGTAGTAACAAACTCCCTAAAAGTATCAACTAATCCACGACTTAGGCTATGCCAATATTTTTTCATTAAAGCGCCACAGCACTCACAATAGATTTCATCATCCATATTTTTATTTTATTACCTTATGTTTAGGTTGGCACTCCATACAGAGTATTTTGCCATACCTCGATTGGCTAAATTTTTCAACTCCTGAATTTACGACCTTTCCGCAATCTACACAATTAACCAAAACATCCTGTGGTTTATTATTTAATTTCTCGGAATAAGGAACATAAGTCGGCTCATTACTTTTAACTGGAGCCGGAGCCGGAGTCTCATTATCCATTTCCTCTGCCGGAGTAGGGTTATAACCCTCTAACACTACAACCCAGCCTAAAACATTTCTTAAGGCCTTAGCGCAAGCTCTAGTTTGAGCCATGGATTTTAATTGAAATCTAGGTTTGCCTTGCCAATTTTTCTCATTAGCAAAACAGCTAGCCTCTGCACTTCCAACTATAACCCCAATGGCGTTATAAACCACGGCCTTAGCTTTATAACCGGCAACCTTACCATCAATTATTTCCTCTTTTACTTCATCAGTTCCGACCGACATATTAAAGAACCTAGCTAACATTTGCCAATGCTCGAATAATAAATGTTTTTTATTACCAATAATAACCGGCTTGATTTTATTATTTTGAATAATATTAGTTAAACCCTTCGCCGCTTTAATAGCGAAATCAATTTGAACAGTAGGATCAACTAACTGCTCCGGCTTAACTTCAATAATCGCATTTTCATTTTTTGGTGTGTTTTCGTTAGACATTTTTTTTACCTTTCATTAACTCATCAACTTCTGACTTTAATTTTTCTATTTTATTATTAAAGTAAAGAGCTAATAAGTATTTATATTTTTTATCATCAATACCTTCGCAAATACTAAACGCTTGTTCGCTTTCTAACCCAACAATCGCATGGCATAATCTTCTGGCTAAATATGATTGCTGGTTAAGATGAATACTCATAAGAACTTTTAATTAGATTATTTAGATTATCAAGTCCCAACTCTTTGTATAAGTCAGGCTTTTCAACTTCCTCGACCTTTATGTTTTTTTGTTTTTCTTCATTTTCCATAGATTTTATAGGTTAATTTTTACAAGGTTGGCTCCGGTGTCTCGGGGTAGATAATTATAGTCTTACCATAATCATCCTCAAAGTTTTCACCACTCTCACAGTTAAATTCCCCGATAGCGTTCCATTCCTCATCAATGGCCACTCTCACATCCTCAAATCCTTGTTTTTTAAACTCCTTGAGCTTTTTAATTACTTCATCAATTTTCATAATGTTTTTGGTTAATTTTTAAAGTTTTCCACTTCTCTATTATTTATAATACACCTTTTTTATAATTTTGTCCATACAGTTATCCACATCACAAAACAAACCAAAAACCCACTCAATATAAAATTAAAGCGGGTTATTGGCACACCAAAAAATAAAAAAACTTTATTTCTTGTTTGAAAATAATAGGATAAAACCCTCTAAAAGAGCCTTAAATCCTGCTCGGACGGCCATAAATAAAAGACCTGCTAAACCGCCATCCTTAAAACTTTCCAAAGTTAGTGTATCAATTTCACTAACGAAAACAATCGCAAATCCCACTAAAAATGAGATTATAGAACTAACTAAATATCGTTTCCAGTTCTTTTTTATTAACTCATACATATAGTTAAAGTTAATTATTATTCTAATATATAAAACTGACCACCCCCCTCAGAGCGAAAAAACATACCCTTATGGTCCTTTTTAATCCTATCGATTAAAATTTTATCACCCTGTAAAATCTTCTGGTAATTTTTTTCACTTACTCCAAGAACAGCGCCGGTTTTAATATAACTATCAACTATCTCTCTAAGCGTTTTTAAATGTTTCATAGGTTGTTTAAATTCAATATTAGTATCAGGTAATAAATCTATAAAGTCTATTGCTCCGGCATATCCATTCCCAAGATCAATATACCAACGACCTCGACTGTTTAAATACATAGGGTTAACCGAGATATGTAAATGGTCGCCAGTTGTATATTTACCTTTATTATTGGTGTGTCCTAATAACTCACCTTCAACAACCTTATCACCAATTTTTAATCTAACATCTAATAAATGGCCATAGACTATTTGTAACTTTACTTTTTCACCCTTAACCATAAATTCATCTGTTTCAATAATTAAAGCTCCCCAGCTATCACTATAACCAGTAACCCGACCGCCACAAATTGAGTATAAATTGCTTCCCCTTAAAGCTATAAAATCAATCCCATTATGACCATCCCAGCCAAGCTCTTTATAAAACTTAACCAAGTTCTGCCCAAACCTTTGTGTTAGACAACTAATCCTATAAAATTTATATCTATTCCCATAGATTTTATAATCATCACCAACTAAAATTCTTAACTTATAATCATCACCAATTTTATATCTACAAGGTAAAATAAATTTAAATGGAATATCTTTTTGTGTAATTCTCATAATTTTGAAAGTATAGGGGGGATCTGTAATCAGTTATTTTTTGAAAATCTGTCCCCCCGTNTTTTGTGGCTTATACCACATTAGGCGATAATCCGCCTCATTTTGCGCTTTAGCAGTTCAACCTGCCAACATAGCAGTTTGCACCGCATTTTGATTAAAAATTGTCTTACCTGAACTTTGATAATCATTTTGACTCCCCGACATATTCAAGCTGATCTCGTCTTACAAACTTTTTACCCATGTGCCTCAAGATTTTAATACTACATCCACCGGCACAGGCACTAAAGTAAAGTTTTGAACAGCAAGCATGCCAAATTTCGTCCTTATACTTCACCAAGATCATAATAGACTCCTTAACTTATGGTTATCGTCCAATCTATTGTTAATGTTTCAGTATTTGATTTGGTTACATTGATATTTACATGCGAAACTAAAACACCAGTATCTGCACCGGCTCCGCCATCAGAAAACAAACCAGCCTCTAAATAAGTTCCGGTCGTTTCGGTAGCGTCAAAAAATCCGGTTATATAGGCGACATTATTGGCGTTAGTTTCACTAGCAACTGTATTTCTGTAAACCTCAGTTCCAAGGGTAGTATCACCTGCCGCCGGACTAGTGCCATCACTACCCAAGGCGACATAATTTATAACCATAGTGTTATCAGGCGATCCGGAAGTTAAATTGTTAGCAATCATAGTTTTCCCAACTGTGCAAATCAAATTATCGTATTCATGAACCCTTTTAATTTCACCACTTTCCTTATCTCTGATAGTGATTTTTAAATGGCCTTTCGCTTTTATTGTGTCTTTAATATTCATATATTTTAAAATATTATTGATTGTTTTATATATATTTATCTATAAAAATAAGCAGTGTAATCAGCACTATCAGTCCCACCGGCATTAAGAGTTACAGTAATTGTAGTCCCAGCCCAACTAAATTGAATATCATTTTTTGGTCCACCACCTGCGCCATCACCTGTCCCAGTAAATCTTGATGTTGTTTTTCCAACTTTTGAAAGTATCACATCACCTCTATCAGCATATACACTCGCACCAGAAACTAAGTCAATATAAATTATAGCAAATCTTGCTTCTGCTGGCGCTGTTAAATTATTCCCACCACTATCAGAGGCAGAACTTATATATTCCATTCCATCTGGTTTTAGATCCATGTTAATTTCAGTCTCAGATATGGCGACACCAACGCACTTCTCAACTGTGCCAACAGCAGTGCCGATAGTCCCAGCCGTTCCTTGAATATAATAATATGCCCCTTCTGTTAATCCTGAAAAACCCGAAACTACCCCGCCAGTTTGAACTATAATAGAGTTGCCATCAGTTGAATTTGTTATGGCAAAACCGATATAAGGATCAGTAGTAGCAATATCGTCGGCGTCAGCCGCATAAATTTCATTATCAGCGTCATTAAAATAACAAGGAACTGGTAAGGTAGCGCCGTTAATTGTATCCCCTGCTGTCATTTGTATTCTATTACTTTCAGCTAATAAATTTGACTCATCAGCAGTTAATAAATCTGTTTTTACGAATGGATATGTGTCTGTCATATATTTTAAATTTAAACTGTTCCTATTGGTGAACCATCAATCATAAACGCTCTATCGCTTCCTGATGGTGGCTCGCCACTTAATATAAATCTTATTGGATAATCAATCGTTGCCGACAAAGTTTCGTTTATAGCCATACTCTCAGCCTGTGTATTATGGACCTTACTAGCGGTCGCACTATCAGTCATGTTAATAGTTTCAAAAGCTGTTTTTATTAAATCAATTATTTCATTTTCTCTAACAACGATTTTAGTATTATTAAGGAGTAATTGCTGTAAAACACCGATCATATCTTTGGTTTTAGTAGATATTAACGACACTTTATAGCGCAAGGTGGTATCGGCAAAGCTAGTAGTTTCTACTCTATTTATAATAAAATTCTCACTAATTCCTAAATCTGTAACATCTATATTTATAATCTGTCCGGAAACTAAACCATCAACCTCAGTAACAAATTCGCCCTCTGATAAAGTATTCCCATAAGCAAGTATCTCGGCCTGAGCTCTATCTCTCGCCGCTTGTTTACTGGTTATAGTTTCATCATTTATTAAATATTCATAATCACCATCAACGCCTTCCATTGAAAGCATAGCGCTAATATCAGTCGGACTTTCCACCTTAACGATCAATGGTAATATTGGCAATCCACTAACCACCAATCCGGCACCATCAGAAGGAACATCAGCAGGTTTAAATTTTAAAACTTTCTCATCCCTATTATGTAAAGCGTCATAGTCATTAGGATCAGCAGAAAAATCGATCCCGATAGATAGAGGCTGACCGGTCAATGTAGCGGCAAACTCAGCGAATTTATATGGCAAAGGGAAAGGTATAATCAACTCCATTACCTTGAAGCTCTGCGGTAAAACTAGTAGCCTCATAATCCCCACCCCTAACAATAATAGCGTTTCTAACAGGTGAGTTATCCTTTCTAATTATCAAACTATTAAGATCACAATTCCCGTTTGTCTGGGTTATACCAAAAGGAGCGCTAACAGTCGAACTTGCCTTAAAGTGAATATCCTTATCATAATCCACATACCAATCATAGTTAGTTATATTGGCGAGTTGCTGAATACATTTATCAACCGGATCATAATTGAAAGCGATTTTTTCAATTTCAATATCACAATCAATATTATTATAGGTAACCCCGCCAACACCATATTTATCTATAATTTTTTGGATAATCTGGTTAACAGTTAAATTCTCGTAAATTTCACTAACCAATTTTTTAGTTAAAAGCCTAGTATAATCTACACATTCGCAGTCATATTCAACCACTTTAAACCTTCTAAATTGTTGAGTGCGTCTAACTATATAACCACCAAAAATCTTGGTCCCATTATTAGTAATAATTATCTCACGGCCAACCGACGGAACATAAACTTTATTGCCGTAACTCCTTATTGTAAACGAGCATTTATCAACTTTAGTCGTCAGAATATTATCAATTTTTAAACTCTCAAAAACGATTGATTTTGTTTTATCTTCACCATTTATAGTAACACTTAAAGCCATACATATTTAAAATCTCAATTCAAATTTTAACCTATCAATTATTTTATTTCCCAACATTTCAGCGGCGTCATTACTCAAATAATTCCCACCTAAAATATTCACAGTCACATTACCGGCGCCAATTCTTCCGCCATTAGGAATAACAGTTTCGCCACCATGAACAATGGCCGGAACGGGAGCGCCTATTGGTCCCGGCACAACTCCACCATCAGCAAATCCTAAAACTCCGGTAACAGCACCGCCAACCTTTTCACCAATACCACCAAAAAACCCTGTTATTGATCCGCCAAAATTACTAGCAAATTCTTTAACCTTATTAACGGCATTTTTAACTGCCTCAATCATTTCCTTAAACTTATTAACCACCCTATCAACAGTCTCTATAACTTTATTTTCTATACCAAGTAAAGATCCCCCAATAGCGTCAAATAACTCTTTTCCAGCAGATTTTATTTTGTCAAAATTTTTAATTATCAATATGGTCCCTGTTATTATACCAGCAATTATAAATCCCCAAGGTGAAAATGCTCCCATTAAAAGTTTTACCCCAATAATAATTTTAGGCAAAACTAACCCTAATGTCCCAAACACAGCAACCAAACCAGTTATAGCGCCAATAGCAAGTAATATATTTTTAGTAAGTTCAGGATTGGCACTAATCCACTCTGACATTTTATTAACGATAGGTAATAATTTCTCAACTATTTTAGTTAACATGGGAATAAAAGTATTTCCAAGAGCTTCGGATAATTCCTTTGTTCTTTCTTTTAATGTTCTTTGCTGATTTGCTAAACTATCTTGCGTTCTAGCAAAATCACCAATAGCATTTTTAGATTGCTCAATAGCAATCTCTAAAGTAGCATAAGCCTTTTTTTGTCTATCTGTTTCATTAGTAAATTTTCCAGCAATTTCCATAGCCTCTATTTTAGCCTTAACATCTTCCTCTAAAATAGCTATACCCAATTCCTTCACACTTTCTCTCTCACCTAATAATGCTTTAGTTAAAGCGGCTGACGCCCTTTCGGCACCGCCTTCAATATTAGTAAATGAAGCAAGGTCAACAGCTAATTTATTTGTTTTTTCAGCTAGATCCAAGGCGCTTTCACCTGATAAACCAAAACCGGTAAGCATATCGCCAGTAGAAGATAATAATTTTTTAGCGCTAGACTCAGCTAGTCCAAAGTTTTTCCTTAAATCTTGCGCAACCTTTTCAGCTCCATTACTAACATTACCAAATACAACATCAAACTTGTTAAATATTTCTTGAGCATCACTTGCTGACTGAGTTGCTTTAAAAACAGCCGTATTAACACCAGCAAAAGCGGCACTACCAATTAGAGCCATCTTTTTAAATGTTGGTTTTAATCCTTTTACTTTATTAGAAAAATTGCCGACTTTTTTTTCAGCATTTTTTAGAGCTGGATCAATCTTATCCACGCCTCTTATAACAACACTTGCCTCAATATTATTTGACATTATTTTGTTTTATACTTTTGTTTAATAACAAACGCCAATTCCTCTAAAAAACTAACTGAATTTTCTGTAAATAACTGTTTTTCAGTCCATCCCATCTCTAAAGCTAAACTGGCATAGCTAGTTAAGAATTTTTTTTTACTAAATTGGCAAAATCACCGATTGCCTCAATTAACTCTGTAAAACTAACGCTATCAAACTGTTTCAAAGTTTCACAAGAGATAGGACAATCATTCCCCTGATCGTCAGTAAAATTCCAACTCTTAATAAACTTAACAACATTTTTTATATTACTATCAAAATCTTGTCCTGTAATATCTAATCCATTCATATCACTTACTAAAATGCTGTCATAAATAACAACTTTACTATCAGGATATTTCGATAACGAAATTTCCTTTGTTCTTCTAAAATCTTTTAATTTTGGCATGTTTTTATATGTTAATTATTTAATAACTACTTACTTCATTTACGATATAACAGTCGTTTATAATATCACCATTTGTTATATCATACATGGCCCTAAAGTTTATTGTTTCAGTAATTAAATCATCATTAGGCTTAGTAGCTTCCCAAGTATCGAAAGCAACTCTTGATAGATCTAGTCTAATAGCTGGGTTCGTGGTGCCGATCGTAACATCAGTATTTACAATATCAATTCTCATAGCCCTATAAGTGCCATCAAGCATGTAATTTTTATAAGTTTCATCATTCATAACTAATTCCATCTGGCCAGTAACTTCAAACTTAGTATTAAATATATCCTCAGGCTGAACCGTGCTTAAAACATGGTCCATAACCAGATTTTTATTTATATTTAATGTTAATTGCCTAACTGAGATCCCACTAGCCGCAGTTAATCCACTAGTTAAACTAGCTAATTTAATAGTGCAATGCTTTCCTAAAAACTTATTTTCAGCGACATAGCTGGAAGTTTCCACGCTATCTCCTGAACTCTTACTCATAAAATTAGCACTAAATTTAACTACATCCTCAGGAACGACAGTTAACTCTAAATTATTTATCATAGCGAGTTCAAAGTATTTATCCTGAGAACTATCCACACCATCCTCGATATGTAAAGTTAAACTATCATGCTGATTATCATTTTGTAGAGAATAGGTGTGTTTATAGGCGCCATTAAAACTAGCAGTCGATAATGTCCCAAAGGTAGCTAAAAAGATTAGCCCGAAACATTTATCTAAAACATCACCCTCAATATTACCCTCAGCATACTTAAGAGCAGTCAATTCTTGATTGCCCTCGCCAATAACCCCATAATTCAAGGTCGATAAGGCTTTGGTAGCTTTATCCTCAAAGGATATGTTTGCTTTTGGTAGCCAATAGGTTGCCGCCTCGGCGGTGCCTCTTGAACTTTCCTTATTAAGGCCTAAAGATATTAGGCGTCCAATTTTTTTACTCATATTTTTTTATGATTAAATTTATTTTATTAACTTATTAAAGTAGTATCAACATCAACCTCACACCTTAAAATCACCTCAGCCATGCGATAGCCCATATCACTCCCCGCATAACCCCACGCGCTATTTGCCGCATGTACGAATAATAAAGTATAACCAGTCGGATTATTAAAACCAGTTAATCGCCAATCACTATCAAAGTCATCAATTACACTATCAACCAAATCTCTCATAGCTCGATCCGCAGTCCTATCGTCCAAATTCCCACCCTCACCTCTAGCAATAAAGAGAAAGACCGAAAAACTATAAACTCGCCTATTTTCGGTGGTGGTGTAATAATTAGCCTCATTATCATTAGGGATAACAATAGCCGCCGGTTCACCCTCAAACTGCGCTCTGGCGTAATCATAGACTTCCTGTATCTTATCATTAGCCTCTAAAATCGATTTTATTTTGTTTGACAATTCTTCCCACATATTATCTTAATATATCTTTAATGGCTTGATTAAATGATCTCTGTATTTTAGGTAAAGCGGCTTCGGCTCCCCACTTCATAAATGGCCTTTTATTCATAAATTGAGTCCCCTCGTGAACATAAATAGCATAATTAGTATTAGGAGCCACATAGACCTCTAAAGCGCCAATATGAGTGCGAATTGAGCTTCTAAGTCTACCTGTATCAACCGGAGTTTTCTTTTTACTCTCACCCTCAACCATATAAGCGGCTCGGGCAAGTTCACGCTGTAACATAGCCTTAAATTTGCCTCTATAAAGACCTAACTGTTTCCTAATATCACCTTTAATTTCAATTTCTAAACCAATCATGTAGTTTTTTCAATTATGGCCTGCTGATAATCTATACTCCCAAAACTCCATTGTGTAATTCCACCCTTTTTAACCAAATAAATTTCACTAGTATCATTATCCCTAATTTTATCGCCCTCATAAAGCGAAACATTAGGATCTAGATATATGATAAAAGTTTTACCAAATACTCCATCAGCTATCTGTGTTTTTTCATCGCTTAACCTCTGTAAATGAACGAATGCGCCGGTAACAGTAGACATGGCCGATTTATAACCGGAAACAACTACCTTACGGGATATAAATACCTTTTTATTGAATAAATGTGTAAATGTAGCCATATCATAAATTAAATAATCTATATTGATCTAAAATATTTTTAATGCCTAATTCATCTGCCGCACTATCAACTTTCCCATAACTAATACTATAATCCCCTAACTCCTCAGAGGTAACATTTTTACCGCCCTTAAGCCTAGTTTGTAAAAAATATGCGACAAGCTGAGTAGCCGCCATTTGGACCAACTCCGGAACAGTAGATGACCAACCAAAAGTAGCAGTAACCTTAACCGACTTCTGCCTCTTAGGAAAAACACCAACCTCTGCCGCACTTTTTAAAACTAAACAATTTTTAACTGTTTCATTAAGCGGATAAGAGTCGATATAATCAGCCGTAATACTAACATCATCATCACCATCTACATCTAAAGTAACCACAACAGGATCACCGGTAAAATAATCAACTAATAACTCACGACTTCCTGATCCGTCATAATATCTAGTCTCAGATCCACTTTCAAAGGTGGTTCCAGTATAATTATCAATCCATTGCTTAACCCCAGCAATCCAAGTAGCGAGCTGAGTATTTAAACTAGCCGGAATAGTTATATTCAAAAAATTCTCAACATTGGTTTTATCTGTGTAAGCCATATCGTTTTAAATTAGTCTTTTTTTCATCACCAGTAATCATCTTGTCTTTTATATTTTTAAGCCAAGATTTTTTCTTACTTTTTTTATTATGTTTAACGCGTTCAGCGTCATAGTTTTCATAAATTGACATAGTCCGAGTGCGGTGTATATCATTTCAACCGCACCCGTGTTTATATCAACTTAAGGAATAGCTGTAATAGAAGCAACTGCATCAGGTAATACCAGTAAGCCTGCAATTCTAGCGACAACTCTAATACCAGTCAAATCTTTAGTAAATGCGGTTTCACTATCCTGAGTGATTTTAACAGTTAATTGCTGTCTATCACCAAGATAATAACCTCGCTTGAAATCACCAAAGAAAATATTGGCTTCACCAACCCAGTTATTTTCATATACCGGATAGCCCATTAAAGTAGGCGGTAAGCCTTGAGCAACCCTATCAACCCATAAATACTGACCATTAGAGTCTTTAAGTTTCCTTAATTCCCTAATATTTGTTCTATGAACAACAAAGACAGCATTTGAGTGATATTTTTGAGGTAATGCGTAAACTAGGTTAATAATGTTGTCAAAACTTAAATTGCCAGCACAAGCAAAGGTATGGCCGGCGCCAGTAGTAACGAAGCCGGTAGGTTCAGTCGTGCCGTTTCCGGCAGTAATGACCCTATCTTCTTCATTAGCAAGTTCTTCACCAAATAAACTAATCACTAAATCGACCACATTGATTTGTGAGCTATCAGCAATAAGTTCATCTGAGGCGTAAAGAATTGCGGCGACTTTTCTAGCGGTAAGAGTCTTCTGGCCAAAATGAGCGGTAGTAGTTGACTTGGTTTCCTTTTCAGCGGTCCAAGTTAACTTAACAGAGCTTTCCAAATTAGGAATGTTCATCACATCTCTTTGCATTGGAATAACCCTAACTAACGATCTCATTCTGTTAGCTTCCTCTAACCATCTAATAAGTTCATATCTAAACTCATTAGGGAATAAGTTGCCACCATCAGCGGCGGTGCCTTCTGATAATGCCTTAACAGTAGCGACATCATTGGTAACCAAAGCATGGAAAAAGCCAACGATTTTTTCTTCCTTAGTCATTTGGTTTTTGTTTTTTGCCAACTGACTACCTTTTACGAGGCTATCATATTTAGATAAATTATCAGATACGCTCTTAAATTTATCTAACTTGGCATTTAACTCATCCAAACCTAACTCAGACTTAATTCGTTTAGCGACTTCCTTGGCTTTAGTATCAACTTCATCACCACCATCAGTTTCCTCAGTAGTTTCAGTTCCTTCTTCTGCCTGATCATCAGCGACGGGAAGATCGGCGTCCTCGCCATCATCTTCGTCCTTGATCCCAGCATTATCTTCTTCATCTAAGTAAACCTTTTTTCCATTTTTAACAATATATTTTTTACCCATTATTTTAACTTTCGTTTAATATAACCTAAATTTTTGTTTAGGCTCTCCAGAGCGCCAAGTAACAGTTTATTTACATCCTGCTTTGGTTCTGGGCGACCTTTAATAGTTGTGGGTTTAACGGCCTTTTCAGGCTCACCCTCAACTTTTATGACAAGCGCGCTAAGCACGCTAATAACTTCTTTAATCTTATTCAAATTAGCTTGTGATAAAATCCTGCCTTCTTTTAGCTCAATTTCCTTTAAGGATATTAAATCACTTAAGGCTTTTTCAAAAACTTCCTCATTCTCAGGCTTAACTTCTTTATTTTCCAGAGTCTTATCAACCCAGCCTTTAACTTCACTATCCATCTTCTCAGCTTCTTCAATCGACTTTCCAACTAATAAAGCATTGGCATTAGCCGGAACAGGAACGGCNGAAATTTCTAAAAGTTCAAGCGTTTGCTTTTCATTTTTTTCATCAGTTCTATCAATAAAACCAACACTAAACGCTTTCATTATGCCATCCAAATACATCTCTTTAACTTCCCTAGCCATTTGGGTAATTTCATGAAAAACAGGCTTGAAAGTTAATTTATTCCCATCAACTTTTATATTTTTAGCAACCCCAACAGGTGGTAAATGGTATTGATGAGCCATTAAAAGCACGGGATTTTTTTTGAATTGAGTTAAAGACCAATTTTTTTGATCCAATTTATCGCCATGGCGATCAACGCTATCATCCGAAGCAACGGCAAAAAGTTCACCATCTTCGGCTTTAGTAACTAGCGCTTTTATTTCTTGTTTTGACATATTTTTATTATCGTTAATAATGTTAGATTTTTTATTATTCTTAACCCATTCCTTAGCTTTATCCATGGTCCATCCCTTACCCTTATCAAAAATGTATTTCTGGATTGTTAACGGCTCCGGATTATCTTTTAACTTACCGCCAACTGCCTGTATTCCCTCTTTAACCGATATATCAAAGGTTTTTATACTTTCCTCTAAAAATAAACTAATCTTCCTGATAGGTATATGTATTCTGTTTTTAGTTTCCTCTGGCATAATTATTTACTTATATTTTTTGTAAAAACTCTTTTAAAAAGCATGCCGATTAAACAAACGGCGCAGATAGTCATTAACCCAATCATAAAATCTAATTTCAGGGCAATCACATCAATTCTAGCGTTCATTTCAACCTGTGCATTAGCCAATACTCCCATTTCATCATTTTGAACAGCTATATGACAACTATTTTGTCTGGCAAGCGACCAATCATTATCAATGGCCATTTGATCACAGTCTGTCCCAGTCATTTTTTTATCCATTTAATTATTAAAAATTTAGTTATTAAACCCATTCCAGCGCTCAACAGTAATCCCACAAACGCTTTTACATAATGTTATATATCTCTCATCAGCTTGTATAAAATCATTAAACTTTTCCGACTTTTTCATTTTTTTACACATTTCCTCTCTTTGCGTTTTAGCCTTACTAGGTTTTTCTTTACTTCTAACAATATATTCCTGATCATCAACCTCATCAGCCTCATAAATCCCAAAACCTTGACGGCCATTATCAAACTTATTTACCCACTCCTGAGGCGCAAAATTAAGCATAACCAACCTAACAACTTTTTTGTTGCCGGTGCATTTTCTAATTGTCCCCTCATGGTAGTTTGCTGATTTCATATTTTAATTATAATAATTATATAATCTTGTTATCTCAGGTTGCTGTAATACTCTCTGATAAAATTCTATTATTTCTATATCACCAGTAAAAAAACTCCCGGGAACATTAGTTGAACCAATATAAACAGGAAAAGAAGCAGGTGATTGCCCGCCATTTGTTCCACTATCTTCTAAAACAGCATTAACATAAAGCTTAATATTAGTTGTATTTTCTCTAACCATAACAACCTCATACCAAGTTTCATTCTGAAAATTAGTCGTAGCGTTAACGGTAACAGTATCAACGGTCGCTGAATTATCAGCGTAATAAGCCCTTAATACACCAGAACTATACACTAAACTCATAAAACTTGACCCAGCACTTCTTTGACTCATAAAAAGATATTGCGTTCCTGATAAACTAGTAAACTTAAATCTAACACGAATGCTACAATTATTACCAAATAAATCATCACTATTACCAACTAAAGCAATCGAAGTATCACCTGCAAAATTATAGGCCTTGTTAGTATTTCCGTGGCTATCTTCTACAAAACCAGTTGATGAACCAGCCGTGATTGTGCCATTATAATTATTCGGTGTTAAATCAGCTAAGACTGTGGCTGATTTTAAATTACCAGATCGAAAATCATATCTACCCTTAAGATTTTTTTCCATATCAAAATCAATACCGCCTTTATATAGATTATAAAGTGCTGAAATTTCATC
>JGI997J19993_1000229_pt1 | contig 18682 bp, 23 predicted proteins | sample Etolagbewater25m_FD_19993 | JGI IMG/M metagenome (IMG submission 19993)
AGTATTCTTTTTAGAAGGAACTACTAACATATTTACATATCTACCCTCTAGTTTTGGTGGAGCTTCTTGAACAGCTATATCTTCAACCATTGGCCAAACTCTAGCAAGAACTTCAGCACCAGCTTCTGGATGAGCCATCTCTCTACCTCTTAAAAATACTCTAAATTTAACGTGATTACCTTTTTCTAAAAATTCTCTTGCATGTTTTACTTTATAGTCTATATCATTTTGAGCTATTTTAACAGAAAGTTTAATCTCTTTTGTTACAATTATCTTTTGATTTTTTCTAGCTTCTTTTTGTTTTTTCTCTTGTTGGTATTTAAACTTACCATAATCCATTATCTTAACAACAGGTGGTTTAGCACTTGCAGCAATACAAACTAGATCAAGTCCAGCTTCTTCTGCTAGTGCCATAGCTTCACGCGAACTCATTATACCATGAGAAACACCATCATCGCCATTACATCTAACCTCTTTAAATCTAATATCTTCATTCATCAAAACGTCGTCTTGACCTTTTCTATTTTTCATACTCAAATCTTATCCCCTGTTATTTTTTCTGTTAACATATCAAAAAACTCTGTTTTTGACATCTCACTTCTTTCACGCTTTCTTCTATCTCTTAAAGCAATTCTACTATTAGCAACCTCTTCATCTCCAACAACAACTATCATCGGTACTCTTTGCTTCTCTGCTGTTCTGATTCTTTTATTTAGTGATTCATTTTTACTTGAAATTTCACTATCAATCTCTAGCATCTGAAGCTCTTTTTGAAGCTCTTTTGCGTACTCTAAATGAGTATCTGCAATAGGAACTATAACAACACCAGTTGGGGCAATACTAAGTGGAAACTCTCCAGCATAATGTTCAGTAAGTATTCCAATAAATCTTTCGAAACTCCCTAAAATTGCTCTATGGATCATAACTGGTCTCTCTTTAGTATCTTGAGCAGTTGTATAGTTTATATCAAATCTTTCAGGTAAGTTCATATCTACTTGTATTGTACCACACTGCCATTTTCTTCCAATAGCATCAAGTATTTTGATATCAATTTTAGGACCATAAAATGCTCCCCCACCCTCATCTATTCCATATGTGTATCCATTTTCATCAAGTGCATCCATGATACCTTTTGTAGTTGTTTCCCAAAAAGCATCATCACCGATAGCTTTTTTAGGCTTTGTTGATACCTCCATCTCATACTCAAATTCAAAATGTTTCATAAGTGATTCTACAAACTCCAGAACCTCCATAATCACATCTTTTACTTGTGATGGCATACAAAAAATGTGAGCATCATCTTGTGTAAACTCTCTAACTCTAAAAAGCCCATGCATAACACCACTTAGTTCATGTCTATGTACAACACCATATTCGAAAAATTTTAAAGGTAAATCTTTGTATGACACAAGATCATTTTTAAATATCTCTATATGCCCTACACAGTTCATAGGTTTTATACCATACTCTTGACCATCTATTTGTGTAAAGTACATATTCTCTTTGTAGTTTGCATAGTGACCAGATTTTACCCATGCATCAGCTTTTAGAAGTTCTGGACCACGAACTGGCTGGTAGCCTCTCATTCTATGAGCTTTATATAGTAGATGCTCCAATTTACCCCTAAGTCTTGCACCATTTGGTAACCATAAAGGGAGTCCCGCACCAACATCTTCACTAAAAGTAAATAGCTTAAGTTCAGTTCCTAGTTTTCTATGGTCTCTTTTTTTAGCCTCTTCTAGCTGAGTAACATAATCTTTCAACTCTTGCTTATCAAAAAATGAGATACCATATATTCTTGTGATCATCTCATTCTCTTCATCACCACCAAGATATGCACCAGCTACCCTTATAAGTTTAAAATTTCTTATATTTCTAGTATTTGCTAGATGTGGTCCTCTACATAGATCTTCAAAATCACCTTGAGAATAAACAGTTAAAATATCATCTTTAATATTTGATAATACCATCTGTTTTAATGGGTCATTTTCAAACTTTTTCTCTATATCAGTTCTTGAAACTTCAGATCTTACTATTGGTAGTTTTTTACCTGCTAGCTCTTTCATCTTTTTTTCTATGATTGGTAGATCTTCATCACTTAGTTGATGATCTAGTTTAAAGTCATAGTAAAATCCCTCTTTCACAACAGGTCCAACAAAAAATTGTGCTTCGGGGTGTAGTTCTTTTATAGCTTGAGCCATAAGATGTGCAGTTGAGTGTCTTAAAATCTCTAGCGATTCACTTGTTCCATTAGCTTCTATCTTTTCGCAGTGATCGATATCTATATTTAGAGCTTGTGCAGTTTGAAGATCGTAAATATTTCCATCATGCTTTATACCTATATAATCCAATAAAGTCCTTTTTTTATATTGATTTTTAAATATAACCATTTTAACAAACTTGTACTTAAATCAAAGCTTAAAGTAATATTTTTTTAGTTATTATCATTTTATTTATTTCAAAAAGGGTTCAAATGGCAAATATACTTATTTGTGATGATGTTAAATTCACATCTTCTATTCTTTCTAAGCAATTAGAAGAGTTAAATCATACGATTTTAGATATTGTAGTTAGTTGTCAAGATTCATTAGATTTTTATAGTAAAAATGAAGAGAAGATAGATATAATATTTTTAAGTTTAAATCTACCTGGTGATAAAATAATTGAAAACTCAACAGAACTACTAAAAAGATTAAAAACTATTAATAATCACGTAAAAGTTATCATTATCTCACAAAGTGGACAAAAACAAAATATTATAAAAGCACTTCAAAACGGTGCTTTAGATTTTATAGAAAAGCCATTAGAAAAAGGGAGGATAGAGGAGATACTAGAGCCCCTTATATCCTAAAATGCTATTTTAGTTGTATACTTTTTTAATATAGTCTATTTTACTGTTCATATTTAAAAGTAACATATCAGCCAATACCAACGCCATCATAGACTCACAAACAACACTACCTCTAATAGCTACACATGGGTCATGTCTACCTTTTAGATAATATGTTGTATCTTTATTTTCATTATCCACTGTTTGTTGCTCTAAAAATATAGATGGTGTTGGCTTAAAATATATTTTAGTAACTATCTCATCACCGTTACTAATACCACCAAGTATCCCTCCACTGTGGTTTGAAAGAAATCCATCCGAGCTTATTTGATCATTATTAAGACTACCTTTTGATTTTGAAGATTCTATCCCATCACCTATCTCTACACCTTTTACAGCGTTTAGTCCCATCATAGCTTCTGCAATCTGACCATCAAGTTTATGATACATAGGTTCACCCAGTCCACAAGGTACATTTAAAGCTTTCACTATAACTGCACCACCAACTGAATCATGAGAAGTTAGTGCATTCTCTATAGCCTTTTTTTGTTTAGCTTCCATATCTTTATCAAGTGCAAAGATGGAACTATTTTTTGCATAAGAGAAATCTAAATTTTCACTTTTTATACCATCAACTTCAAAGATACCACTTACAACTTCTATCCCTACCTCTTTTAAAAGTATTTTAGCAATTGCTCCAGCTGCAACTCTGCAAGCTGTTTCCCTTGCACTACTTCTTCCACCACCTCTATAGTCTCTTATCCCATATTTATGAAAATATGTAAAATCTGCATGTCCAGGACGAAAGAGATCTTTTACATTTGCATAATCACGACTTTTTTGATTTTCATTAAATATAACCATACAGATAGGCGTTCCTGTAGAGACTCCCTCAAAAACTCCACTTAGTATCTCTACTTTGTCACCCTCTTTTCTTTGAGTTTGATATTTGTTTTGACCTGGTTTTCTCCTATTCATCTGGGATTGTATAAACTCTTCATCTATCTGTAGTCCTGCTGGGACTCCATCGACGATACAACCAAGTGCTTTACCGTGCGACTCTCCAAATGTTGTAAACTTAAATCTTAACCCAAAACTATTCATGAGATTTTTCCATTTAGTTGACTTAATACTATTTTTGCAGCTGCTTGTTGTGCCAATTTTTTACTTTTTCCAGTAGCTGTTGCATAGTGTTTGTCATTTATCCATAAGCTTAACTCAAACTCTTTTTCATGATCTGGTCCAATTGCACTTTCAAGTTTATACACAGGGATCGTTCCAAATTTTGCTTGAGTGACCTCCTGGAGAGCTGTTTTATAGTCACTAAATAGTTCATCAAGATTTATCTCTTCATAATTTTCATCAAGCAACTTTAATATCATAGGTTTTAAAACTTCTAATCCAGACTCTATATAGATTGCACCCATGATAGCTTCAAATGCATCACTTAAAATAGAAGCTTTTCTTCTACCTTGATTTCTCTCCTCTGCATCTGATAAAAATATATACTCACCCAAGCTAATTGCACGAGCTAGTTTAGTAAAACCTTTTTCATTTACCAAACTAGCTCTAATTTTAGATAGCTCACCCTCATTTGATGTTGGGAATTTATTAAATAAAAACTCTCCAACTATTAAGTTTAAAACAGCATCCCCTAAAAACTCTAAACGCTCATTGTTATAAACTTTTTTATAACTTTTGTGTGTAAGTGCTTCGATTATCAGATCTTTATTTTCAAACTGATAACCCAAACACTTTTCTAACTCTTTGTAGTCTTTCACTAACTTCTCCTATTTGTTTTATTTAGTTCTCATTATATCTAAAATTATATTATGTTATACTAACATATAATTTTACAAAAGGTTAGCTAATGAAAGAGTTTATTGCCATATCAGATCTATCAAAAAAAATAATCAATATTGCTAATATGGCATCAACACTACCTGTTAATGTTTTAATAATAGGAGAGGTAGGTGTAGGTAAAAAACTTTTATCTACTAATATATTACCAAATTCTATAGTTTTTGATGGAAAATTCTTGGAGCAGTCTATTCTAAGTAAAACAGTAAATCTATCTCAATATCCAGATATGATAGTAACAAATATCCAAAATGTTATAAATAAAAAAGAGTTTATGGAAAATCTCAATGGTGTTAAAGTGGTAGCCACATCAAACTTTATGATTGATGAGATTGAAGACCTATTTGCAATTAAGATTGATATACCACCACTTTGTCAAAGAGATGAAGATTTAGAGCAATTAAAAAAAATCCATTATGAAAAAGCAAAAGATGTATTTGATGTAAAGATCGATTTAGATGAATTAGATATCGATCTATCTCAAAATGGGATAAGCTTAAAAAAGTCTATATTTAAAAGTGTTTTTATAAAATCTTTAACCGATGATGATATCAAAAAAAGTATGGAGTATTTCTTACACAAAAAGATCTTAGAGAAAAAAGATTATAAAGAGCTTTTACAATATTTTGAGATACCACTTTTAGATGCTGCAAAAAAAGAGTTTAATTCTCAACTTAAAATGGCAACAAATTTAAATATAAACAGAATGACACTTAGAAAAAAAATCGAACAATACAATTTAGATTATTAAGGTAGAAAATGAAAGAGTTTTACGAACAACTATTAGAGCATGACCTAAATCCATACTTACTTTTTGATTCAAACGGTAAGATTAAAAGTTACAACAAAGAGGCAGAGTTTTTAATGAACTTTGTTGGTGTAAAGGAGCTATTTGAACTTGCTGTCTCAAATGCTAGCTTAAACTTTGGCTTTAACCACAAATATATCACTTTAAAATATAACAAACAATCCTATTATGCAATACTAGTAGGATATATAAGTGATGATGAGATAGCACTAAGATTATATAAGTCTGTTTCAAACCAAGTACATACAATCGATGATCAAAAATTAAAACTTATAAATATATTTAGTTTAATAGAGTTGTCAAAAAATAGTGTATTATTAAACTCTAATTTAAATATTGTAGAGGTTTATGATGTATCGATCCCTGAGATAAAATTAAATATAAATGACTTTTTACTATGTTTAAATGATTGTTTTTTATATTTCTCAAATGACAAAGAGATAACACTTCAAGTTCAAATCAAAATAGGTGAGTATGAGATACTAAACAATAAAAAACATAAAATCATCTCTTTAGAGTTTGCAACAGATAGAAAGGTGCAAGTGGATCAAGATCTTGAAAAAAAAGCCTCTAAAGCAAATGCAAATATATTTTTTAACCACAATCATCTAAGACTAGAGCTCCCTATAATTTTATAATTGTATATATTTTATACAATTATAGAGATCTAGTTTCTCTGTTTTTTGTTAAAATAGTCTAATTTTTATTTAGGAGAGATTTATGGAAGCACAAACAGCTTATGTTATAGATACATTTTTTGCCCTATTTGCATTTGTATTGATTATATTTATGGTTCCTGGTTTTGCTATGTTGGAAGCTGGACTTGTAAGAACAAAAAATGTTACTGCAGTTTTGATGATGAACACAATGATATATGCAATAGCATCAATGGCATTTTTACTTGTGGGGTACAGTATTGCGTTTGGAAGTTTTGGAAGTGACTCTATGAGCCAATGGGCAGCATTTTTATTTCAAATGGCATTTGTAGGGAAAGTTATAAACATAATGAGTGGAGGGGTGAGTGAGAGAGCTAAGATAATACCTCTTACTATTTTTGCTGTTGTTATGTCTGCTGTTATATATCCACTTGTTGTAAATGTATCTTGGGGAAGTGATATACTAGCTGATACTTTTCTAGATCTTTCTATGTACGACCTTGCTGGAAGCACAGTGATACACTCAACAGGTGGTTGGGCACTACTTGCAGCTATTTTAATAATAGGTGCTAGAAAAGGTAGGTACCCTAAAAATGGGGGAGTTAGAGTTATACCTGCTTCAAATATCCCACTTGTAACATTAGGGGGATTTTTACTATGGATTGGTTGGTTTGGATTTAATGGTGGAAGTGTAGGGAGTATTGCAAGTAAAGAAAATGCAGATGCGGTAGCACTTACTATACTAAATACAAACACTGCAGGTCTAGCAGGTGCAATAGTATCTGGTATCCTTATGTATATAACATATAAAAAACTAGATATCACTATGGTGTTAAATGGAGCACTAGGTGGACTAGTTGCAATAACAGCAGGTCCAGATCTTTATAATATATATCAACCTATACTAATAGGTGGTATTGGTGGAGCACTTGTTGTATTTGCTGTCCCTATGTTTGATAAGCTAAAACTTGATGATCCTGTAGGTGCACTATCTGTTCACCTTGTAAATGGTATTTGGGGAACATTAGCTGTTGGTATATTTGCAAGTAGTCCAAGTGATGGTATAACATTCACAGGTCAACTAAAAGGTGTAGTTGTAGTTGCAGTTTTTGCTTTTATAAGTAGTTATATAGTATTATTCACAATCAACAAACTAATACCATTAAAAGTTACAAATGATGAAGAACTTGAAGGGTTAGATGTAAATGAGTGTGGTGTTGAAGCTTATCCAGAGTTCAAACGAGCATTTTAAAGTTAAATTTCAAAGGAGATAATTTATGAAAAGAATAGAAGCAGTTATAAAACCATTTAAATTAGAAGATGTAAAAGACGCATTAACAGAAGCTGGAATCACAGGTATGACAGTGTCTGATGTTAAAGGTTACGGTAGACAGCAAGGGCATAGTGAACTATATAGAGGTGCAGAGTATGTTGTAGACTTTTTGCCAAAAATTAAACTTGATCTTGTTGTATCTGAAGAGGATGTTGATAAAACAGTTGAGATAATTGCAAATGCAGCAAAAACTGGGAAAATTGGTGATGGGAAGATATTTGTATCACCAATAGAGAGAATTGTTCGTATAAGAACAGGTGAAGAGGATGAGGAAGCGATATAATCGATACTCAACACCTTTCTTAACTTAATTTATACTTAATTTTAACATCCATTAAAATAAAGAAATCCCTTGAACAAGGGATTTTTAACTACTTTCTTAAAATACTATTTAAGCTAAGTTTAACTTACAAACCACTATAATCCCAAACTTAAAAAAAAGATGGAGTTTTATAGTGTTTGATGTTTTAACAAATTCATTTAAAAGTGTTGCTGGGAAGATTAGATTTAAAGATGATCAAAAAGCTTTAACAAAAGCGGTAGGTGAACTTAAAAAATCTTTATTAAAATCTGATGTTCACCACAAAACTACAAAAGAGCTTGTAACAAAAGTTGAACTACTTACAAAACAAAATGGTATCGGTCAAGATTCATTTTTAAAAGCACTAAGAACTACACTAACAGATATACTTACTACAAATGGTAATCAAGGTTTTGTATTTAGTAACAAAGGAAATCTTACAACTATACTTATGACTGGTCTTCAAGGTAGTGGTAAGACAACAACTACAGGTAAATTAGCAAACTACCTAAAAATGAGAAACAAAAAAGTTCTTATGGCTGCTGGAGATCTACAAAGGTTAGCAGCAGTTGAGCAACTTAAACAAATAGGTGCTCAAATTGAAGTTGATGTATACTTTGATGACAATGAAACTAACCCTGTAAAAATAGCACAAAACGCTAAGAAAAAAGCTCAAGATGAGCTATACGATGTATTACTTTTAGATACAGCTGGACGACTTGCAATAGATGAAGAGCTTATGGCTCAACTTAAAGATGTAAAACAGAGTGTATCTCCTGATGAGATCTTTTATGTAGCTGATTCACTTACAGGTCACGATGCAACTAAAACAGCAACAAGCTTTAAAGAGCAGATCGGTATCGATGGTGTTATACTATCAAAATATGATGGAGATACTAAAGGTGGAGTTGCTATATCTATAGCACATCAAGTTCAAGTACCACTTAGGTTTATAGGTATCGGTGAAAAGATGCCAGATATTGAGCCTTTTATACCTGATAGAATAGTTTCACGACTTATGGGTGCAGGTGATGTTGAGGGTTTAAGTGAAAAAGCAGCAGCTGTAATTGATGAGAAAAAAGCAAAAGAGGTAACTAAGAAGATCAAAAAAGGTGAATTTAACTTCAATGACTTTTTAGAACAACTAGAGATGATGAAAAAACTAGGAAGTATGAAATCTATCTTAGGTATGATACCTGGTATGGGTGGTATGGCAAATCAACTAAAAGATATGGATCTTGAAAACTCAGGAGAGATAGTAAGGATAAAAGCTTTAATCTCTTCAATGACCCCAAAAGAGAGAGAAACTCCAGATATGATAAATCTCTCTAGAAAAAGAAGGCTTGCACGTGGTGCTGGACTATCTGAAGTTCAAGTAAATAAGATACTAAAGCAGTTTAAAAACGCTGCAAAGATGGCTAAGAAGATGGCAGGAAAAGGTGGTATGAAAGATATGCAACGTATGATGTCACAGATGGGTAATGGCGCAATGCCAGGCTTACCAAAATAAAATATGCTAAGTGTTAAGTGCTAAGTGTTAAGTTTTCTTAATATTTAGCACTTAACACAATAGTTAATACTAAAAACAAAAAGGAAAAAACATGACAGCAATTAGACTTACAAGAATGGGTAGAAACAAAAAACCATTTTACAGAATCGTAGTAACAGATAGTAGAAAAAGAAGAGATTCAGGTTGGATCGAATCAATTGGATACTACAACCCAGTTGTAGAACCAAAAGTTCTTAAAATTGATGAAGAGAGACTTAACTACTGGTTAAGTGTTGGTGCTCAACCGAGTGAAAAAGTTAAAAAATTAACTGCTAAATAATTTTAAGAATTTACCATGAAAGAGTTTGTAACAACATATTCTAAGATGATAGTAAATCATCCTGATGATATTAACGTTGAGATAAAACAGATCGATGAAACTTTTAGCGAAGTTATCATCACTGCAAACAATGAAGATATCGGCAAGCTCATAGGTAAAAATGGAAATATGATCAATGCTATTAAAACTATTTTAAATGGTTGTAAAGCGAAAGATGGTATCTCTTATAAGATTCAAGTGATCTCAAAATAAAAAAGGGTGATTTCGGTTTAATCAAGTGTTAAGTTTTAGTTAATACTAGATTGATCTCTTTTACTTTATTTTATTTCTAAATCATAAATAATATAGGATATAATGTGACAGATAAAGTTTATGTAGCTAAATTGGGTCGTGCAGTTGGACTTAAAGGTCAACAAAAAATCATAATAGAATCAGACTTCCCTGAACAATTCAAAAAAAATTCAAAATTTCTAACAAATAAAAATCAAGAACTAATAGTAGAATCATACAATCCAAATTCAGATACTATAAAGTTTGCAGGTATAGATAGTGTAGAGGAAGCTAAGAAGCTTACCAATAAAGAGTTATTTACAACTGCTGAACAATCAAAAATAAACTGCCAACTAGAAAAAAATCAATTTTTTTGGTTTGATATAATTGGGTGTGATATAGTTCAAAACAAAGAGCTTTTAGGTAAAGTTATAGATGTACAAAGATTACCTTTGGATGATTATTTTATCATAGAGACAAATAGCCTACTTATAGAACAAGATTTACCGAAATCTTTTATGATACCATATATTGATAATTTTATTATAAGTGTTGATATAGAAAATAAAACCATTGAGGTTAAAAACTCAAAGGATATATTAGAAGCTAGCTAAAAAAGGATTAGATAGATCTCTAATCCTTTTTAATTTTAGCAAAATCATTAGTGAGATTTTGCTATTACTCTCATCATTTTAAGATTTATAACTATAAATCTAATAAACTGCCAAATCACACATGTTCTCATAAACTTTGTAAAACCATTTGGTTTTGGTGGAAAATATGCTTGTTCGTATGGTTTTGTATTGTTTTTCATTTTTTATCCTTTTTATATTTTATTTTATTCTGGGATTAGTGTCCAACCTACTCTTAACTTCGCTTTCCATAAAAATAGATAGTGAAGTATATGCTTAATCCAATGCCCAGCTAGTCCAACCTCTCCAAAAGTAAGATTCTGATCTCGTCCAGTTTCAGGATACTTTTCATAATCTGGAACAACTGGATAAACTGTCATAGCAGCTGCTGTTCCACTAAAGATACCTTTTCCAGTACTTGCAACACACGCTGCACCCATTTGGGACATTTTAGCTGTGTGGGTTGGTTTCTCAGATCTCCCTTTTATCATATCACAGATACTAGCAGCAACCGCTTTACCCATCATGGCACTTGGCATCCCTGTTCTTGGTGGTGTTGGATTTATAGGAGTTCCATTTGGACTACTTGCTGGTTTTGATATAAGATGTGGTGGAGCAAAAGCGATACCTGCTGCAAACATATTGCTATAAAGTGGATTTTGCAGTGTGCTTGGCCAATCATCTGCTGACCACTCTTCGTATGGTTTTGGTGTATAATCAGCATCAACTTTCATAAACCCATTAGGTGCGAAGATTTTATCTGTTATATCTTCACCATCATTTGCATACGCTTTTAGTCCAACACCTGCAAATGGTGGTATAAGCATAGCAAAATCAAACTCTTGTGACTTCATCTCACCCTCAAGTGTTTCATAGTGTGCAACACCCTCTTCAACTTTATTTACATGTGCTCTTGTGATCCAGTTTAGACCACGCTCTGCAAATATAGACTCTGTAAATACTTTAGAGTGAGTTCTATACCCACCTCTATCTATATGCATAGCACCCATACCAAAGTCACCTAAAAACTGCTCATTTGATATCCATACCATATTTGCTTTATCTCTTACACCTGCAGATCTTAGTTTATGTTCAATATTAAAGATATACTCAAAAGCAGCACCTTGACATGTACACATACCGTGACCTGTCCCTATTAAAAAAGTTTGCTCTTGACCTGCTTTCATTTTTTTTATAGATTTTTCTAGCTCATGAGCTGCATGGATAGCATGGTCTGCTGTACATACTGAAACTGTATGGTTACCCATTTGGCTACCTACACCCAAGCCAGGTGTTGCTCCAAAGTTTAGTTTTGGTCCAGTTGCATTTATAAGATAGTCGTACTCTAGCTCTTCTACTTTACCCATATCACCTTTACTTGTGTGCTCAATAGTTACAAAGTTTTTATCACTCCCCTTTTTACCCTCAGGGTGGATAGATATAGCTTTTGCTTGCTTGTATGTGATCCCAGCTTTTTTGTAAACTGGTGCTAGTTCAAAAGTAACATCATCTTTACTCATCTGACCAACACCAACCCAGATATTTGAGGGGATCCAATTCCATCTTGCATTTGGTGTTACTACAACAACTTCATGCTCATTTTCAAGCCACTTTGCTGCAAACGATGCTGCTGTGTGACCTGCAACTCCTCCACCTAATACTACTACTCTTGCCATATACTCTCCTTTATTTGATATAACTTAAAGTTATAAACTACATTGAAGATTTTAGTGGATAAAGTTTTATATAAAGCTTAAAGTAGTATTATTTATACTTATAATCTAGTTTAATCTCTTTGTTAATCTTAATTAAACTTAACACGGGATTGAGCTATTATAATTTAGTCTATCAAATAACTAAAGGTCAAAATAGACTAAGACAATATAAAATTAAATATATACCCAACAACCAAAATACCAAACCCAACTATTGCAAAAAACATAGCGATAAGTTTAGTATGGATGATTTTCTTTAATATCATAGCTTCAGGTAAACTAAGAGCAGTTACAGCCATCATAAATGCCAAAGCACTACCTAAAAGCATCCCTTTAGATGTTAAAACTTCCACAAGTGGCATAACACCTGCAGCGTTACTATACATAGGTATCCCCATCAACACAGCAACAGGTACAGCATACCAAGCATCACCACCTGCATATGTAGCTATAAAATCTGCAGGTACATACCCATGGATAAATGCACCTATACCAACACCTATAAATACATACAGATAGATCTTCTTAAATATATCTATAGTATAAGCATATGCTTCTAATACCCTTTGTTTTATAGATAACTCTATTTTAACCTCATCAAGTTCACCCTCCATAGGGGTCACTGGTATAAGTATATATTTCTCTATATTTTTTATTTTCCCTATAAAGTAACCACCTAGTATCGCTACTAATAAGCCTAATGATATATAGATAAGTGTTATTTTCCATCCAAAAAGACCAAAAAGCATAGCTATGGCTATCTCATTATTTAAAGGAGCAGATATAAGGAAACTAAATGTTATCCCTACAGGTATCCTAGCTTGCATAAAACCTAAAAAAAGTGGTATAGCACTACAGCTACAAAATGGTGTTATGATACCAAAAAGAGCCGCTAGTATATTTCCTGTAAACTCTGACTTACCTTGAAGATAGACCCTCACCTTTTCTGTGTTAAAATATGTCCTTAAAAAGCTAACTATAAATATGATAGATAAAAGAAGTAATAAAATCTTAACTGTATCGTATAGAAAAAAAGAGACAGCATCAAATAGTGCTGTCTCTTTTTGGATACCAAATATAGATATAGTAATATAGTTACTTAGATCCAAAAGCCAATCAAACATCAGCTGATCAACTTTATCACTTCATCAACATTAAGTAGTTTTCCACTACTTACAACTTTCCCATCTACTACAAGAGCTGGAGTTGAAACAACATTGTATTTCATGATCTGCACTATATCTTCCACTTTTACAACTTGGTGAAATCCACCTATTTTCCCAATAGCTTCTTTAGCAACTTCCTCTAAAGCTTTACACTTAGCACACCCTGTACCTAAAACTTCTATTTTCATAATATTTATCCTTTTAAACTTTCTACTATTTTTGGAAGTAAAATCTCTTCTATCTCTTTATATGTTTCCTCAAATGCCTCAAAACCTTTCCCATCTGGATCTTCAAATCCTACATGAATTTTTGGAGCTGGTTTTGGAAACATAGGGCAAGTTTCATTTGCATGGTCACACACTGTAATAACTAAATCAAACTCTTCATCTATAAGAGTATCAAGTGTTTTACTATGGTATTCCTCTTTCCAAATACCTTTTTGCTCTAATAACTTTTTAGCATTAGGATTTACTTTTCCACTAGCTTTAACACCACTACTTTTTGATATCACACCATCTAGTTTTGCGTTTATAAGTGCTTCTGCTATGATACTTCTACAACTATTTCCTGTACATAATACTAATACTTTTTTTTCCATTTTCTTATATCTCCTTTTTTTAACCAAGTTTCCAGTTTTCAGGAATATTCTCTTTTAATTTATCACTCTTAACCAATTCAATAAATATTTTAACTTCCTCTTTGATTTGCTCTTTTACAACTCTTACTTTATCTAAAATCTCCTCTTGGGATCCAGTAAAAGTACTTGGGTCATCAAAACTCATCATAATTCTCTCTCTAACACCTGGAAATATAGGACATCTTTGAGCAGCTGATTCATCACATACTGTTACAATATATTGAAATAACTTACCTTCCCTTACAAACTCTATTGCAGATTTTGTCTGATTGTTTGATATATCTATCCCCTCATCTTCTTGTAAAACTTTTACTACATAAGGATTTAATATTCCTGGTTCTATCCCTGCACTGTAAGCTTCAAAATAATCTTCACCTAATTTATTTAAAAACGCTTCTGCCATTTGACTTCTTGCACTGTTATGAACACATACAAATAATACTTTCTTTTTCACTTTTATCTCCTTTTAATTAAATTAAACATTCATTTTTATTTTTACATTTTATAAACTTAGTAAAAACCAAGCCTGCTAATAGAGCACCTAAAATTGTAGCTACTATATATAACCATACAGTTTCAAAATTTCCAGATACAATTGCTGGACCTAAACTTCTTGCTGGGTTCATACTAGCCATTGTAATAGGACCTGCAAACATAGCTTCAAGACCAACAGTAAGCCCAATAGCTAGTCCCGCAAATGATTTGATAGCTTTACCGTGTACTGCACTTCCACAAATCACAAGCATCAGTATAAATGTGAGTATAAACTCCATAATAAACAACTGCATATTAGAGCCTCTTGGAAGTGTCAATCCCAAATATGCTAACTCACTCATAGACTTCACCTCTTCTAAAAAAAGAAGATAAAGCACTAGTGCTGCAATTGTAGCACCCAAAACTTGTGCGATGATATAAGGCAATGTATCTTTTTTATCAAACTCTTTCATCACTGTAAAGCTAAGTGTAACAGCAGGATTCATATGAGCCCCACTTATATGTCCAAAAGTGTATATAAGTGCAACAACCACAAATCCCCAAGTAAGTGCAACCCCCGCATGCCCTAAAGCTCCCGTAAGGGTCTCTATCACGATCGCTCCACAACCTGCAAATACCATAATAAATGTTGCAATAAACTCAACAAAATATCTTCTATCCATTTTTAGATCCTTTTTGCAATAACGGTATATCGACCTCTAAGTAGCTTATCTCTTTTAGTATAGATTGCCTAAATTTATCAAGTGGTTTTCTTATACTATAGTAAGCCCATCTACCCTCTCTTTTAACAGTTAAAAACCCACCATCTTTTAATATCTTCAGGTGTCTTGATATCCTTGATTGGATCATATTAAATGAGTTTTCGATATCACATACACACACTTCATCATTTATATCGATAAATCTTAATATTTTTAATCTTGTCTCATCATTTATAGCACCAATTGTACTTAAAAAATACTCCACTTTGATAACCTTTCTTTTTCTGTATTGGAACTATACCATAAAAATATCTATATATCAAGATAAATTGATATATGTAACCCAACTGTAATCTATAAAAAGTAACATTCACAAAATTAATATAAAAGGATATCTTTTGGGTTATTTTAAAAAAGTAAAGAAAAAAGATAAAGTATATGGTCTTGTATTTGGTAGAGGTAAAGTAAAAGAGGTGTTTGATGATGGTCACTATAAGTTTATGGTTGAGTTTAAAAATGGCTATGAGGTACCATACACCATAGATGGGATTCCTGGATGGGGTAAGTTTAAAGAGCAGACACTTTTTTATAAAGATGATATCGATCTTAGTAGCTATGACTTTAGTGCAACAACAAAACTATTAAGTGTTAAAAAGATCATAAAACTTAGAGAAAAAGATAAACTAGAGATAAGACTCCCATCTGGAGTTTGGAGTGATTGTAAAAAATGTGTAAAAAGCTATATGGAAGATATGCTAGAGCTTGAAAACTACCATCTTTTTAGAAAGAAAAAGTAACCACCTCTTAAATAGAAGGAAACTCCATGGTAAATAGTAAATGGAACAATATCATATCAAAAATAGATTTTGATATACAACCAATTGTAAATATAAAAAGTGGTAAAACTTACGCTATAGAGGTTTTTTTAAGAAATTTTGATAAATCTTGTGGATTTTACTCTATAAACAATTTTTTCAATGAAGCATTTAATGATGGTGTTTTATACCAAGTTGATCTACTTCTTCGGATCAAAGCTGTAAAAAAATATAAAAAAGTAGATATAGAAAATTTAAGACTATTTTACAATGTTGATTCTAGAATAGTAACTATGCCCGATTTTACTACAGGCAATACAGAAGCTATCTCAAAAACACTAAACATAGATAAAAATATAATATTTTTTGAGATAAGTGAAAAGTCAACACTAACTGATCCTGGATATGTAAAAACTTTATCATCTAGATATAAACAGGAGGGGTATAGTGTAGTTATAGATAACTTCGCAACTGGAATTACTGGTATTCAGCTTCTCTATTATCCTACATGTGACTTTATAAAATTAGATAGATTTTTTATCCATAATATTCAAAAAGATACAAAAAAAAGATTGTTTTTCAAATCTATTATAGATATGGCCCATATAATGAATATCAAAGTTATAGCAACTTGTGTTGAAACTATATATGAATACTATGTATGTAAAGATCTAGGTGTGGACTTTATACAAGGATATTTTATAGAAAAACCTACAAGCGATCCTCAAGATATCCATAGTACTTATAAAAATATAAAAGAGCTATATAAAAACGACCAAAGAGATTCAACAGTAAATCAAATAGATAAATCAAAAATAACAAAACTAGATTCATTAAATATAGACTCAAGCTTTGAAGAGCTGTTTAAGTATCTAAAAAACAACCCAGAAAATCACTTTGTACCTATAGTTGATAATCTAAACCAACTATGTGGTGCTGTGTATGAAAAAGATATAAAAAAACTTTCATATTCCCAGTATGGTATGAGCTTGGCAAAAAATGCAAATATGGATATGACTTTAAAAAAGTATATCAAAGGTGTAGTAAGTGCAGAGATCACTTGGAGTGTCGATAAGATTCTTGATATTTACAATAGTACAACTTTTGATAAAAGTGGTATATTTATCACTAAAAACAATGAATACTTTGGCTTTGTAGATCTAAACTCACTTTTAGAGTTGTCTTATAATAGAAATATAGAGATAGCTCGTGACCAAAATCCACTTACAAAACTTCCTGGAAACTCACAAATAGAGCGATCAATAGATGATGCATTTTATGAAAATACCGTATCGCATCATCTTGTATATTTTGATTTTAATGACTTTAAACCTTTCAATGACTATTATGGATTTAGGCTAGGTGATAGAGCTATTTTGATATTTAGTGATATATTAAAAAAATATCTAATATATGAAAAAATATTTATAGGGCATATTGGTGGTGATGACTTTTTTGTACACTTTGAAAATATGAAGTATGATGAGATATATGAGATATTAAAATTTATACAAGAGCAATTTAAACTTGAAGTTTCATCTTTATACAATCAAAAAGATAGAGAAAATGGACATATAAAAACAAAAGATAGATTTGGAAATATTAGAAAATTCCCGCTTTTAGGGGTTGCAGTTGCTGTTGTAGAGGTAAATAATAAGATGACCAAAGAGGATTTTGACACTATATTACATACTATCAAAAAAAGTGCAAAAAAATCAGACACACCTATAGGAGTTAGTATATGTTAGATAAAGCAAAAAATGAAGAGGATAAACTGTGTGAGATACTATCACTTGTAACTCACGACCTAAAGTCACCCCTAACAGCAGTTATGGGCTCTGTTGAACTACTTGCTATGGATGATATAACTAAACAGGAGAAACAGGAGTGTCTAAAAATAGCAAAAAAAGGGACTAAGTCTGTTTTAAAACTTATAGAAAACATACTTACTATGGCTAAGATTGAAGCTGGGAAAAGTGATGTTACTTTTGAATCTGTAACAAAAGTTGAAAAATACTTTCAAGAGATATATGATACTTTTAAGTTTCAAACAAAGATTAAAAATATAGATTTTAAACTTGAGATTAAAGATGATCTTCCAATAGTATATTGGGATATAGATAAGATACACTACCATGTGATAAACAATATCATCTCAAACAGTATAAAATTTACCCCAAATGGTGGAAAAATATATTTTAAAGTTTATACCCAAGATCAAAATATAATAATAACAATAAAAGATAATGGTGTAGGGATAGGTAAAAAAGATCAAAAAGAGATATTTAGTAAGTACAAAACCCATAACAACCAAAAAAAATACAAAGGTAAAGGTCTAGGTCTATTTAATGCACACCATTTTGTAAAAGAGCATGGTGGAGATATAGAGCTAATAGATGGGCTTGATAAAAAAGGTGTAGGGTTTAAGATCACACTTCCAACTTCAATGTAACCTAGAACAATCCCGTGTTAAGTTTTAGATAAGATTAACAAAGAGATTACGCGCGATTTGCAGATAAATAGCTAAAAATTAACAAACAATCAACTGAAATTAAAGATAAAGGTAGTTAATAGATAAAGCTATCTCCTTTAATCTTAACTAAAACTTAATACGGGATGTAACCAAACAGTAAT
>JGI997J19993_1000230_pt1 | contig 18675 bp, 17 predicted proteins | sample Etolagbewater25m_FD_19993 | JGI IMG/M metagenome (IMG submission 19993)
TTTTTAAATTTATGTGATATAAAAAGCTCTTTGTTTGCATTTTTTACAAACTCTTCAGCCTCTGCAAAGTCAAAGTTATCTACATATTCATTTGATACGATTATTTCTCTATCTCTTTGTAATAAACTCATAGTCCAAGTCCTTTTATATGAGCATCTAACATATCAAGTCCTTCCATCAAATCAATTTGATGGAAAACTAAATCAAAACCATACTCTTTGAATTTTGGAACAATTAGGCTCTCATCACCCTCACCAACACTCAAGTTTCCACCAATAACAAACACTACATCTTTTAAATCATACTTATCTTTTAAAATCATCAGGTCTCTACACCAACCTTCAGCCTCACCATTAAGTGAAGAGATAAGTAAGACTTTTGCATCTGTTTCTATAACTGCATCAATAAACTCTTCTAAATAGGTATTAACCCCAAGATTAAATACCTCATATCCCCTACTTTGTAAAGAGATATCAATAAGTCTATTTGCTACAACATGGATATCATTTCCAACTACACCTGTTACAACTTTCACTTCGCATCCTAGTAAAAAAATTCTATGATTATACCTAAATAGTGATTAAAAGTATTATTTGATATAATCCCATTATTAACATACAAAATAGGAAAATCAATGAAATCATATACAGCAGATATTTGTGATAAACATCCACATGAAGTACAAGTACTAGAGCCAATTTTACAATCTTTTGGTGGAGTTTCTATGTGTCATGGAGAGATTGTAACTATAAAGCTTTTTGAAGACAACAAAGCTTTAGTAGAACTATTAAGAGACAACAAAGGTGATGGAAAAATCTGTGTTGTAGATGTAGAGGGTGATTATTGTGCTGTTGTTGGTGAAACACTTATGGGATATGCTTACCATAATGGTTGGGAAGGTATTATTATCAATGGATATGTAAGAGATATACACCAAACTACACAAATACCTGTAGGACTTTGGGCAATTGGGACTTATCCATACAAAAGTCAAAAGAAACAAGTTGGAGAATTGAACTGTGAACTTAACTTTGGAAATGTATCATTTAGAGTTGGAGAATTTTTATATGCTGATAGAGATGGTGTGGTCGTGACAAAAGAGAATATAGTTTTATAAACTATACTCTACTTTTTTAAATCTTTCTTGTAGGTCCTACATATCTTTGTCTTGGTCTTACAATCTTATTTGTTGTATCTCTTTTTTGTTCCATCCATTGGGCTATCCATCCTACCATTCTTCCTATAACAAAGATTGGTGTAAACATACTTCTTGGGATATTTAAAGCTGACAAAATAGTACCAGAATAAAAATCTATATTTGGATAAAGATTTCTACTAATAAAATATTCATCTGTAAGTGCTATATGCTCTATTTTATTTGCTATTTCAATAAGTTTTGAGTTTATCCCTAATTCCTCTTGTAAAGAATCTCTAATCTCTTTTAATACTTTTGCTCTTGGGTCAAAGTTTTTATATACTCTATGTCCAAATCCCATCAGTTTAAATGGATCATCTTTATCTTTTGCTTTAGCAATATATTTATCCACATTACTCACATCACCTATCATCTCTAGTTGTGCGATAACAGATTCATTTGCTCCACCATGTGCTCTACCCCAAAGTGCATTTATCCCAGCACTGATTGCAGCATAAGGATGAGCTCCAGTTGAACATACAAGTCTTACAGTAGATGTTGAAGCATTTTGTTCATGGTCAGCATGAAGTGTAAATATTGTATCAAGTGCTTTTACCTCAATATCACTTATTTTCTCATGTCCCCCAGGGAATGAACGCATCATATACAAAAAGTTTTCTGTAAAATATCTATCCATATCAGGATATACTAAAGGATATCCCATAGAGTTTCTATAAGTATAGGCACAAAGCGTTGGTACTTTTGCAATAATTCTTCGTGCCATATCTTGATACTCCTCTTCACTATTTATATCTAAATGTTGATGATGAAAAGCACTCAAGGCTGAAACAGCAGAAGATAACACTGACATAGGGTGTGCATTGTCAGGGAAAGCTTCAAAAATCTTTCTTATACCCTCATTTGGATATCTTTTAATTCTCATATCTTGTTCAAATAAGTTAAATTCCTCTTTTGATGGTATATTTCCTTTGAGTAACAAATAACACACTTCTAAGTAATTATGGTTTTTAGCAAGATATTCTATAGGATATCCTCTATGTAAAAGTTCCCCTTTCTCACCATCTATATATGTTATATCAGAAGTACAACCAGCTGTCATACCAAAGCCATTGTCATAAGTAAAAAGCCCTAGCTCTTTATTTAAGGATGATATATCAATAACACTATTTCCCAATGTGGAGTCATACACATTAAAGTCTATCTCTTTTTTTGTTTGATTATCTCTTAATGTTACTGTTTTCATACTTTACATCCTTGCATTTAAATTTAATAATTAATATTATCTTATTTAAAATTATAGTTTGATTTATTTTTTTTTATATGTCATAATATTAAAAATAAGAAAGAGGTTGTATTATGTTTGCAATGTATGATGATGATGGATTAAACTTTAGAAGTACTATTGATAACCTTTATACTGTCCATGAAGTTGAGCCTAGTAAGAGAATTAAAAACAATACTAAAGAAAAAAATAATAAATTTGAAACTCTCTATAAAGGGAAGATAAATGAAGAAGCTAAAAACAAATACAAACAAATAGCAAATCTTGATACAAGAGTTGAAATCTTTCATGTAGAACAAATTATGTCTCATACTTCATTTATCATAAACGATTCTAAAACTATACAAGAGTGCTATGATATGATGCAAGAAAATGAGATACAGCAACTCCTAATAAGAGCAGACAATGATAATCATCTCAAAGGTATGGTAACAAAACATGATATTTTAAACTATATGATGAATAACTTAGGTACTAATCACCTAGAAAACACACCTGTATCGCAAATATCTAAAAAAAATATTATCACTACTGACCCAATCTCTGATATAAGAAGAGTAGCTAAAGTTATGGTTGACTTTAATCTGAATGCAATACCAGTTGTAAATGGGGAAGAGATTATTTTAGGTGTTGTATCTCGACATGATATTGTAAGTGCTGTTTCTAATATACCTCATCTACAGATTTGGGCTTAATATAGTTTTCTACTTTTTGCATCGCTTTTTCGTCTATAGTAACTTCTAAATCCATCAAAATTATATCTTTGAAAGAAAATTGCTCTAATTTAACTAAATCTTTCGCTGTTGTTATAATAGTTGTATTTGGATATTTTAAAAGAATTTTTTCTATATCTTCCTGTGTAAAACTATGATGGTCTTCAAATATCTCTGTTTGAATACCTTCTGGAAGATATTCTAAAAGTCTATATGCTTTTGAAATAGCAGTCAATAATACTGTATTTTCAGGTAAAGTATCTATCTTTTCACCATCTTTTTTAAACAATACAACTCTTGTAAAATCTGTACCATCTCGTAAAACCATATCAGCAAAAGAGTACATCATTTTCGTATCTCTATATCCACCACTAGGTAAACAAAAAATATTTGTAGGTTCTATTTTTGGTCGTAATAAAATATCAAATTTTTTTATTTCATGTTTACTATAGCCATCATCTAAAAACACCACTTTACAATTAAGTTCTTTGGCCTTCATAATAGCTTCTGATCTATTTTCACTTACTATAACTGTAGCTTTTGGTAATGATTTTGCTAAAAGCATAGCTTCATCACCACTAGTATTTATATCTTGTAATATTTTCCCTTTTTGAGAAACTACATATAAACCTTTTGATGCTCTTCCATAACCTCTTAGAACAACAGCTACATCTTCTTTCTCTTTGGCTAAAGCTATAATAACAGGAGTTTTTCCTGTACCACCTATAAGAAGATTTCCTACACTAACTACAGGGATACCAAAATCTATCTCTTTTTTGGAAATTCTTTTATAAGCTGAAACAACACAGTATAAAACTGTAAAAGGTAAAAACAATATCCCAATCAATCTTTGAAAAGGTGTAGGAAAAAAGAGATACTGTTCAATCCATTTTACAAAAAAACTTCTCAAGTTTTTAAATCCACTCTTGTGCTACAGTCTTTATAGTTTCACATACATATTCAACATCTTCATCACTCATAGCAGGATAAATTGGTATTGATAATATTTGCCCATAAGTACTTAAAGCACTTCCATAAGTAGTGATTTTTAATTTATATTTCTTTTTATAATATGTTAAAAGATGTAAAGGTATATAGTGTAAACCTGTTGATACACCTCTTTCTTTCAATGCTCTTGCAAATCCATCTCTATTTTTATTTACTCGTACAATATATTGACTAAAAATATGTTCTTCATCATACTCTGGTAGTACTATATGTTTCAGTCCTGATAGCTTCTCATTGTAAATAGAAGCTATCTCTTGTCTTCTTTCACAAAAAGTATTTGTTTTATAAAATTGTGCAAGATTAAATGCAGCTTCTAGTTCTGTCATATCATATTTGTATCCTATATCTACAACATCATAAATATAATCTAAGTTCCCATATTCATCAAAACTACTGTTAATAGCATGTGTTCTTAAAAGCTTCGCTTTTGTTGATAGTTGCTCATCATCAGTTACTATAAATCCACCACGACTTATAGCTGTTTTACTATTTGAATAATTTGTAGAGAATATTGTCATATCGGCATCTAGTGATCCAACCATTTTATCATCATACATAGCACCCAAAGCACTTGTAGCATCTTCTATCACTAAAATATCATATTTTTTTGCAATAGAATAAATTCTATTTAAATCAGGAACTTCACCACCTACAAAAGTCACCATTAAAGCTCGTAATTTTTTACTATTATGTTCTTCTAAATAAGCTTCTAATTTATCTAAATCTATGTTAAATCCATTTGCTTCAATATCTATAAAAATAGGCTCAGCATCAAAATGTCTTACAGTTTCAGGAAGATTCACAAATGAATTTACACTCATTAAAACTTTATCAGCTCTTTTTAGTTCCATAGCACTTAAAGCTAAATGTAACGCCGATGTAGCATTGTTTGTAGCTATTGCATATTTTGCACCTATAAAACTTTGTAACTCTTCTTCAAGCTCTTCTACTTTACTAATAGAACTAGCTTCTAATTTCAATATTGAGTTTACTTGATTTTGCTCTTCTTCATCAATTGTCGGTTTAAAAAAAGGTATTGTTCTCTCATTTTTAACATTTTTTATCATCTTATTTCCTTTTTATACATTAAAATTTATATTTGCAATTGTAGGTAGTTTCCCTTTAAAAGCATTCGAAACCATTTTATACTCTAACATATGTATTAACTTTTCATCTACACCATTTAAGATTAAATCTTCTTTACTCTTACCATTATCTACTAACTCTTTTAAAACATCATCCATAGTTTTATATGAATATCCAAGTTCCTCTTCATCACTTTGACCTTCCCATAAATCTGCACTTGGTTTTTTCTCAATAATAGAATCAGGAACACCTAAAAATCTAGCAAATTCAAATTCATCACTTTTATACATCTCTCCTATAGGATTAATAGCACATGCTATATCTCCATACAGTGTTCCGTATCCTAAAAGTATTTCTGATTTGTTTGATGTTCCTACAACTATAGCACCTTCTCTTGCACTAATATCATATAAAACTGACATTCTCATTCTTGCACTAAAATTACCCATTCTTAAAGCGCTAGGATTTGATACATTGTCAAAATATCCTTTTACCATAGGTGCTATTTCAACAATTTCATAAGAGATATTAAATTTCTCGCAAAGCTCTTTTGCATCAATAACACTTGCGTCACTTGAAAAGTGTGAGGGCATCAATACACCATGCATATTATCACCGAATGCTTCCTTACAAAGAACAGCTACAATAGCAGAATCAAGACCACCGCTTATTCCAACTATCACTTTTTTTACACCTATTTTAGATGTTTCATTTTTGAGAAAACTTATCATTTGTTCTTTTATTAATTTGTAATTCATATCAATCCTCATATTTTTCATTATAGTTATTCCAATGATTATAGCAAATTTATTATTAATACAAAAAAATAATTTCGCCCAGCTTTTAAGAATATTCCAAGTACAATATAAATATATATTATTCATAAATAAGGAATTTTGAATGTCTGATAATGTTTTTTATACAAAACTTATAACACCCATCATAATTATTTTACTTTTTGTTGCTCTTGTCTTTTTAGGTTTCTATCCAAATATCAGTATGATTTTAGGTGGTATTGCTCTATTTTTAATAGGTATGGAATATATGGAAAGTGGTTTTAAAACTTTTAGTGGTGGTATGCTCGAACAAGTTTTAGAAAAGTTTACAAACACGACACCAAAAGCTATTACAACAGGATTTATCTCAACTGCTATTGTCCAAAGTTCTAGTTTAATTTCTGTTATAGTTATCTCATTTTTAACAGCTGAACTTATCACCTTAGCTTCTGCTATTGGTATTATTTTTGGTTCAAATATAGGAACAACTGCAACTGCTTGGCTTGTATCAATGTTTGGACTCAAAATAAAAATATCAGCGTATGCAATGCCTATGATTGTGATGGGTATTATCATACCTATTTTCCTAAAAGATAAAAGCTGGAAAGGGATTGCTTCCATTCTTATAGGATTAGGAGTTATTTTTCTTGGTATTGGATATATGAAAGAGGGATTTGAAACTCTTAAAGAGGGGATGAACCTAGCTTCTTATGCTATGGATGGATATTTAGGAATTTTTGTATATGTACTTGTAGGGGCAGTTGCAACTGTTGTTATACAATCAAGTAGTGCTACTATGGCCATAATTATTACAGCTCTTGCAACAGGGCAAATTGAATATGCAAATGCTTTGGCACTTGCTATTGGTGCAAACTTAGGGACAACTGTTACTGCTGTTATTGGTTCTTTAAAATCTAATGAAAATGGTAAAAGATTAGCAGTAGCACATTTTATTTTTAATATGATTACAGGATTTATTGCTATTGCATTTATCTATCAATTAACTGATTTAGTTGATTATTTATCCAAAATTGTGGGTATAGGAGTAGAAAACTATGCTATGAAACTAGCTTTATTTCATACAATTTTTAATGTAGTTGGAGTTGTTGTTGTTTCACCATTTATCAAATATTTAGTGAGCTTTTTAAATAAACTTTTTATACCAAAAACTATTGAAGTTGGACAAGCAAAATATTTAGATGATTCTGTTTTAGAGATGCCAGATGTAGCAATATCAGCTATCACAAAAGAGATAAAACATCTTTTTAATAACGCTTTTAAAATTATTGTACACGGTATAAATATCAAAAAAGGAAATCTTAATTCAGATATGCCTCTTGAGAATGTAATCCAAGACTCATACTCTACAGAATATATTAATATAGATAAATTTTATAAATACAAAATCAAAGGTATTTATGGTCAAATTATAGATTTTTCTACAAAAGCCCAAATAAATATGAGTCCGGAAAATGTAGAACAATTATACAAACTAAAACTTGCTTGTAGAGATATTGTGGAAGCAGTAAAAGACACAAAACATTTACAAAAGAATTTAAAAAAATATTCAAACAGTCCAAATAAATATATCAAAGAACAATATAACCAACTCAAAATAGATTTAGCAGAACTTTTAAAAGATATAAATAAATTATCTGAAATTACAGAACAAGAAGAGATTATTTTAGTACTTTCAAAAGCAAAAATCCATGCACAAAAATATGATATGATAGCAAATGGACAACTTGATAAACTTATCAGAGAAAAACTTATCACAAATGAGATGGCAACCTCTTTGATGAATGACAGTACCTATGCTTATGATATAGGTAAAAACCTTATCGAGATGGCAGAGGTAGTGTTTGTGGGTAACGATATAGTACATGATATACTAGTTGATGATGAAGATATAAACACTTTTTTAAATAAGGAAAAATAATGGGTATCAAAAAATTTATAAAAGATGTTCAAGATATGTTTAATCTTGAACTATCAAAAAAAGAGAGTAAAAAAAAGAATTTAAAAGAATTAGTAAAAAAACTTGAAATAAAAAAATTTAAACTAGAGAAAAAAATAAATTCTAAAAAGTATAAAAATGCAAGAGATATACTCAAAGAGGATTATGAGATTATAATTCTTCAAATCAAAAAAGCAACCAAAATACTTAAAAAAATAGATTAAACTTTTACTGTTTTTTGTCTTTTAATACTATTTTTTATATAATATCTTAATATCAAGAATAGGAACATTTATGAACAATAAACTTTCAATAGAACTATTTAAGTTTAGTCATAAAACTGATTATTTACCTTATTATAAAAAGTATACAACAACATACAATAATGAAGATACAGTTTTAGATTTATTAAACACTCTTAATAAAGATGAAAAATTTAGCTTTAGTAAAGTAGAAGAATATGGAATCAAAATTAATAATTTATTTGTAAAAACTACTGATTTAGTGAATGATATTGTATCTGCTACATCAAATGACTTTATTATAGAACCAGTAAGTAGTTATAGAGCAATAGAAGACCTAACAATCAATAATGATGATTTCTTCGAAAAACTTAACATTTTTAACAAATACTTATCTACCCAAGAGCAAGAAGAGTATGCTCAAAACTTACAATTTGAATACTATGCATCAAATACACTAAACATCAACAAAAACTATATTGGTGACCATAGTATAATTATTGCAAGTGATATAATAGCTAATAGACCAGAGTTAAAAAATGAAGTTATAGAATTAATCAGTGATAAAAACAATGGTGTGTGGTATACTACTTCAAAAGACACTAGAGTTTTACATACAAACACTGTATATAAAACAAAAATAGAAACTTTGATACAAGAAGTAACAAAATATCAACAAACAAATACTCACTGTGAAGAAAAATCAATTGGTACTGTATCACAAAAATTTACAGATTTTAACATTGCAGTATATGATATAAATGATACAGACTTTTTAGAAAAATCTATACTGAATAGTGATGCAAAATATGTAAATATCAATTCTAAAAATGATGACTTGGCATTCCACAGTCAAAGTATAAATAAAACATTTTCATATAAAATAGCAGGAAATATTTTACTAGAAGCAAAAGATAACAATGCTGATTTCATAGTAGTTAAAAATGAGAATGCTTTTAAATTGTTTGATAATAAACAAAAAGAGATTGAAAAAGTGGTAGGTAGAGACATTCAACTTCCTATAGTAACAATAAAACAATTTAATCATATACTAAGTGGTGAAAAAGATTATAAAACACTGGGTTTTAATAATCATAAAATAGCCGTACCATTTTTATAATATAAACCTCAAATGAAAAGTAATTTTACTTTTCATTGCTTCAATTTGTAACAGGGACTTTACCTCTTTTAGACTACTTTTCAATTATTTAATAAACTTATATATAAAACTTCTGTAGAATAATCATAAATTAATTTTTACCAAAACAATTCAAAAGGAACAAATATGAGTATTCCAATTCATAAATATGATGTTGTTATTGTTGGTGCAGGACTTGCTGGTTGTGCGGCTGCTAGAGAAGCAGCTCATGCTGGTTTAAGCGTATGTGTACTAACAAAACTTCATCCACTAAGAAGCCACTCAGGTGCTGCTCAAGGAGGTATCAATGCTGCTTTAAGTGCTGAAGATACTGTAGAGCTACATGAGTTTGACACAGTAAAAGGATCTGATTACTTAGGTGATCAAGATGCTATTAAACTTATGTGTCAAAAAGCTCCTGAAACAATCAGATGGGCTGAAAAAATGGGTGCTGTCTTTTCAAGAAACGATGAGGGTAAAATAGCACAAAGACCATTTGGTGGACAAAGTAAACCAAGAGCCTGTTACGCAAAAGACAGAACAGGTCTTACACTTCTTCAAACTATCTATGAACAAGCACATAGAGATGGTGTTGATTTTAAAGATGAATATTATGTATCAGATTTAATTTATGAAGATGGAAAAGTAAATGGTGTATTTGCTTTTGATTTAGTAGATAGTAAACCTATGATTTTCAATGCGAGAGCTGTTATGTTTGCAACTGGTGGTTATGGAAGAGCATTTAGAATCAACTCAAATGCTCATGCAAACACAGGTGATGCCCTTTCTATAGTAGCACGAAAAGGACTTCCTTTGGAAGATATGGAATTTGTACAATTCCATCCAACAGGAATTGCAGGAAGCGGTGTACTTATATCTGAAGCAGCAAGAGGTGAAGGTGGTATTCTTTACAATAGTGAAGGTGAACGATTTATGGAGAAATATGCTCCAAACAAACTAGAATTAGCTTCAAGAGATGTTGTTTCAAGAGCGATTACAAAAGAGATTTTAGAAGGGAGAGGTTGTGGTGCAGATAAAGACCATGTTCTGATTGACTTAACACACCTTGGTGAAAAAATCATTATGGAAAGATTACCAGAGCTTCGAGATTTAGCTATCACATTCTTAGGTCAAGATATGATAAAAGAACCTATTAGTATAGCAGCAACAGCTCACTATAGTATGGGTGGTATCCCTTGTAATAAAGATGGTCATGTAAGAAAAAATACTCATGAATTTGTTGAAGGATTTTATGCAGCTGGTGAATGTTCTTGTGTAAGTGTACACGGAGCAAATAGACTTGGTGCTAACTCAGTACTTGAAGCTCTTTTCTTTGGAAGACATGTAGGTCAAACTATAGTAACTGATGTGAAAAATGGAATAGCTTTTAAAGATGCAAAAGTAGAAGATGCTACTTCAGCTTTAGCAAAAATTGAAGCAATTAGAACATCAAGTGGAAATGAAAAAGTACCAGCACTACGAGCAGAGTTACAACAAAGTATGACTGATAATGCAGGAGTATTTAGAACAGAAGCTTCTCTTTTACAACAACAAGAAAATATCAAAAAGTTAAAAGAAAGATTTAAAAATGTACGAATTGATGACAAATCTAAAATTTATAATACTGATTTACAAGAAGCTATAGAATTTAGTCATATGTTAGATTATAGTGCATTTATTGTTGATGGAGCTATTCATAGAAAAGAGAGTCGTGGAGCACACTACAGAGAAGAGTATCAAACAAGAGATGATGAAAACTTTTTAAAACATACAATGGCTTACATGGACAAAGATGGAACTATAACTACAGAATATATGGATGTTGTTATGGGTGACTTTGAACCTACAGAACGAACATACTAAGGAGGGTATAATGAGTGTTGAAACAAAAAAATTAAAATTTAAAGTCTTTAGATTCAATAAAGATACAGATTATCTTCCTTACTATGATACTATTGAGATGGAAGTTACAAAAGATGAATTAGTACTTGATGTAATGAATAGAATCAAATGGGAACATGATGGAAGTTTTTCTTATAGAAGAAGCTGTAGACATGGGATATGTGGTTCTTGTGCAATTAAGGTAAATCAAAAACCAACTTTAGCATGTAAAGACAATGTATTTGAACTTGTAGAAATCTTTGGGGAAGAGTTAGTTCTTGAACCACAAGATATAAAACGAGCATACAAAGATATGGTTATAGACAAGTCAAACTTTTGGGAAAAATATGACAAAGTACAACCATACCTTATAGCAGATATAGAAGAGTTTCCTACAGAAGAAAATATAGTATCTAAAGAGGATGCAGAAAAAATAGATGAAGCTGACTATTGTATTGCTTGTGGAAGTTGTTTTTATGCCTGTCCTGCAGTTGAAGTAAACAATGAATATATAGGACCTATGGCGCTTACTAAAGCATGGAGATTTAATGCTGATGTGAGAGATAATGCAGTGGATGATAGACTCAATACTTTACAACAACTTGGAAGTGGTATTTGGGATTGTGTGAAGTGTAATGAATGTGCAGAAGCTTGTCCAAAAGAGTTAGACCCAATAGGAAAAATCACAAAACTACATTTACAAACATTTGAAAAAGAGAAATCTCTTAATAATGTAGCAGTACGACATGCAGTAGGATTTAAATGGTCAATTAAAAAGCATGGTATTTTAGATGAAGGTGAACTTGTACGATACAGTGAAGGAAACTTCGGTGTTATGAAACATATCCCAGAAGCAATACCTATGTTAATGCATGGGAAATTAGTATTCCCTTGGAATATGCCAAAATCTAAAAATTTAGATGAAATTAAAAAACTTGTTGATATTGCTTCAACAGTGAAATACTAGGGAGTAAAAGATGGAAAAATTAAAATATGCACTATACACAGGTTGTACAGCTAGAGAATCAACTCCTGAACTTTTAAAGTCAACACTAGCTATTGCTGATAAACTTGGTATTGAGTTAGTATTATTAGATGAAGCTAGTTGTTGTGGTGCAAGTCATCTACAAGATTTTGATGATATGTTATCATTAACTTTAAATGCAAGAAATCTTTGTTATGCTGAAAAGTTAGGTCTTACTATGGTAACTATTTGTAATACTTGTCAGTTAAACACAGCACTTACAAAAGATAGACTTGATAGTGACCCAGAACTGAAAGCTAAAGTAAATGAAAAACTAGCAGAAGTTGGCTTAGAATATAAAGGGACAAGTGAAGTAAAACATTTTTTATACGCACTTCAAGATGATTATGGTTATGATAAAATTGCACAAGCTGTAACAAATCCAATAGCTGATATAAATGTAGCATCATTTTATGGTTGTCATAATATTAGACCAAGCCACTTACAAAACAAATCAAATGGTGGAGAAAATGCATATAAGCCAGTTTCACTAGATAACCTTGTAGTTGCACTTGGTGGAAATGCTGTAGAGTATGAATCTAAAAACAAATGTTGTGGTTTTCATGTAGAGTTACAAAATCCACAAACAGCAAATAGGCTAAGTGGTACAGCAATGCTAGATGCAATTGATAATAATGCAGATATGATGGTAACACCATGTCCTTTATGTCATCTTAGAATGGATGTACAACAACATGGTATTAGTAAAGAGGTTGGTAGACCTGTAGATATTGCAGTCCTACATTTACCACAAATGGTTGGAATAGCACTTGGAATTGATCCAAAAGAGTTAGGACTACACCACAATATAAACCAAAAAGGTTTAAATCTAAAATAACATTATTGCAAAATTTCTAATTTATGCAATGAAGTTATAGAGTCTTTAAAGATATCATAACTTTTTATATCCAAAGAGAGTTCCTCTTTGGATATAAAACTTCTAATTTGTTCTTGATTTATTTTTAATTCTTTCTCACTGAGTATAATAAAATCATCACTAAATATTCTAAATATAGTAGAACCGTCAAATACTTTTTCTAAATTTTTATAAAAACCTTTTAAAAAATCATTTCCAAACTCCCAACCATAATGAAGATTGACTATATTTAAATTATGGATAGCTATTTGATATAAGTATTTATATTTTTTATCATATATATTTTTTGTTAAAATCAGATCTAAATAATTTCCATTGTAACTTTGAGTCGTCTGGTCTTTATAAAAATAAGAAAACCTTTCTTTTTCAATATCTGTAATTGGTAATTGTGAAATATTACTATCAATACTGATATCTTTTAGAGCAATTAAAGCACTTTTGACAACATCTTCTCGAAAATATTTTCCTGATAAATTTTCTAACTCCTGAAGTGCTTCTATAATATTTTTTCTTTCTTTATAAATTCTACTTGTTGTCATAGCATCAAAAGCATCAGAAACTGCCATAATCTGAGATTCTATACTAAGCTCATCACCTTTTAAACCTTTAGGATATCCACTACCATCTAGCTTTTCGTGATGCCCTTCTATAAACTTTGCCAAATCTCTAAACATAGGTACATTAGATAACATTTTAACACCTAATGTGACATGTTCTTTAATAAGTGTGTATTCTAATTCATCAAGATTATTTGGTTTTAGTAAAATATTATCAGGAATAGCAATTTTTCCTATATCATGAAGAACCCCTGCTTCATAAATATTTTCACAAATTTTCTCATCTAGTCCCATCTCTTGAGCAATCATTTTAGAATATTTTGCAACTCGTAAAGAATGTCCACCTGTATAAGTATCTCTATCTTCTATCATTTTTACAAGAGCATATAAGGTATTTTTATAATTACTTGTTTTTTGTTGTTGTAGTTCTTCTATATCTTTTGTCTTATTTGTAACAAGTTGTTCTAGATTTGATTTATATTCTATGTTTTCTTTAAATTGTTTTATTTTATACACTATTTTATACAATTCTGAAGTTAATTGAATATGTTCTATAGGTTTTAAAATATATCCATCAACACCAATTTTAATAGAATCTGTAAAGTTATTAGTATCTGAATAGGCTGAGATAATAAGAATATTTTGATTTTCATTAATCTTTTTTATCTCTTTAGCCATCTCTATACCACTTAAAAAAGGCATTCTAATATCAGTAATAACTAAATCATATTGATATTTTTTATAGAGTTCCAATCCCTCTTTTCCATTACTAGAAACATCAACTTTTTCAAAAAACTTTTTTAAATATAGAGAAACACTCTCTTGCAATTTCAATTCATCTTCAACATAAAGTACAGATAAATTTTGAGCTAAAATTTTTAATTGAGCTATATCTCTGTTTTTAGACATATTAGTGCTTTTGAAACTGCTTAAATTCAACAATCAAATCAAGTCTTCTTTTTTCTATATATGCTTCTAATAAACTCTTATCATGACTTTCTAACTCAAATAAAATCATAATAGTTTTTTGTTTTACATTTCTTTGATCTATGATATATACTTCACCTTTTGTAGTGATTTTTATCTTTTTCACTACTTGGTCATCAACAACCTTGTCAAAATTAAATTCTAAATCAAGTCCATCACCTTCCATAAACTTCACCTCATCTGCATCAATAACAAGAGATATAAAATCTCCTGATAAGAGTACTACTTTTGTATCTAAAATATCATCTTTAAATTTTGTCACAGCAGTAAAGTGTTTGTCAGGTTCAACTGTTAACTGTTTTCTTTTATTCGTTGCATAGCTTAAATCTTTTAACTCTTTTAGTTTTAATGTCCCATTGTAAGCATTTACTTTTTCTAGTGTTGCTTCAATTGCATTATCTAATAGTTCTGAATCCAAAACTGTTTTTCCTTCATATTTAATAGCAAGACTTTGAAAAAATGGCACTTCAACTGTAATAGAATCTTTATCAATACTTTTAATATGCCCATTATCAAATATAGGTACACCTTTATAATGGTTTATAAACTCTATAGGTACATGACTTTTATTAACTATATCAAGTTTTTTTAATAGATTTTCATTATTTTTCGGAACTTCTTTTTCAACTACTTCTATATTCTTTTTTGTCTTTTGTGATACTTTTGTAGCAACTTTCATTAATACTTCTTGTAAAAGGTTACTATCCACAGGTTTTGGAACAAAGTCAATAACACCTAAATGAATTGACTCCAATAAATTTTCAGTATCAGAATATGCAGATACTATTATTATATTTGCATCAGGGTCCATCTCTTTTAAGTTTTTAATCATCTCATGACCACTCATTATTGGCATATTTAAATCTGTAATTACAATATCTGGTTTATATCTTTGATAACACTCTAAGCCCTCTTTCCCATTTACAGCTTGATGAACTGTTTTAAATATATTATTTAAAAATACACTCATTCTTTTCAATAAAACTGCGCTGTCTTCCACATACAAAATAGTTAAATTTTCAGTTAATGCTTTTAATTTCTTTAAATCGCTCATGCTTCCTCTTTTATTTTAATTAATATTTCTTTCATGTTGTTATATGATAACGGTTTTTTGATATAAATATCACTTTCATCTTCATACTTATATTCCACACCCCTAGATGCAGATATAAAAATAGTAAAAACTTCTGGTTTGATTTTTTTTATCTCATGAATCATTTCTCTACCATCCATTTTAGGCATTTGTACATCTGAAATTACAATTTGTATATCTTCATTTTCTTTAAATGTTTGAAGTCCCTCTTCTCCATTAGCACATACCAAAACTGTATCGAAAAATTTTTTTAAAAAAGAACCCGTACCCGCTCGGATATCTTCTTCATCATCAACAAATAAAACTTTAATATTTTTTAAAGAGTCTTTTAGTGCCTTTATATCATCCATTTATTTACCTTCAACTTCATTTGTATTTTTTACCAAAGGTAATTCAATAATAAAACATGCACCATTATTTTCATTTGATACAGACATAGTTCCATTGAGATGTTTTTCAATAATTATTTTACTCATATACAACCCAAGTCCCGTACCAGTTCTCTCATCTTTAGTACTAAAATATGGTTCAAAAATCTTATCCATGATATCCTCTGCTATACCACCAGCATTATCACAAATTTTTATTATTATTGTGTGTGTTTTATCTTCTAATGATATTTTAATTTCTTTATTTTCTATATTGTTTTCAACTAAAACTTCTTTTGCATTATTTAATATATTAATAAAAACTTGCATAAGTTCTCGTGAATATGTCTCAATTTTCTTTTTACTATTATACTCTTTTATTACATTAACATTGTTATTTTCTAATGATTTTCCTACTACACCAAAAGCTTTGTTGAGTATCTCTTCTATAAATATCTTTTCTGAATTTTTAACTGGTTTGAAAAACTCTTTAAAGTCATCTATCGTTTTTGACAACTCTTTAGTTTGTTCTATTATCTCTAATGATATCTCTTTTAAACTTTCTTCATTTACCATCTCTAGTTCAATATCAGCCATAATATTATTTGCACCCATAGAGATAACTGATAATGGTTGTCTCCATTGATGGGCAATCATACTTATCATCTCACCCATAGCTGCATTTCTTGATTGAGCCAGCATAAGTTTATCTTTTTGAATAATTTCCTCTTCAAGATGTTTTATTTTTGTGATATTTGTATGAAAACCAACCATTCTTTCTGGGTTACCATTATTATCAAAAAAAGTTTTTCCTCTGTCTAATATCCACACCCATGAGCCATCTTTATGTTTTAATCGATGAATATTCTCATAATATTCTGTTTTTTTACTTACATTATTTTTAATATCCTCAAGAGCTTTCTCTAAATCATCTGGATGAACCAGATTAGTCCAAGATTCGATTTCATTTCTAATCTCAGTATCTTTATACCCTAGCATCTCTTTCCAACGAGGAGAAAAGTAGAGTTTATCTGTTTTTAGATTCCAGTCCCATAAACCGTCTTGTGTACCATATATTGCATATTCATAAATTTCATAGAAGTCATCAACTTCATCCCCAAACTTCATAATAAAAAATCGTATTACAAAAAATATGATAACTACAAAGAATATTACTACTAAAATGATATTAAATTTTATAGCATTTTGAGTTTTAACTTCATTTGTAACATCTTGTAAAAATAAGTACTTTCCGCTTAATTCATTTAAAAAACTACTTACATCTGTTGAATGCAGTAAATATATTTTATCATTAATTGTAAGATTATAACTATCTTCAAAATTATAGTTGTCAGGTATATGTGATAATATACTTAACATATCATCAGATACTTCTGTTTGTAAAATAAAATCTTTGATACGAAACTTTACTTTTTTTGAATATAGTTCTAAATTTTCCAATTTTAAAAATAACATACCTTCTTCATCAAGGATATGAGAAATCTTTTCAAGAAAATAATTAGGATTTATCCCTATACCTATCGAGCCTACAAAGTGTTCTTTATAATACAAAGGCATAAGTATTCTATACGCTTGTGCGTATTTACCTGTTTCATATCCTGTTACAGTTTTTTGTGATAACATTATCTCTTTTACCATTGGTCGTACACTTTTTAAATCGTCACCAAACTTATCTTTTTGATGAACTCTTAAAAACGACTTGCCATCTGCTTCTATTATATGTAAAGTATCAAAATATTGATTTTCTTCTTTATATTTATCAAATTTTGGTTTTAAAAATTTATATAAAGCCTCTCTATCACCTTTATCAACTAATTCAGCAATTTTTTCTTCTTGGATTAATCTATCTAAGATATGTTTGTACATATCTTTACTGTGTTCAAGTGTATGATATATAGTTTTGTGAATATATTGTTCAACTTTCTCATTATATAAATTAAACACATTTGTATGAGAAACAAAAAATATATAAGATAAAACTAAAAGCAGTACAACAAATGTAAAAGTAATAAAGTTTAAAATTTTAAATTTAAACTTATCAATAGTGAGTTTTCTTTTCAATTTAATGCCCTCATTTCATTATATTAAATTATACTATACTGTTTATTAAATCTATAAAATTACTATTAACTTAAAGTTCTTCATTAAAGACAATTTTTATCTTATATCTTAAATGTTTTTATTGTATAATTTTTTCAAATTTAAAAACAAGGAATTTAAGAATGCCAAAGATTAATAAGTATGTTGATATTGACCAAGTAGAAAGAGAAGCTAAAAAAGATTTAATAGACAGACATAGTCCATTTATCCACTGTGCAGATACTGCAACTACAGGAGAGCCATTTGAAGTAACAGTTAAAATGGGGAACGAATATACTCATCCAGATGATTTTGATCATTATATAGAATCAGTTACACTTTACAATGGTGAAACAAAATTAGCACAAGCTTCATATGTACCAGGAACTTTAGGAAATACTAAAGCACATAACACTACAACATTTACAAT
>JGI997J19993_1000231_pt1 | contig 18663 bp, 14 predicted proteins | sample Etolagbewater25m_FD_19993 | JGI IMG/M metagenome (IMG submission 19993)
GAAGCACTTACAACACAAATTGATAAAAAAATACCAAATGTACCGGTTGCTTTTACAACAGCAATTGATACACCTTGTAGTTAAATGAAAGGAATAGATTATGCAAACTAAAGAGAAGTCATTGGATGAGTTTTACAAACTGACTGATGCGGAGGATTATTTTGATTTTTTTGACATAGATTACGATAAAAAATTAGTAAATGTGAAAAGATTTCATATATTAAAAGAGTATGGTACCATGATAAAAACAGGTTTTTCAAACTTAAAAGGTGAAGATACAAAACTTCTTGATTTTTTGAAATTTTCACTTCTTAAAGTTTATGGAGACTTTAAAAATGGTTATGCACCAAGCGCTGCTGATGTATGGAATATGTTTAAAGATGGTAAATTAAGTGGGTGTGTGAGCTGTACACCAACTCCAGGAAATAGTTGTGGCTGCTAATAAAGAGTTCTCAGTAGATGAGAATATCGTTTTACACGATAGTGTAACCGCAAGTAGATCTGGAAAAGACGAAGAGGAACCAAAATTTCATGAGGGTCAAAAAGTTGAACTTATTGAAGATGTTGTAAATGATGGGACTTATCCACATGCAAAAATAGGAACATTGATGATGCCAAAGGGCTCAATAGGGTATATAAAATCAATGGGAGAATTTTTACAAGTTATCCGTGTGTATGAGGTTCATTTTTTTGGAACAGATATGGAAGTTGAAATTATTGGCTGTCGAGAACATGAACTAAAAGCAGTAGATGATGGATGTGATGAAGAAACTACTGAGTCACCTTTATTTAAAGCTATGGTAGAAAAAAGAAAAAACAACAAATCTTAAAAGGAGAAAAGATATGGCAAAAGTTATTTTTATGCATTTTAAAGAAGAAACAGATGGTGTTTATGATGCAAAAATTGGTGAACCACTAGTTAGATTAGCAAAAGAAAAAGGTGTTCCTTTACCAATTGACTGTGAAGATGGTCAATGTGGAAGCTGTTTAGTTAATGTTGAAAACTTATGTGCAGAAGAACCAACAAGTTACATGGAAGATATGGAACTTGAGAAATTAGTAGAACTTGGAGCAATAACACAAAAAGAGGCAAATACATGTCAACAATTCACTGTAGCACCAAAAGTTAGACTTGCATGTCAAACATTAGTTAAAGGTGACATTTTAGTTAAACCTTACAAAGGTTAATAAAAATTATATAAAACAATAGATCCCTATAAAATTGGGACAATCTAAAAGGAGAGAATATATGACAACAAGAGTAGAAATTATTAATGATTTTTTAGCAATTAATGTTAAAGAGGGAAGTACAATACAAGATATCGTTGAAGCAAGTGGTTCAGCACTTCCATTTGGATGTAGAGATGGAGAGTGTGGTACATGTGTAGTTGAAGTTGAAGCTGGTATGGAATTTTTAAGTCCAAAAACTGATAAAGAAGTAAAAGTACTTAAAGAAATTTGTTCTGGAACTTGTACACCTCAATCAAGACTTTCATGTCAAATGAAAATAGCTAAACCAAATGGACTAGTTAGATTAAAATACTAATTGTATATTAAACATACAAGTAAATTGTACTATAAGCATATTACTTATGGTACAATTCTTGCATTATGAATAATATAAGATTAAATGTAAAACAAAAACAGTCATTACAACTTTCGCTTCGTACATGGCTTCCACTATTACAAGCACCACTTCAGGAATTAGATACATTATTTAAAGAATATAGTTATGAAAATCCTTTCTTAGAGGTAAACTCATCATTCGAATCAAGTAGCTCAAATAGTACATCATATAGTTCTGGAGATGATGACAAAAGAGGTTTTATCGAGAATATGAGTATTTATTCAGAGTCTATCTACGATAAAATAGATTCACAAATATGTCCCCCACTTTTCCCAACACCAAACTCACAAAAAGTAGCACATGAAATACTTTTTTATATCAATGATGAAGGATACTTTGAAGGTAGTACTGAAAAAATTGCTTTAAAATGTAATGTTTATAAAGAGTTTGTTGAAAATATTAGACAACGATTTGCTTACATAGAACCTATTGGAGTTGGAGCTTATGATTTAAAAGAATCATTTTTATTCCAGCTCAATGAACTAGAACTTGATGAAGAACTATACAATTTTATAAAAAAAATTGTAAATAATTTAAAAAATATAGATAAATATTGTACACACCATAGATTTGAAGATGCAAAAGAGATTATAAAAAAACTCAAATCTCCACCAGCTATTGATTATCTAGCTGATCAACCTTATATAATACCTGACTTTTTTGTTGAAGTTGATGATGAAATTCGTATAAAAATAAACAACGACTATTACCCTGATATTATAGTAAGCGATCCTTTTAAAACAAAAAATGATGAGATAAAGAAAAAACTTAAAGAAGCTAGAGATTTAGTAAATCTTCTTGAACTTAGAAAATCAACACTTTATAAATTGATTTTAATCATAGTTGAAAAGCAAATTGCATTTTTTATAGGAAGTGAACTCAAACCACTTACTATGTCAGAAGTCGCAAATGAACTAGGTTTTGAAGAATCAACAATTAGTCGTGCTGTTTCAAATAAATATATAAAATGTTCAAGAGGAACTTATGCCTTAAAATATTTCTTTACAAATGCGGTATCTAAAAACTTATCTTCTTCAGAGATTAAAAACTATCTCTCACAAGTTGTAGAATCTGAAGATCATGAACATCCTTTTACAGACCAAGATCTAGTAGAGATGGTACAAAAAAGATACAATGTAGAGATGGTACGAAGAACTATTACAAAATATAGAAAACTTTTAGATATGCCCTCTTCTAAAGAGAGAAAAAAAATATATAAAATGCAAGATTAAAATTAAAGTTTTAAGTGAAATAAAAAAGGTAGAGAAAGTTCTCTACCTTTTTTTATGAAGCTAAGAAGATTGTTCATAATTTTGTGTCAGTAACCGATATTGTTAAAGTTCTACCAAAGTTCAACTTTACATCCATATTTTTAAGAAAGTTCCAAAAACTACAGGTTAAGGAACTTTAGTTTTTAAATCAAATGTCTGTATCTATTACGATTAGCCACATTTTCCCTTATATGTGGAAAACATAGGTAAATAAAGGCTTATTGTTTTAGTATTTCCTATACATTAAGAAATTAAGGGACATTTTGGTGTCCGTTTTTGGTAAAAATAGATTTATTGTTACCTTAATAATATTTAGCTAAAATAAAGTGATATATTAATTAGGAATATGATTTGAAAACTCTATATGTTTATTTTGTTATTATCCTAATCTTTAGTAATTTATTTGCTAAAGAAATCAAACCAATTAAGATTGGTGTATATCAAAATGAACCGAAAATATTTTTCAATCAACAAAATCAAGCTTCAGGTTTCCATATAGATATTATTAATGAAATTGCACAAAAAGAACATTGGCTTATTGAATATATTCCATGTCAATGGTCAGAGTGTATACAGATGTTAACTGAAAATAAAATAGATATACTTCCTGATATTGCTTATTCAGAAGAAAGAGCAAAACGTTTTATATTTTCAAATGAAACAATATTTTCTAGTTGGTCTTATGTTTATACTCGTAAAAATATTAATCTAAAGTCTTTATTAGATCTAGAAAATAAAACAATTGCAGTCCTTAAAGAAAGCATCCAATATGATTCTATTAAAAAATTATTACACCAATATGATATTAATGGTGTCACTTACGAGGAAGTCAATGAATGGAATGAAGCATTTGATTTAGTAATAAAAAAGAAAGTTGATGCATTGATTGTTAATAGATTTTATGAACTTAATAATACAATTGATCCTACTATAAAGAAAACTGATATTGTTATAATGCCTGTGATGGTGAAGTATGGATTTTCTACTTTAAGACAAAATTTAATCCCTATAATTGATTCTCATTTAAAATCTATGAAAAATGATAAAAGCTCTGTTTATTATCAAGCACAAAACAAATGGTTAACCAAAAAGGAAGAGCATAGTTTACCCACTTGGGTAAAATGGACATTTATCATCGTTATAGCTATAATTTTTATATTGTTGATCGTTATTGTATTGTTTAAACGTTTAGTGAATAAAAAAACACATGAATTACTCAAAAAAGAACAAATTATACTTATGCAATCTCGCCAAGCAACAATTGGTGAAATGATCGGAAATATAGCCCATCAATGGAAACAACCATTAAGTATTATCTCTATGCAATCTTCATTAATTGAAGCTAATTTAGAGTTAGGTAATGAAATATCTTCAGATAACTTAAGAGAATGCACAAAAGACGTTAGTAATCAAGTTGAATATCTTTCAAGAACAATAGATGATTTTAGAGATTACTTAAAGCCTCATAAGCATAAAACAACCGTAAGTATTTTAAGCTTATTTGATAACCTAAAAAAATTAATTGGCAAGAGTTTAAGTAATCATAACATTGAGCTTCAAATTGGAGTAGATAATGAATTTAAAATGACATTGTTAGCCAATGAACTTTTACAAGTTTTGATCAATATTATTAATAATGCCAAAGATATTATTGTAGAAAATAAAATCAAAGAAGGAAAAATCATTATTCAAGCATATGAAACAAACGACTGTTATTGTATAAAGATTCTTGATAATGGCGGCGGAATTCCAGAAGAAATAATAGATAAAATAGGAGATTTGTATTATACGACAAAATCTGATGATAAAGGAACAGGCTTAGGACTTTATATGTCAAAATCCATTGTGGAAAGTCTAAATGGAAAATTAACATGGGAAAATGTAGCTAATCAAGCATCTTTCAATATTGTTCTTATGAAAAATTAATATACTAAATCAATGGCAGTTCAATACTGAATTTTACCTAATTTAGATAAAGAAATACAAATACATCAAAATAGCAACTTTCTAACAAAAGTCAGCTTATTTAAAATACTAAAACTGGAGTGTCCCCTATAAACTGCCAGTTACTAAACCTCTAGGTTTTGGAACACGAAATACTCATATTAGTTTTCCATGTTCCTCAAAGTGTTCAAAAAATGAAAACTGCAAAGTTCCATAAACCTTAAGGGATTATAGAACAAATAAAGTTAGCTTTTAAAATCGATTTGACACAAAGTTTTGAACACTTCCAAGTTAAGTTAGAAATATATTTTCCCAATTTCTCAACCGTACCAGCATCTTAGTAAACAATAAATCATTATTAAACCATTTCAAGTAAAGTAACATTATGATATTATACATCTTATTTAAAATTGGTGTCAAAATTTATGTTTAAAAAAAGTTATTTTCTCTTTAGTTTTTCTATTTTTATAGTAATTGTTTTTATTATACAAATAACCTATATCTATGAAACAAAAAGCTTACCTCACGAGAGTATTACAAAAAAAAATATTTTCGTAAAAGTAACTTCTCTTCCTGATTTAGCTCTTTGTACAGAAACAACTTATATCAGACATAGAAGCATAAGTGATCTTTTTTCTATATATAGAGACGATGGAACATTAAGAGAGTATTTTCCATCAACATTCACCTATACACCCTCAAAGGTTATAAATGAAAAGTAAAATCAATCTTTACCTTATAGAATATGCACTCAATAGTATTCTAAGACAAAAAACAAAAAACTTTTTTATACTCTTTGTTTTTACTTTTTTAACTTTTATTTTATCTTCTGTTTTTTTTATTACAAACTCAATAAAAGAAGAACTAAATTCTACTGTTGATTCACTCCCTCAAATTATAGTACAAAATCTCAAAGCAGGTAAAGCATACGATATAGATGTAAATGCTGTAGATGAGATACTTACAATTACAGGTGTCCAAAGTGCCAATGCCCGAGTATGGGGCTATTATTATTTTAATAATGCAGGAGTTAACTTTACTGTTGTTGGTATAGACCAATATGAAACTCAATATAAAAATAGTTTTCAAAAACTAGCAGATACTATTGAACCAACAGATGAGTCTTCTATGATAGTGGGTATTGGTGTACAAAAAACTATGTCTCAAAACTATTATAAAGATTATTTTAATTTTATAAAACCAGATGGAACCATAAAAAAAGTAATTATAGCAGGTGTATTTGATGCAGATACACAACTTGAATCAAATGATATAATAGTAGTATCAAAAGAAGATGCCAGAGAGATATTTGATTTAAGTGATGACAAAGCAACCGATATAGTTGTAACAGTTGCAAATCCAGAAGAGATACCAACTATAAAGGAAAAAATACAACTTTTATATCCCAGTACAAGAATCATCACAAATGAAGATTTAAAAGTAAGCTATCAAAATATCTTTGATTATAAAAGTGGTGTTTTTTTGGCTTTATTTATTATCTCTTTATTTACATTTTTTATGATAGTGTATGATAAAGCAAGTGGTTTAACAAGTGAAGAAAAAAAAGATATTGGGGTATTAAAATCTCTTGGTTGGACAATAGATGATGTCCTAAAAAGTAAGTTTTATGAAGCATTTATTATCTCATTTTTTGCTTATATTTTAGGAGTGTTTTTTGCTTTTGGGTTTGTGTATCTTTTACAAGCACCTTTATTACGAGAGATTTTTGTAGGGTATTCACAATTAAAAACAACTTTTGAACTTCCCTTTGTATTTGATTTTCAAACACTATTTTTAGTATTTTTTTTAAGTGTTCCTGTGTATATTGCTGCAACAATTATTCCATCTTGGAAAGTGGCAACTTTAGAAGCTGACGAGGTTATACGATAATGATACAACTTAAAAACATCACAAAAACATACAATGAAACAACTGCTTTAAACAATATAAACTTACAGTTTAATGAGGGTGAACTTATAGTATTAAAAGGAGCAAGTGGAAGTGGTAAAAGTACAATTCTTTCTCTCATAGCAGGTCTTAATAAACCAACATCAGGAGAAGTAATAGTTGATAATAAAAAAGTTTCAAAACTTGCCGATAATTTTGCTTCACTTTACAGAAGAGAAAATATTGGATTTATCTTCCAAAAATATAATCTTATTCAAAATCTTACAGTAAAAGAAAATATTGCTTTGCCACTTATTCCAAATAATCCAGATGAAAAAGAATTAGAATCTTTACTTGCATCAGTAATGGAAAAATTTCACATTGTACATAAAAAAGATATCATAGTAAAAAATCTTTCAGGTGGAGAACAACAGCGCGTTGCAATAGCAAGAGCAAATATCAATAATCCAAAAATTATTATTGCAGATGAACCTACAGCAAATCTTGATGAGAAACTCTCACTTCATTTCATCGAAGTTTTAAAAAATTTAAAAGAATCAAATAAAACAATAGTAGTAGCAACACACGACCCTATATTTTTTAATCTTGATTTTGTAGATAAAATTATAGAGATACACAATGGAAACATTTTAGCATGATATTAACACCTGAAGTAATAACCATATTTATATTAAATACTCTTTTTATTGTATTTGGATTTATCTCTTTTATTTTAAGTATCAAAATATACTTGTATTGGGATACTAACTCAACCAAACCACTCCAATATACTCTTGAAAAACAAAGCTTTTTAACAGCTACGATTATTAAATATATTTTCATTGTAAAGCTGCCATTATTTTTATTTTTTATCTTTACACTTGATAAGTTAGCAACTTCAATTACAGGAGCCATGTGTGCTGCTGGAGTTGTTGATGCTACACCTTATGGTACTTATTTATTTATCTTAAAAATTATCAATATTTATCTTTTTGGATTTTGGCTTACTTTTCACTATGTAGATAGTAAAAAAGAGGTTTCAAAATATACAAAACAAAAATTTGGTTTATTTATCTTAGCATTTTTATTTTTAGTGGCTGAAATCATTTTAGAGACATTGATGTTTTATTCTATAGATATTAGTAAAATGGTAAGTTGTTGTGGTACATTATTTTCAAGTACAACGGCTTCTTATATCTCCACTATTTTTCTTATAAAAACACCCCTACTTTTAACTCTATTTTATGCCACATTTATCGCACTCATAGTGTTTTATTTTTTGCGTTTAAAATACCTATTTAGTATCTTTAGTCTTCTTTTTTTAATCATATCAATCATAAGTTTAATAGCATTTTTTGGTACTTATATTTACCAACTCCCTACCCATCATTGTCCATTTTGTTTTCTACAAAAAGATTATTATTATGTAGGATACTTAATTTATAGTGTTTTATTTATAGGAACATTTTATGGACTCATAACAGGTTTTAAAAGTAATCAAGAAGTAAAAACTTATAAAATATCTCTTTACTTTAACTTTTTTTATGTAGTTATTGTAAGTTTATATCCTATTACTTACTATCTTCAAAATGGTGTTTGGTTATAGAAACTTTAAATTTAAATAAACTTTTTTATATTATAATACTCCTATGAAAAATAAAATACAAGAACTAAAACAAGAGATTTCAAAACAAGTAATTGGTCAAGAGCATATGATAGATGCTCTTTTAATAGGGTTGTTTACAAATGGTCATATACTTCTTGAAGGAGTTCCTGGTCTTGCTAAAACAACAACCATCAATGCTATGGCTAAATCACTTAATTTAGATTTTAAAAGAGTACAGTTTACCCCTGATTTACTCCCAAGTGACATTATTGGTGCTCAAATATATGATATGAAAACTGGTGATTTTAAGATAAAAAAAGGACCAGTTTTCACAAACTTACTTTTAGCAGATGAGATAAATAGAGCTCCTGCAAAAGTTCAATCAGCACTTCTTGAAGTGATGCAAGAAAGACAAGTAACTATAGGGGAAACTACTTATAAAATAGATAATCCTTTTTTAGTCCTTGCAACACAAAATCCAGTTGAGCAAGAGGGTGCATATAGTTTACCTGAAGCACAACTTGATAGATTTATGTTTAAAATTATTGTTGGTTATAATACTAAAGAGGAAGAGTATCAAATAGCTTTAAAAGCAGCAAATGCATCCTTTGAAGCTATCAATGCTATTTTACACAAAGGTGATATTGAAACTATCAAACAAGAAGTAAAAGAGATTCATATTGATAAAGAGTTAGAAACTTATATCGTAGATTTAATTTTTGCGACAAGAGAACCAGCAAAATATAATCTAGAATCATTAGAGAATTTTATAGAATTTGGAGCAAGTCCAAGAGCTACAATAGATATGTTTAAATCAGTAAAAGCGATGGCATATTTACGAGGAAATGATTATGTAAGTCCTGTAGACATAGCATTGTGTATCAAAGATGTTTTACGACATAGAATAATTCTTAGCTATGAAGCGATGGCAAGTGATATTACAACTGACCAAGTTATACAAAGTATTGTAGAAAAAGTACCAGTACCTTAAGGAAAATAGTATGGATATGACAACAAAAGAGATAAATAGTAGAAAAGAGAGTATAGAGAACCAATTGGTATTACTTTTTAAAAGTAATATGAAAATAACTGATTGGGATGTTCCTGAAGCGGATGATCGAAAAGCTGCTCAAATGATTGTAGATATTTTACAAAAAAAACTTGACTCTATTAAAAAAGATGTAGATGAAGGAAAATATAACTTTTATTAGTCGTAATAGTATAGAACTAAAGAAGTGAAAGAAAAAATGTCATAGGATATATTAATACATTAATATATCTATATACTACATTATATTCTAAATTATAAGGAATAATAGAAGAAAGATCTTCATTATTATCTATTTTCTTACATAAATTCAATCGAAAACTTATATCAACAAACTTCATTATAATTATTAAATTCATTAAAAAAGTATAATGATTTAAAGATATTGCTAAATATATAGAAAATATAAAGGTAGGATTGAGAAGAAAGAAAAAGAAAATACTTTTTTTATATGCTTTATAATTATTTTCAATTACACCATAAAACTTATCTGCTTTTTGCCAATTTGACTCAAAAAGCTCTAATGCTATAAATATAATAATTAGAAAATATACTGTACTCACTATATTATATAAAAAGTAGAGATAAACTCTACTTTTTATTACTCACTGTGACTAAATTTAATTTTTTTATTTCTATGGATACCTGTTCCAACTGGTATTGTTCTACCAATTACAACATTTTCTTTTAAGTCAGTTAAAAGATCCATTTTAGAACTAATTGCAGCTTCTGTTAAAACTTTTGTAGTTTCTTGGAATGAAGCAGATGAGATAATACTATCTGATGTTACAGCTGCTCTTGTAATACCAAGTAATACTGGTTCTGCAAGTGCAGGTTCACCACCCATTTTTACAATTTTATCATTTTCAATAATAAATCTCTTTTTAGAAATCATATCACCCATAACAAATTTAGTATTACCTGGATCTATTATATTTACTTGCCTTAACATTTGAGATAAAATAACCTCAATATGTTTATCAGCAATATTAACCCCTTGTCCTCTATATACACCTTGAACTTCAGAAACAATAAACTCATTTAATGCTTTTGAACCTAAAATTTTAAGTATATCATGTGAAGCAATTTGACCATCTGTTAATTTTTCACCTGCGTGAACAAACTCACCATTTCTAACAAGAATTGTTCTATCTTTTGTAATCAAGAACTCATCTTTATTTCCAACACTATCAGTTATAATAAGTCTTTGTTTATTTCTAAGTGGTTTACCAAAGCTAACAACACCATCAAATGTTGCAAGTACAGCAATATTCTTAGGTCTTCTAGCNTCAAATAACTCAGAAACTCTTGGAAGACCCCCTGTAATATCCGAAGATTTAGAAACAGCTTTTGGTGTTTTACCAATAATATCTGCAACTGCAACTTCATCACCTTCACTTACAAATAATGAAGTTTTAGGTTCTAATACATAGTTTATAACATTTCCATCTTTACATTTAATGTTAATAGATGGTTTATAGTTTGCTGGAATATATTCATTAACAACAAGTTTAGATGTACCAGTTAATTCATCATATGCTTCACTTACAGTGATTCCAGAAATAATATCATCAAATGATACTTGACCAGCTTCTTGTGCAATAGTTGGATTTGCATATGGATCCCATTCTGCAACTACAACATGCTCTTCTGTTTGTGGTTTAGCAACTACTGTATCTACTTCAACAGTAGTGTCATCATCAAGTTCAATTACTGATTCTCTTGAAATGTAATGTCTTGCTGCTTCTCTATCTTCTGCATCAACTACAACAGCAAATAAACCTTTTTGTGTCACAACTTTACCAGCTTTTATATCTTTAACTCGCTCAAGATAATCACCAATCAATTTGTAATATTTTACTGTACCTTTTGCATCTGCTAAAATTGTTCTTGTAACAGGTGCACCATCTTCAACTTTTAAAGTTGAAGCATAAGGGATTCGTGATGGTACATTCCATCCATCTTTAATAACTTCTACAATTGAATCAAACTCATCTGCAACATCACCATCTTGATATGGAATATATAGTTTTCCTTCAATTTTACCACTTACACCAGCAAGCTCGTTTGGTTTTGCAACATCATTTTTTCTAAAATAGTATTTTTTAGAATCAGAATCACCTTTAATAGTAAGAATAACCTCTTCATGAGTATTCTCAACATTAATCACACCTTTAAATGGAGCATTTATTTTAGGCTCAACTAGTAATATACCAGCATTTCTTCTGTTTGCAATGATATGTTCACCATTTTTATTTTCATATGTTTTAATGTTGTAGTATCTTACAAAACCTTCTTTTGTAGCTTTTAACTCTTTCTCAGATTGAGTCGCACTAGCAGTTCCCCCAACGTGGAATGTTCTAAGTGTAAGCTGAGTACCTGGCTCACCAATTGATTGAGCAGCAAGTACCCCTACAGCTTCACCTGGATTTGCTTTTCTTTGCTCACCAAGGTTAAGACCATAACATTTAGCACATAAAGTATTTTCAGCTTTACAAGTAAGTGGTGTTCTAATTACAACAGATTTAACACCTGCATCATGTACAACTTTAGCATCTTCTTCAGAAATTAGTGTTCCCTCTTGGAATAAAATTTCATTAGAGATTGGGTCAACAATATCTGCTGCAATTACTCTTCCTGTAATTCTTTCTTCTAAAGACTCAATAAGTTCGTTACCATCAACAATATCAGTAATCTCAATACCTTCGTGAGTACCACAATCTTCTAAATCAATTCTCACATTTTGAGATACATCAATAAGTTTTCTTGTTAAATACCCAGCATTCGCTGTTTTTAAAGCTGTATCCGCAAGACCTTTTCTAGCACCGTGAGTAGAAATAAAGTACTCAAGTACATTTAGACCTTCACGGAAGTTAGAGATAATTGGTGTTTCAATAATAGAACCATCAGGTTTAGCCATAAGACCCCTCATACCTGCTAGCTGTCTAATTTGAGCTGAACTACCTCTAGCCCCTGAATCTGCCATCATATAAATAGAGTTAAATCCATTTTTATCTGTTTGAACAAGCTCCATCATCTCAGCACCAAGTTTGTTATTTAAAACAGTCCAGATATCAATAATTTTATTGTATCTTTCTTGCTCTGTTAATAAACCTTGGTTAAATTGTTTTTGAACATCAATAACATCTTTTTTAGCTGTCCCAACTAATCCATCTTTTGAATCAGGAATTCTAATATCATCAACTGAAATAGAGATACCAGCACTTGTAGCATATTTGAAACCTAAGTTTTTAAGATCATCTAAAAATCTTGGTGTTACATTATACCCACCATGTTTATAAATATAATCAACTAATGCACCAATATCTTTTTTCTTTAAAATTTTATTCCAGTACTCTAATGGTACAAAAGAAGGTAAAATATTATGAATAATCATTCTACCTGCTGTTGTTGTTACAACTTGACCATCAATCATTGTTCTTATTTTTGCATGAATATCAACTTTTTTAAGCTCCATTGCCATAATAACTTCATTTAAATTAGAGAATATTTTATGCTCACCTTTTACACCATCTTTTTCTAATGATAGATAATAGATACCTAAAATCATATCTTGCGATGGTACAGCAATAGCTCTACCTGAAGCTGGTAAAAGAATATTCATAGAACTCATCATAAGAACTTTTGCTTCAGCAACTGCTTCTTGTGATAAAGGTACATGTACAGCCATTTGATCCCCATCAAAATCGGCGTTAAACGCAGAACATACAAGCGGATGTAATTGAATCGCTTTTCCATCAATTAATATTGGGTGGAACGCTTGAATAGAAAGTTTATGTAGTGTTGGAGCTCTGTTTAATAATACAGGATAATCTTCAACAATCTCTGCTAAACATTCCCAAACTTCATTTGTCTCAGCTTCGATTAATCTCTTCGCAGATTTTAAAGTAGTAGAGTATCCTCTCTCTTCAAGTTTTGCCATTAAATGCGGTTTAAATAACTCTAAAGCCATTTTCTTTGGTATTCCACATTGGTCCATATTTAATTTAGGTCCAACAACAATTACAGAACGCCCAGAAAAGTCAACCCTTTTACCAAGTAAGTTTTGTCTAAATCGTCCTTGTTTCCCTTTAATGATTTCAGATAATGATTTTAAAGGTCTTTTATTTGCACCTTTAACTGCATTTGCTGTTTTTGCATTATCAAATAAAGCATCAACTGCTTCTTGAAGCATTCTCATCTCATTTCTAATAATAATTTCAGGTGCATCAAGCTCTGTTAATCTTTTTAGTCTGTTATTTCTGTTTATAACTCTTCTATATAAGTCATTTACATCAGATACAGCAAACTTACCACCATCTAGTGCAACTAGTGGTCTTAAATCTGGTGGAAGAACAGGAAGAGCTGTAAGCATCATCCATTCAGGTCTATTTCCAGAGTTAATAAAGTTTTCAACAACTTTTAATCTCTTTACAAGTGTTTTCTTTTTAGCTTCAGATTTAGTAGCAGCCATATCTGCTTTTAAAGAAGTTAATAAATCAACTAAATCAAGAGTTTTTAATAAATCTTGAACAATTTTTCCACCCATATTAGCTTCAAAACCTGTATGTTCATAATTTTCAGCAATACTTCTATATTGTTCTTCATTTAAGATATCAAACTTTTGTACAGCTTTTGCAGAATCAGAATCATAAAATGCTTCACCTGGATTAGCTACGATATATGCTTCATAGTATAATACTCTTTCTAAATCTTTTAGTTTAACACCAAGTAATGTACCTATTCTTGATGGAAGTGAACTTACCATCCAAATATGAGCAACTGGCGCCACTAAATCAATATGTCCCATTCTATGTCGTCTAACTTTTGCAGATGTTACTTCAACACCACATTTTTCACACACTACACCTTTGTATCTCATTTTTTTGTATTTTCCACAGATACATTCGTAATCTTTTATTGGTCCAAAAATTTTCGCACAAAATAAACCATCTCTTTCAGGCTTAAGTGTTCTATAGTTGATAGTCTCAGGTTTTTTAACTTCACCAGAAGACCAAGAAAGAATTTTTTCTGGACTTGCTAGTTTAAGTTGAAATGCTGAAAAATCTGTTGGTTTTTCTAACTCTTGAATCTCTATTGCTTTTAATACTTTTTCGTTATTGCTCATCTGCATCTACCTCTTCAAAAATTTCTACATCAAGACCTAGTGCTTGAAGTTCTTTTGTTAATACGAAGAATGTTTCTGGAACACCAGATTTTGGTACATTCTCTCCATTTGCAATCGCTTTATATGCTCGAGTTCTACCCTCAACATCATCAGATTTTGTTGTAAGCATCTCTTTAAGAACAGAAGTAGCACCATATGCTTCAAGTGCCCAAACTTCCATCTCTCCAAATCTTTGACCACCAAATAGTGCTTTACCACCAACTGGTTGTTGTGTTACAAGTGAGTAAGGTCCAGTTGATCTTGCGTGAACTTTTTCATCAACAAGGTGATGTAGTTTTAACATATACATAACACCAACATTAACTCTCTCAGCCATTTTTTCACCAGTCATACCATCATAAAGTACTGTTTTACCATCACTTTCCATTTTTGCTAATGTAAATAATTTATCAAACTCTTCTTGTTTTGCACCATCAAATACAGGAGTAGCAAATCTAACACCTTTTGCCCAATCTTGACCATATTTAAGTAAGTCTTCATCATTCATAGAGTTTAATAGTTCTTTTGCAGCCATAAGTTTTGCAACATCTGCAATCTCTATCATTTTTGCTCTTAAATCTTTTATGAATGTAGCTTTTTTTGCATCAAACATAGATTGAATCTCTTCACCAAGTTTTTTACCTGCATACCCTAAGTGTACTTCAAGAATTTGCCCGATGTTCATCCGTGATGGAACCCCTAGTGGATTAAGAATAACATCAACAGTACTTCCATCTTCCATGTATGGCATATCAACTTGTGGTACGATATTTGAAACAATACCTTTATTACCATGTCGTCCAGCCATTTTATCACCAACTTTTATTTTTCTTTTAGTTGCGATATAAACTTTTACTTGTTTGATAACACCATTTGGTAAAATGTCATCATGCTCTAAAATAGATAATTTCTCTTCATGATTTTCTCTTAAAATTGTTTTCTCTTTAATAAAGTGTTCTTTGACATCATTATATGCTTTTGAAACCTCTTTACCATAAGAAGAGATAACTTTCTTCATAGCAAATCTGTTAACATTTTCTAAATCTTCTAATGTTAATTTTTCACCTTTTTTAAATAAAACATCATTAATTTCAACATCTTTTTCTAAAACACTTTTAGAAATTATACTATTGATTTTAAGATTTTCTTCTCTGTCTAACATCATTAATTTATCGTGATGTTCTACATCTAAAGATGTTTTTTCAGCTTCTATTGTAGCAACTGCTCTGTCATCTTTTTCATATCCTTTTTTAGTGAATACTTTTACATCTACAACTACACCTTCCATAGAAGCTGAACAGTACATAGATTTATTGATAACATGACCTGCTTTTTCACCAAAAATTGCTCTTAATAGTCGCTCTTCAGGAGTTGGTTTGATTTCACCTTTAGGTGTAACTTTACCAACCATAATCATACCTGGCTTAAGATGTGTACCTATTTTAACAATACCTGATTCATCAAGATGGTCAAGATTTTCAGACTTAACACCTGGTAGATCTCTAGTGATTTCTTCATTACCATGTTTTAACTCTCTAGCTTCAACCTCTTTTTCATAAATATGAACAGAAGTAAAGGCATCATCTTTAATTAACTTTTGAGAAAGGATAATCGCATCCTCGTAGTTATAACCATTCCAAGGCATAAATGCAACTGTTGCATTAACACCAATTGCAAGCTCTCCATTATCCATAGATGGACCATCAGCGATAACTTGCCCTTTTGAGATAGTTTGTCCCATTGTAACACTTGCTCTTTGACCAAATGTAGTATTGTTATTTGTTCTAGCATTTTTACTTAATAAATAGTGATCAATAAATGCACCATTTTCATCTTCACCTTTAATGAAAATATTTCTAGCATCAGCTTTTTCAACAACACCAGCTCTTTCAGCTTTAATACTCGCCCATGAATCTCTTGCAACTGTTTTTTCTAAACCAGTTCCAACAAAAGGAGCATTTGGTTTTAATAATGGAACTGCTTGTCTCATCATATTAGAACCCATAAGTGCTCTATTGGCATCATCATGCTCTAAGAATGGAATTAAAGATGCAGCAACACCCATAACCATTGCAGATGAGATATCAATTAACTCAACTTTTGCACTCTCAATAAGCATAATTTCACCATCAAGTCTTGCTTCTGTTAGAACTTCTGCTATCTTACCATCTTTAGTTAATTTTGTAGAACCAGGAGCAATTACTTTACCCTCTTCTTGTGTTGCTGTATAATATTCAATATCATCAGTAACAACACCATCAATAACTTTTTTATATGGAGTTTCAATAAATCCTAAATCATTTACTTTACTAAATGTTGAAAGAGTATTGATAAGACCAATATTTTGACCCTCNGGAGTTTCAACTGGACAAATTCTACCATAATGAGTTGGGTGAACATCCCTTACTTCAAATCCAGCTCTNTCTTTNACTAAACCACCCTCACCAAGTGCAGAAAGTCTTCTTTTATGAGTAACTTCTGATAATGGATTTGTTTGATCCATAAATTGAGAAAGTTGNCCAGATGTAAAGAACTCTGTAATTGTTGANGTAATCATTTTAGAGTTNATTAAATCATGNGGCATTAAATCNTCTAATGTACCACTTAATGTAGTCATTTTATCTCTAATNGCTTTTTGCATCTTAATTAAACCAGCATGAAGCTCATTTGATAAAAGCTCACCAATTGATCTAATTCTTCTGTTTCCTAAGTGATCTCTATCATCAACATGACCATGCCCTGCTTTAACTTTAATAAGGTATTTAACAGTCTTGATAATATCTTCATGTGTAAGTACAGTAACATATTCTGGAACTTGAACATCAAGTTTGTGGTTCATTTTCATTCTTCCCACTTTTGTTAAATCATATCTTTCTGGATCAAAGAATAATTTTTTGATAAATTCTCTTGCTGCTTCTTTTGTTACAGGTTCCCCTGGTCTCATAACTTTATAGATTCTTATAGCACATAAATCATTTTCATCTTCTATTTGTTCTGTTTGTTTTAAAAGTTTGATAGATTCAGCATCAGCTTTAAATGCATTGATAATAGAATCATCAACACCCTCTGCTAAATCATTTGCAATATCAAAGTTTTCAAAACCTAAATCTAATAGTTTTTTTAATTTTAAATCATCTAAATTTGTAAGTGCATCATATAATACCTCTCCCGATTCTGGATCAAATATTGTTGATGAAGTATGTCTTTCCATTAAAAGTTCTACTGGATATTCTACATACTTTAAACCACCCTCAGCTAAAGCGTTTGCTTTTCTAGTTGTAAGTCTTTTTCCAGCAGCAATGATTAAGTTACCTTTATCATCAATTAAGTCAAATTCTACTTTACCTGTAAAATCTTCTGCATTAAATTTTGTTAAAAATTTATTATTTTTAACTTTAATATTTACAATTGGGTAAAATAATTTAATAATCTCTTCTTTAGAGTAATCTAAAGCTCTTAACATAATAGTAATAGGAACTTTTCTTCTTTTATTAATTCTTACATATAAAATATCTTTTGCATCATATTCAAAATATAACCAACTACCTCTATCTGGAATAATTTGACCTGTATAGATTAGTTTATTTGCAACTGTAGAAGCTTCTTCTTCTTTGAAAATAACACCAGGTGATCTATGTAATTGGTTTACAACAACTCTTTCAACACCATTTACAACAAACGATGTTCTATCTGTCATTAAAGGAATTTCTCTGATATATAAAGATTGTTCTTTTATATCTTTTACACCAATTCTTTCACCTGTTTTTTCATCTAAATCCCATAAAGTCAATCTAATATTGATTCTTAAAGGTATAGAATAAGTAAGTCCTCTTACCATAGATTCTGAAACAGTATATTTAGGTTTTCCTACTTCACTATTGATATAATCAAGTGTAAATCTATTTTGTACATCATTAATTGGGAAAGATTGTTTAAATACTTTCTCAATACCTGCTGCTGTTCTATCTTCAGATCCTACCATTAAAAAGTTATCATAACTATTTTGTTGTAATTGTAATAAATTTGGTATATCTATTTTTTGTGGGTTTTTTCCGAAATCAACTCTTAATCTATTTCCAGATTGTAATGAATTTAACATATTGGCCTTTCGTG
>JGI997J19993_1000232_pt1 | contig 18656 bp, 32 predicted proteins | sample Etolagbewater25m_FD_19993 | JGI IMG/M metagenome (IMG submission 19993)
ACGACAACCCTCTTTCATTTGTTTTAAATACTTATATAAGCTTTTTTTAACTCAACTCAGCCAAAATCTTTTCAGATTCGACTTTAAGTTCTTCTTCTATTTTTTTGGAGTTTTCAATTGATATCAAGTACTCTTCAATATCATCTTCCAGTACTTCTGGACTAATGATAATATTGTGAATATTAGCAAGATAATCACTTAGTTCATCAAAAGTCAAAAATCTTTTTTCTTCAACTTCATTTTCTTTCATATCCCACTCTTTGATCATTTCACGAAGTTTAATAGTACTTATGTTAGTGTAATTACCAAAAAAATCACGTGCTTCTTCATCATTTTCACGGATTTCCTTAATGATAGCATAACAGTTTTGTCTGGTTAGATCCGAACCAGATTTAGTTTTTCTAGCCATCAAGAAAAGAGTAATATCACCTTCTGGTAGAACAGCTTCTTCTAGTTCCAACGTAGTCTGTGTACCACGCAAAACGGCTCTCATATCGTCAATATAGGAATACTGAGAATTAAGAACACTTTTCAATGCTCCCCATGTGCTAATTGATTCTTCTACTTCAATAATTTTTACTGATCCTGAGTGAAAAATTGTAACTTTCTTCATAATAAATTATAATTTAATGTTTGTTTTTTTAAATATACCACTGCCCAGAAATCCTGCTTTTCTTCCACTATAAGCTTCAGCAGCTGGATGTGGAACAGTATGTATAATATTTGTTTGTTTGTTTATAAACTTTGAATAAAACTGAGCATTTCTACCCATTAATAACCATTCACAAGAGTTATGATTACTAATAGTACGAACTACTTCTGTTGAAAAGGATCTCCAGTATATCATATGAGAACCTGGTTTTTTCTTTTCAACTGTAAGAGAAACATTTATTGGGAATACACCTTTGTTTAACCATTCTTCATTATCAATTGGATGTCCTAATTCTTCTTCTATTATTTTTAAAGAATAGGGTTTCTTTTCCAATGTTGGATCAACTAAGAAAGCATAGCCAATAGCTTCTCCATTAGGATATGGGTCCATACCTAATATGACAAGTTTTATTTCATTTAATGGAATTTGAAATACTCGAAAAATATTGTCAATTGGTGGATAGAATTGACATTTCGGAAGTATTGTTGTGTTAAGGATTTTTAATCCTTCATCATTCTCGAACACATCTTGTAGATGAGGTATCCAAGAATCGTGAAAATATTTGTTCATTAACAAATTTATTTACATAATCCCTACCTTTAGATTTATACAAGTCTGAAATATCTTTATCTGATGTTTCTGAGAAAATTTCTACAATCTCAATATCTAATGATAGTTTATTTAAATAATTTTTAAACTTTGCTGATTTTTCAATACCAACACAATCATTATCAAAAAATATTATAATTGTTTGAAAATTTCTCAAAATAGAAATTAAAAGATTTTGATCTGAAAATTGATTTTCACTCTGTAACCATATTGAATTGACATCAAAATTTCTGAGAACTCTACAATCTTTGTAAGACTTAGTTATAACTAAGTAGTTTTTTGAATAGTCAATATTATTGACATTTCCAATATCATTTTTTGTAGCGTTCGTCATAAACTTATATTTTTTCTTTTCAGAAAAAGGTCTATAAGTTTTTTTAATGTTTTTTTCACGATTTATCAAAATGTTATAAGTAAGATCTATTGGTGAAATTACTTTATCACCAATAATAATAGAACTGACTGGTGAAACAAGATCTTCATTTAATTGTTCTATAGTTATACCATATTTTCCCCAAAATTCTTTATCTTTTATTTTCCAATTTCTTAAAATAACATTTAAAGATTTTTTCTCTTTTGTCTTCTTACTTTTTTCTATCTGACGAGGAGGAATTTTTGTTTCTACACCATCCATCTTGTTATTTAAAAGAAAAATAGACTGACCTATACTTATTCCATATAGGTCAGAACAAAACGTTAGTACGTTTCTATTTTTTTCAACCCAATCTACAAAATATAATATGTTATTATACCATTTGAAATAACATGAAGGATTGTCATCTTTTCTAAAAAAGGAACAATAGTATTTATCCAACTGGGGATATTCCCCAATCATTGTTTTATATAGTTCCTCTTGAGAATAATTAATTAATAATTCTTCAAATGTTATGATGGGTTTTTTTAAATTCATCACCAGACTTGTGAACTGTTATTACCATCCATGGATGGTGCTGGCGGTAGTCCAACTTCAGCTGATTGGCTAAATTGAGACTCCATAAACCACTTAGTTCTATAGATATCGGATCTTTCACCATCACTATTCTCATAGTGATAAGTTCCACTGTTAGGATCAATTATTTGTTTAGCCCCTTCTACATATGGAGCTATCCAAGGTCCATGTTTTGTATTTTTAGCTACATTAAGGTATTTCTTACCTTCAGAGTTACAACTCCAAGGATACTGAAGAAACACATGTACTTTTACATTTTCACATTTACCTTTAGCAATATCAGCACACATTTTAAGAAGATCAATACTATTCATATTTTCTGGATACTTTTCAGTAGCCTTCTCAATTGCTTCATCACTAATAAGGAATGATTTTAGAATAGTATATATTGTTGATTCTAGATTAACCATTTCGGCTTGATATTCAGATACAGTTTCATCACCAATACCTGCATTAACATCATATACTACTTCACTATTCTTACTGAAGACCTTTGTAACAGGGAAGGTCAAAATCTTCATCGGTTTATCATCTCCCATATCTAGATTTACTAGAAGTACCTTCATAGGTTTATCATTGTATTCTTCGAGATATCGAATATCAATAATCGTAGCTTCATTAAGACCAAATGTTTTTTTCGAAGAAGAATTTCCTTTATTAAGTTTCATAATTAGTTATTGTTTTAAAGTTTAGATTTTTTTAGGATTGTAATATATATAATTAGTCAACTAATTCAAAACGAATAGGTTGACCTTTTTTCAATCCTTTAAGTTTAGAATGGCTCCAGATCAATTTCTTTTCTTTAGAGTTAAATTGATAAAGTTCATTAATCTCATTACGAGTTTTACCTGATTTGATTAAATCAGCAATTTCATTAACACTAATAACTTTAGGAGTATCAGATTTTACATCACCTGAAACTTCTGGTGACTCCTCATAATTTACATTTGTGAATTCTTCAGTTTCAATAGCTTCATACATAACTTCATTCATATTTATTCTCCTTCATAATATTTTTTCATACAATTCAATACTTCCTGCATGTCATTAGGAATTTTAAGTGCAGGAAACATTCCTTCTGGTGATTTTGCTGGTACTTCTAAACCAGCATCATTTATCATTCTATTAGTGATAAAAGAATATTCAGCTTTTTTCTCCTCGTTAAAACTGACAGACGTAAATAAGCAAATACTTACAACAGCAAGTGGATTATACTTATCATCAAGCATTTTTCCAATAAGTTTTGTTTTGAGGAGAGGTTGTTTATCTGCAACATCTTCATGAAATGTCATAATAACATTCTTGTCAGTTGGCACTTGATTTTGAGCAAACTTTATAATTGACTGCATATTCACAGCCATTTTAGTAAATTTATCATCATTTTAATCTTTTATTTTTCAATAAAAGTCTGACTATATCTTAATTAATAATATTAATTCCTACCTTTTCCAAGAAAAATTCTTGTACTCTACTCACTTCCAGTTAAACTGTGTTTTCGATAGTCGATGAACTTTACTCATTTTAAAGAGTCTTAGCTGCTGATTGTCCAATATTAATTATTTTTAAACATTCACGTTTATTTTTTCAAATTACGTTGTAGTTAATTAATCTCTAAGGAGTTCCCAGCAATTAAATAGGTTTATAGTGAACATGAAAAATATCCACTAGTATTAGCTTTCTCAAAATATTCATTCAACATACTAAACCCAATGTCATCAATAATAATATTTTTGATATTTGGGTCAGTCGATTTAGCTGACATAGCTTTAATAATCTCTTCTGACGTTACGAGTCTAGCAATATTTTTGTTAGCAGCATTATATTGCTTTCTACTACCTTTCCATGGTAGTTCTTTTCCAGTAACATTAATAATTACTGTCTCATTTGACGGTAGATTTTTAAATGATGTTGATTTACCAGTACCGGTATCACCAACAATCATAATTATATTTGCCATAAATTACACATATTTATAGTCTATTAGTTAATTTACTACATTAACTAATTAATATTTTAATGGTTCAAAAAGTCCAAGATTACCTTTAAATTCTAAATGGGTATGAACCGGGCATTCAGTATCTCTACTCTCCACAAGATGCCATGACCTTATATTTGGATATTTTCTGACATCAGGACAGTTAAAATGCTTTCTTATCTTATACTTTTCGTCACGAGGATTGAATAAAGTAATAATGAAGTTACTATCCTCAGACAAATTGCCTGTATCTTTGATCGTTTCTGCTGTAGGATAAAGTTCATCTGACATAAACTGAATCCTGTCTACATCACCTAAAGATCTATTAGTATGAATTACATTAACAAAGGTAAAGCCACATAAATTTCTTAAATCTACCTGATAGCCTGACCATCTATCAACGTTCTCTTTAAGACTATATCCTTTTTCTCTTTTAAGATTTCGCATGTGATCTGTTATCACAATCGTAAAGTGATTAGGGTCATTAGGCTTATATCCAGAAATTCTACTCTTATTGACAGATTTACCATTTTCCTGAGTTGGATAAGTTTCGTGAATAAACTTACCATGTTTATCAGCATAATCCATCAAATAATGATACATCCCGGTCGGGTTCATTTTATCTTCGATGAAGTCGATCTTACCTTTTTGAATACAATTACCATTTGAATCATATTCACCAAACATCGGTTTAATCCATTTTTCATAGACCTTAAACACTCCATCCTTCATCTTAGGACTAGCTGTTATGATATTTCTATCTTCATCTTGAAGTTTTCCTTCAAAAAACATAGGATTAATCGGATAAGATCTACCTTTCCATTCATAGTGAGTAACTCCAAATTCTTTAAACATAAAATATGGAATTAATCTGAATTGTTTTTTCATACGATCAATTTCATACGAAAAATAGATCCAATCTACAGTTATTCCTTTATCAACAACTTCTTTTCTTAATGAATCAATAAATGGATTTATAAGAAATAGATTGTCCACTAAAGCAGTTTTTCCAGATTTAGGTGCTCCTGCGATGGTGTATGTACTCTTTCTTTGTACACCACCCATAAATTGATTGATATTAACCAATCCAGTATCAAGACCAAAATTATTTCCTTCTTGACCCTGAAGAAAAGCTTCTTTAAAATTCATATCATTTTATGTATGTCATTTTTATCATTTTCTTTTTCTTTAACAATCTTTACAAACTCTTCTAATCTAGATGTGGCAGCAGAACCTACACCTTTCTTAATAAAATAATCAGCTCTTTGAAGATATTGAGGATTATTAACTGTTTGTAAATATAATTTTACTGCTTCCAATACATCTTCTTTTCTTACATCTGGATTTTCACTAAAGAACTTTTTCATTCTATTAGCACAAGAGGTAACTGTTCCACCACCATCTTTTCTTATACTAACAAATAATGACATGTATTCATTCTCTACCCAATCCCAACTGTCAAAACTATTAGATGAATCTTTTTCACTTTCAAATAATCTAACATTAAAAATTACTTCATCCGATCTCCAGTCTACATCTATTATGTGATTGGACAGTAAGATTTTTATACTCTTTTGCATAGTTGGAGATTCATTATAGAATTTTTCTATATCTAAATCATGATATAATGCTAAAAGAATCATTATACAACTTTCTACATCTACATCGGCATTTACTTCCTTTAATTTTTTAATTAACGAATTATTAATTTTCATGAAATATAAAATCTTTCATATTTTTAGTAGAAGATTCAAACCACTCTTCTTCTACTGTGTTTTTAGCTATTAATACATAAATAATAGCTTGGTGATCTTCTCGATAACGAATAGATCTACCAATTCTTTGTGTTAAAGTTAATTCACTTCTGCTTGTTTGAAAAATAATTTCAGCATCAACATCAGGAATATTAACACCTTCATTAAGTCTGTCAACAACAGAAAGTGAATTTATTTCTTTCTCAATAAACATATTAAGAAATTTATCATTAGAACTTTCTGAATGATAAGTAAATGGTGAGATTCTGTTAGCAACTTTAATACTTGGTGAGAATATAACTGTTCTTTTTTCTTCAGCTTCTAACTTTTTAAGAATCCGTGAAGCTTCTGAAACTTTACTATTTAAGGAACCAAGAAATTGATATCTCTTAATTCTCAACATCTTTAGACGAGAATAATCACCTTGAGTTTTAAATGGTGTTGCTACCAAATTGTTAATTGCACCATTCAGATATTCACTATTAGCATATTCTGTTGTAAGAAATGGTCTATTTTTATTACCAGCTCTAACTTGTTTAACATGTTGATCAAGTGTTACATATACTGGAATTATTTTAAAATTACTAACTAAATTCTGATCAACACTTTGTTTTAAAGTAATTTCAATTACTTTATTAAAACTACTCAAGATCTCCTGTTTTTTTAAATCATGAGGAAAAGTAGCTGTTAAGCTTAATGATTCTTTGATATTATTATTTTGTAAGAAAACTGAATTGTTAACAGTAAGATTTTGAACCTCATCAAAAATAACAAGATCAAAATTTTCATCTGTAATATTACAGATACTTTTATAACAGATAGTATTAATACTATCATAATTTTCTATTTTTCCCCATAGTCCAAATTGCTCTTTCCAAGTTTTATCTCGTAATTCTTCTGTAGGAACAACTATGAGAATATTAGCTTTAGGATTTTTCTCTATTACAGACTCTACTCTTAATACTCCGATCCTGCTTTTGCCGACTCCAGTAGCGGCAATAACAAGATTGCGACCCTCACCTAAATCTGCTAATTGTTCAGCAATAGATTCTTGTATTTTTGTTTTTGTATTTGACATTTATTATAAGGTATTTATTATAAGTTTTTTTGCTTCATCTATATAATAATCATAATCAATCATCTGTTTTAAACTTTCCAGATCTATATCAGTTAAGTTATTACAAACGATACAAGTTTTATCAACTTCGAGATATTCTCTTCTCATCTCATTTTTTCCAGATAGAGGAGGCATGATTTTAGCTAGATAAATACCATTATTTGAAATAAAATATCGAGTAACTTTACCTAATTTTTCTATAACTTTTCCATCTTCATCAAGAATCACAAACTCATGACTATTATTTTTCTTGACGGCTGATTTAAAATAATCAAAAATGTCATCATGATTTCTTATAAAACTTTCTATATCAACCCCATCTTTATAAAAAGCTTCAACAGCTTTTGGAACAATCATCATTGAATGATTTTTATGAGGTTCTCTATCATATTCATAAGCACCCTTTTTCTTCAATGAACCATTATCGAATATCCCAATATAATTATTGCAATCACGAATATGTAACTCTTTATATTCTGCATATTCCAGTTCCAGATTAGTAAGCTCTTCCCATTTTTTACACACATCATCAAATTCATCTTCTTTATTACGAGGAATTCTTACTTCACCACCATCTGTATTCATCATTAATAATTGACATCCTTCGATTTTCAACAACTGTTCAACCAACATAGTCAACATAAGTTGACCATTCAATGTTATTTGAATAACTGCTTGAGGATCTCTTAATTCACTAAAATTATCATTCATTTTCAGTTTTATTACCGTAATATCATTTAAATATTACTTCTATATGTTTCCATATAGCTTAGACTATATCATTATCCTATATATTTATATAGGATAGTAGGCGCTCGTGTCTTTATTATATTCTACAATTGTAGTTTCAAAAGTTAGTCGTTGCTCTTTCTATAACCATTTAAATTATAGCTTAGATCAGTATTATCATATCAATTGACTTAGACTTCTACTGAATTCACCTACTTCCTTTATTGTGTTACCACAATAAGGGGCTGTGTATTATATTTAAACTTTCTTAAAAAATAAACCTTTATATGGCTTATTAAAATTTGAAGACTTATTAATATTTACAGATTGTAACAAATAAGGAGAATAACTTTGTCTTCCATTTGGATTTCTTAAAATCATATGTTGTTTTAAGATAAATTCGTCTTGTAAAGATAATTCTTCGATATCTTTAGCACTTCTCCATTCTCCTAAATAATTCATGTTTATATCGAAAACTTGAATATTAGGATTATTATTTCTCTGAGCATTTATTTGATTTGTTCTATCAGGTTTTTTTCTTTTAGGAACTTTTAAGTGATCTGTAGAAAAATACTTTATACCTTTATTCCAAGGAGTTCTATTTCTCAAAGTTTCTTTTACATGATCTAATTCACCATTGTCGTATTTTCTCTTCATTGTTAAACGTCTTTTGTTAATAGCTTCTTGAGAAAACTGACAACCACCTGTAGCTAACAAATTTATATTATATAAGTTTTCAAAATCTTCTTTGTCAATATATGTTTGTTCAAGTTCTAGAATATTATCATTACAATGTTCTAATACATTAAACTCAAAATTTTCTTCTCCATATTTATTCCAAGCATATTGAAGATGAGAATTCTTATGTTTATTATTTTTTAATACATTTTTATGATGATAAATTCTTTTTTCTAAATCAATACTAGAACCAATATATTTTTTACCATTTATTTTATTTTTTATTTCATAAACACCTTTCATAGTATACCTCCTTTTAAGAGAATATACTATAAATTAAGTTTAAATACAATTTAAACAACCGTAACTACCATTGCCAGATAGTTTTAGAGCTTTATTAAGAACACTACCTTTTGGATATTTCGATCTTTCAATTTTAATATCATTCATCGTGGTACAAAATGTAGGTCCAAGATGAAGAGGATAAATATTATTTGTAATCATCATCGACGGATAGTAACTTTTAACATCAAAACTTTTAACAATATAATTTTCATTTGTAAAAAAGTTACCGTAAGTAGCTTGGTGAACACCACCAGTACCGTAAGTAATTTGATTACCTTTAAAATTAATTGTTAATGATTTAATTTCGATTTCAGGATATTCTAGTAAATCTTGATATTTCTCAATTGTTACTTTACGAGGTTTTCGTTTTAGATTTGATTTTGAAATATCAATAATCGGTAATATTTCTGTTAAGTTTTTATTTGGAATATCAGTAAAAGCACCTTTAGTCTCTTTTATTTCTCTTGTTTTTAACCAATTTAAAAACTGATTAAGATCAGATGACTCAAAACTGACATATGGAAATATTACATCTTTAAACTTAATGATTTCTCTATTAGTTTGACCAAGCTCATCCTTCTCTAAAGCAGATTTAAGCTTAGATACCAAAATAGATTCTCCAATTTTAACATCATTGAAATTAGTCATATCTATATTAAATCTTTCACTTAATTCTTCTCTTAGAGAAATATGTCCTAAACTGTGTTTTCTATAAAATTCATAAGTAGCGAACAAGTCATTCTGATTATAGAAAATGACTTCATCCATCTTATCTAACGGTACTATTTCATCATGTTCTATAGGCAAATCTTGGACATTCTTCATTCTCATAAAAAACTCAAGTTGTTTAAGACTTGTCATTTTTGCTTTATTATTATAATGATGAATTAGTCTAAGATCTATTTGGGGAATAAGTTGAGGAATACGAGAAGGATATTTACTTCTAACCAAAATGTCACTGTAAGTTTTACATAAACCTACAATAGTAGACATTTTGTATTTTTTTGATTGAACTAATGATAAGAAATGATATAATAGAGGATAATCAAACGATATGTTATTAAACCCTATCATTTGTTTAACATGACGAAGATATTCTACTAACTCATCATATTCAAGCTTTCTTTCTGAAAATTCAAAGTATTTTTCTTCTTGAGATTCTGTTTCAAGAAACCCAAATAATAAATAGTTTTTAAAAATCTCAATATCATATATTACTTTCATTGATTTTTTGTATTGTAACGTTTACAACACCTTTCTGTATCATACCTAATTTTTCGGCAGCTGCAAACGATAAATCAATTGTTCTTCCTTTTATATAAGGACCTCTGTCATTAATTCGTACTACAACTTTCCTTCCATTTTCTAGGTTAGTGACTCTGACACATGTTCCGAAAGGTAAAGTTTTATGTGCAGCGGTCATATCATACATATTAAATTTCTCACCATTAGCAGTTGTTCTACCATGAAATCTATCAGCATAATATGATGCTACATCTTCAGCTATTAATATATTGCTATTAAATATTAGCAATAATACTAAAATTATTTTTTTCATTTACATTTATTTAAATTTTGTGAAGAAGTTTAAATTCTTTTCCAAGTTCTTGTCTTAGATCATTTACATGATCAGTTAAAAGATAACGAAATTTTCTAACTCCTTTAATTTTCTCTTTTGTTGAAACAAGTTTGATATTGTCACTGAATGGATCTTTAATATCAATCTCTACTTCAGATAAATTCGCAATCGAAGAAATTACGTGATGTTCTTTTTTAACTTCATTCATAACTAAGTCATAAATAGAATCAAAATATCTCACAACGACATAAAAAATTTTTATATTATTTGTTATTATGTTACGTAGTACTACAACATATAAATATGGCATGTTAATTTATTTTAAGGTTTGTAAAAAATGTATAGCTAAAATATTATCTACTGTTTACAATCATCCGCTTTATTCTTTATTTCTGTATTTTAAGTTCTTCATAAGTGTAAATATAGACACTTTCACCTGTCATTTCTCCACACTTAGAACACTCTAGTCGATTAGTACGATCTTGATGTAGTACACCAACCCACGTATAGTAGCAATTTTTACACTCACAATCCGCGACAACCCATACAGGAGATGCTTCTTCGATCAAATCTAGTACAAATTCAATCATGCCGCACCTCCATACTTGGCTATGGCTGCCTTTGCTTTATCAAGCTGCACAAATAACTTTTTTGACGGTTGTCTCCCCACTCTGTAGCATACCAGTAGTGCATCTTTGGCTTTGACCGCATCTACCAGGTCGGCTATTGCTTTGTCAGTATCGGCAAGACACTCCTCAAGTTCACCAATACGATGTGATACTTTTTCTTCGGCTTCTTGAATTAAGTCCTTGTAGGCTTTTATGCCTGCAACTGTTTTCATCATTTGGCGTAAAAATGGTTGGCATGTATAAAGCGGCTCAAATATCTCCTTGACGTTCATTTTTCACCTCCATGCTTGGCTCTAGCTACCTTTGCCTCAAGCTCGGCAATGCACAGTGTCTTGTTTTTCTTTATTTCTAGCTCAGCAATGCCGATTGCCTCTCTTTTCAATTCTTCAGCATTCTTTAATTTTTTCTCAAGATCGCCAATACGTTTATACACTGCATGTTCGATACGGTCAAGGCTGGCATTGTGGTATGGCGCAAGATTGTGTTTTCCGACAGGATCAAAAACCTTCGCGTCCCACTTCTCGTTGTTAATGATTTCCTTGATGCTCATTCTGCGTCCTCCACTGGTTCGTAGGTTGCTTCAAAGATGTCTGGCTTGCACGGGTAAAACTCTCCCTGCACGCCCGTTATAATCCAGTCACCCGGACATACGATATGACCACCCTCAAGCGTATCAACCCACCCATGCTCACTCATACGATGACCACACTGACGGCACTTATTCTGCAAGCCGTGCACGCTTAATGGTAATCCGTCGTGGCTTTTAAACCTCCGCACAACATCTCCATCCCAGTTTTCCATACGTCGATACTGCGGAGACTGCCTCCCGTCATTTTTTTCTGTGTAGTCAAGCGGATGGTCTCCATTCTTAAACCACTGCGTAGCTTCAACGATAACTGGCTTTTTTCTGAATTTCATTTTTCCTCCTTGTTTATCATCCATATGTGATCTGGGTCTGGCACAAACACCATTGATTCACTGCTTTCAAAATGATGAACAACTATCCAGCCTCCTGGAACTTTTGCCCTTGATGTTCCTTCATCTGGGTAGTTATCTACCAACTCCCATTCAAACAGTTTGTCACTACTACAATCTGGTGTTCGTGCGCCATTCCCTCCCTTCAGCGCCTGAATCTCCAGGTCTTGCGCCGCGATCCGTTCCAGCAGGTTATCGATGTCGCGGCCCCTGTCACTTACCTCAGCACGCAAGCGATTGATACGGTCTTCTTGTGTCATCATTTTATTTTGCCTCCCTTGTTTGGTTTTGAAATCCCGCACAGGACGAACCCTAAAGAGGAGGTACTTGCCTCTGCAGTTCTGGGTGCCACTGTAGAAGTTCTGGTACCACGCGTTGGGAGCGTTGAACTCCGACGAACTCCAGTAGTAGTTGGCTCCTAAACCGCCGATATCTTCTTGCTTGAGGCACATCAAGTCCAATTCATCCTTCGTTGGTAACCTCCAACCATCGCCAAGTGCTTCAGACACCTTAACTGCTTCGTCCCATGTGTAAAATCCTTCGAGGTCTTGTGGGTAAACCTCAAACCCAAGTTCTTGATACAGTGTTGTTGTCATTTCTCCTCCGTTGTTTGTTGTTGTGTTGTTATTTTTCCGCTTAGTAAGGGTTAACTTTTGTATTTGTAATCTAAATCCTTCAACAAAAACTTCAATTCTTCTATACGACATTGTGCTTTTTCCATAAGGTTTATGTAACAAGCTTCAGCGTCAGGCGTCTTAGCATGTAGGGCTGATTTGTTTAAAAAATTGTAACGGCCTCCCAAAAACGCAATTCGGCTTTCAATATCCTGTTTAATTGATTCTGTGATGTTCATAGTAGTTGATGTTTAATAGTTGTTTGTATCTGAAATTTAAATCTTACACAACGTGTCAATGTAACGCCAACAACCGCCAACTGAAGCCCTTTGGTTTGGTATATCAATATGTTTTATTACACCCACCCAAGGTTCATTTTTCCATGCGTGTTTAACATAACCGTCAATAAGCTGATCAGCAGTGTACGCACATTGCCCATTACGATTTAGTATTCTTGCTCCGTGGATTTTAACCATGTCACCTATTTGCAAGGTTTCTGTTTGCGGTGTATCTGTAGTTTCGGGTTTCACACGAAGAAGTTCGTATAAATTCATAGTAGTTAATGTTTAATAGTTGTTGATAAGTATACCCACAAATTAGGCCGCCTCTGAATAATGAGTTCAATAAAGCCTATGCTTTAAGGCGGCTTTAAAAGTTACTGATAAATTTCACATAAGACGATATCACCGGATTCAATTCCCTTTGCTATTTCTTTACTATCCATGCCAAAAAACATACTAAGATATTTATTTGTAGTTTTAGAATCTTTGTAAAAACGATTATCTATAAACTTTCTACCAGCATAATCAATAACAGCTACTAAAGACGCATAAGACTGAAAAACAGTACCGGATGAAATTGTGTATTGATATTTGCCGTTATCGCATTTATATTCCGTATCAGAATAAAACGTCTGTTTATTATCGAAGATTACATCAATATGGTTGCTTTCAATCTTAAATTGGTTAGCTATAGGATTACCCTTATCTGATACAAAATTTTTAACTTTGTTCATGATCATATTATTTTAATTGTTCGAGTGTTACTACATTTCGAGCCTGCCGGGGAGTTGAACCCCGGCTTGGTCATCCTGTCAGGCTGTTACCAAGGCAAACACTATTAATCGATGTTGTGACCCATATTTGTAAGAGATAACCACCGTTCGGAACCTTTGCAAGTTTTGCCGTTTTTCACAAAGCGATATGGTTTTGTAGTTTCTGTAAATAGTTCACCTTTTGTTTTTTCTGCAAAACTTTTAGCCTTTTCAAAGGTTGTACCGACACAGGTATTTGTTTCATTAAAAAAAGTTCTCTTTTTGTCCAGCGTTACTACCATGTAACTTTCCATCATAACTTTCTTGTTTGGTTCTTTTGTTGGTATCGTTACTCTGGCCAGAGACCCCATGTCCCGTCGCCTATCGCATCGGGGTCCATCTGCTTGATGTCCTTGATAGCCTCATCGATATCGATGGGCTTAGCCTGTTCAATGTGACCATACCAGACGGTGGTCTCCCCTTGCCTTTTAACGTACTCAAGCTGAGCTATCAAGATCTCTTTTGCACTTTTCATGACGTTCTCTTTTGTTTAAACTATTTGAATATCTTGTAGGGTCAGCGGGATTCGAACCCGCACGTCCATTACTGAACACAGGATTTTACTTACCACTATAGCTTTCGCTACCAATAATCAAGCTTACACGCTCTCCTCACCTCAATGGATCGTCTATCCATTTGGCAACCTGTGCCGTCTTGCGCGACAATTATTGTTTGTAGTCTGGACTATGCCTTCACCATATTTAATTAGAACTTAGGTGGGGTGATTATAGTCTCTGCACGTTCTTAATCTATGACATTAGCCAACTACTTCATACACACCTGTATGTTTCGAGCCTGTTAATTCAGGCTTTCAATTAAGCTTCGCTCAAGGTTAGGGGCATATATTTACAGATTGCTACAACTTTTGATTGTAGTCATTGCTACCCGTTCCTTGAATTTACACCCTGCTAATACATTGTTTCCAATGTAAAGACCCATTAAAAAGTCCTAGGCGTCTACCAGTTCCGCCATGACCCCATAAAATAGAACAAGTAATATAATTACTTGTTCTAAATAAATCAAAGCTTTTTTAAAGTTATTTTGATATCATAACAGGAGTATTACCATCAGTAATAATAATTTTATCATTATCATTGATAGCATCAATCCATTGAGATGTCAATATCTGAGGTGTCAAACCTTGTGATCTAATTCTATTAGTTTCACGTTCAATCAACGCTTTTTGTTGTTCCATACGAGCAATCTCCAAATCATTTTCAGCTTTTCTGGCATTCTGAATTGATTCATTTCGTGCTTCAACAGCCTTTTTCATAGAATCAGGAGGATCAAGACTTGAAGTTAGAGATAAAAGAACAAATCCTTTTTCTTCAAATTCTTCTTTCAATCTCTTTTCAACTTTTTCTTCATATCCTTGAAGATTTGACATCAATTCATCAGTCGTATAAGATCTGGCAATCTCCCTATAAGCGTTAAAAACTACTACATTAAGAATCTTTAGTTCAACCTCATCTAGAGAAATGTGATTTTCATTACCTGAGATATCCTTAAAATTATACACAATGTGTTTTCCTTTACTTCTCATAGGAGAATATTGATATCTTGGTGAGATTGAAAATTCACCAGCATCTTTTGCCAAAATATCTCCATTATCAAATCCTCCAGAAGTTTCCCACATAGGAACCTGATATAGTTTTTCTCCTGTGAATGGATTCAAAGGTACAAGTCCTTTTACTTCTACTAGGTCTTCAATACCATTTTTACCCCAATTAATCATCTTGACAGCTTCATGATTGGGTTCAACACGTGAACATCCTGTCAAGTTAATCATACCAATCATCATGATTGTCAACAGTGCAATACTACGAATAATTTTCATAATTAAATATTTTCTTTTATGTTTTTAATAATGTTTTTAAATAATTTCTCATAAGGAATTCGTATGATAATAATAATATAAATCATCATTAGTATTGATGACCATATCCCTATTATTTCAATCATTGAAATAATAAATGATATTATTGCAATATTACCTAATACGAGAAGAAAAGCATAAGTTAATTCTCTTCTTATCATTGTTTTAAGTTTAATTATTAATTATGACTTGAAAATAAATTCATTCCAAGAAGTCTTACTTTTTACAACGAACAAAGGCTTTTTCGGTTCTTTAAGCAGTCTCATACCTACTTCTTCTGGTGTTCTATTACCTTTACGAGAGTTACAAGAATGACAAGCTGCTACCATATTTTCCCATGTATTAAGTCCTCCTTTTGACACAGGTACAATATGATCAATAGTTAAATGTTTATCACTTCCACAATACTGACAAAAGCCATCTCTGATTAAGACAGCTTTTTTAGTTGGTATCAATGGTTTATAAGGTACTCGAACAAAAAAATTTAACCTTATTACATCAGGATAAGGAAAGATGCTTTGTTTAGAATGAATGAGTTTATTTTCTACTTCTTTAATAATAGTAGCTTTACCATTAAATATTAATAACATTGCTTTTTGAACTGATATTACATTTAATGGCAAATAACTACTATTTAGAAGTAATACTTCTTTTTGCTTGTTTAACATTTGATAGTAACTTCTTATGCAACAGGAACAAATACTTTTTCTTGTTCGACTTTCATTTTTTACTAATATCTAAAGATCGATTTATACCGATATGGTTTCTGATGAAGTCCTTTCATTGAAAGTTTGGAAACTTTTCTTTCCATAAACAATTTTCGTATAACGGATAGGAGATAGTTTATTATATTCATTCCAGATTATTGTTCTGTTTTCTTTATTCAAAAAAATAGGATTGTCTTTTAACATTTTTGTTAAAGCAATCCTTCTACCATGATATCTTTCGAATTTGTCTTTAGGACCACAGAGAGCTTTGCCCTGAGCAACCAACTTATCTCCTTTCCATAAACTCGCTGTTGTTTTAGGACATGTTACCATTTGTCCACTAATCAATATGGATTCAGTATCATATTGAAAAGTTAAATTGTATACTTCTTCATTTAATTTTACATCAAACATAATTTTTCATTATTTAGTTTTTTATTTATAAATTTTTATCCAATGTTGTAACATTGGAATTCTTTTTTAGTTCATCAAAGTCAATAGGTTTATAATTTATATTTTCTACACAAACATTAAAATGTTTTGATCCTGTCTCAAAATCTCGATGACTAGTATTATGTAAATGTCCATGTATATTTACATAAGGCATATGTTTATCCATAAACAAAGGATGATGTGATAAAATAAAGAATTCATCAACAATAATTGGATAAGGAATAAAATCATAAAATAATTCATTGTAAAAAGTATTACTAAAATTATCATGATTTCCTTTAATCAGTACAATTTTTCCATTTAATTGTTCTACAATTTCTTTCATTTTATTTTTACTAATAAAAGCAAAATCACCAAGATGGAAAATAATATCATCTTGACAAACAACAGAATTCCAATTTTCGATTAATGTTTTTTCCATATGATAAACATTTTCAAAGGGTCTATCACAGAAATCAATTATATTTTCGTGACCGAAATGAGTATCTGAAATGATAAATCTTTTAGACATCTAAGTCTCCAATTAAAAGTTTTAATGATTTTATTATTGTTATATCTATTGGATCTGTTGTAATAGGATTCAATATATAAGAAAGAACATTTTCTTTGTAATTAATAACGTTACCTATTAAATCATAAACTGTTGCAGATAAAATACTCACTCTTAGATTATCACCAATAGTATCTACTTTAATTTGTAGACTAACAACTGCTTCTGATTTTTTGCTATAAAGAATTATGTTTAAATCACTATCGGTTGTGGTAATTTTTGAATTGTTAATGTTCAAAAACAGTGCTTCATTGGAAGTTTCATAAATTAGAATTTCATGAGCACAAAGACTGGTAGGTAGTAGTAACATGACTACTAAAAGTAAATTTCTCATTACTGTAAGAATTTATTGATTGATTAAGGTAGGAAAGTACCCTCNAAAGGATTCGAACTTACGACTTTTAAAATAATTTTGATTATTAAGTTCGATTCATTATATTGAAGGGCTGACAGGGTTCGAACCTGCATACTCCAATTACTCGATTAATGACTGCTTAGAAGGCAGTTGAGATACAGCCCCATTTAACTATAAATATTTACAGTTATGAATTGTTTAAACTGTGGTCAAGAGACCAGCAATCCTAAATTTTGTTCAAGATCATGTTCTGCTACATATACTAATAAGTTAATTCCTAAAAGAAAGACTAAGAAAACTTGTATTATATGTGGCGAACCTGTTATGTCTTATAGACATAATAGATGTCAATTACATTGGGATGAATACAAAAATAATAAATATAAAAGTAAGACGATAGGTGAATATAGAAATATGTCTTCAGTTAAAGATAAGCATCTTTCTTGGATTCATACACACATAAGACAATTTGCTAGATCATGGTTAAAAGAACTAACCAAACTTCCTTGTGCAATTTGTGGATACGATAAACATGTTGAATTAGCTCATATTAAACCATTATCAAGTTTTTCTGATTCAGAATTACTTTCAGTAGTTAACTCTAAAGACAATGTTATACAGTTATGTAGAAATTGTCATTGGGAATTTAATAATGGTTTAATAGAATTGCCTAAGATACTCGAATCTTGAACCCACTGATCAAAAAGGCTAGGGCTTTATCCATTAAGCTAAGAGGGCATATATTGCAGTATTTTAAATAGAGTACGGATGGTAGGACTTGAACCCACTGTCTCAGAGATATAAGCTCCGTGCATATACCAGTTATGCTTCATCCGCATCAAATTAATTTATCATGAAGTATTCTTCTAATAGATCTTGAAAATTATCAAAGAATTCAAGTCTCCTTATTCTGGGATTTACAAGTGTGACTTTTTATCCAAATGATTATATAAAAACTAACAATACTACTTAAAATTATGTTTAACATTTCAGAGGTTTCATACATAATATCATGAT
>JGI997J19993_1000234_pt1 | contig 18499 bp, 21 predicted proteins | sample Etolagbewater25m_FD_19993 | JGI IMG/M metagenome (IMG submission 19993)
TCTTTTATCTCTGTATTCTTATCTGTTTGCTCTGTTTCTGTACTTTTATTTACTATATCTGTTTTTGATACTACTTCACTTTTCTTATCATCTACTGCTTCTTTTGTATCTTTCTTTATTTGAGACACTTCTTCTTTAATATCTTCTACAGCCTCTTTGATTGTTGCAACTTTTACGGCTACTTTCTCTTTTATCTCTGTATTCTTATCTGTTTGCTCTGTTTCTGTACTTTTATTTACTATATCTGTTTTTGATACTACTTCACTTTTCTTATCGTCTACTGATTTTTTTGATTTATCCGCATTATTTACAACTAAATCAACTAGTCCATCAGAAACTTTTTTTGTAGAACTATTTTTTTCTGTTGTCTCTTGTGATTTGTTTGCTGAAGTTGTTACTTTAGATTTTAATTCACTGTTATCTGTTTGTTTGCTTAAAGTTTTTGTGTTTGATGAAGTTTCTTCTTTATCTTTTGTGATATCATTCATCAATGAATCAAATAAAGAAGAACCTTCCTTTTTAGGAGATGAATCTACTTTAACCTCAGATGATGTTTTTTTTGAAACAACTTCTTTACCTACATTTGATAAGATATCTAAAGACATATTCTATCCTACATTTTAATTATATCGAGTGTTTTTGTATCCAAATCTTTTTGTGTTTTAAAAGCAGATACATTAGCCTCATAAGATCTCATAGCCTCAATTAAATCAACCATTTCGATTACAGGATTGATATTTGGATATGCTACATAGCCATCTTCATTTGCATCTGGATGAGTAGGTTCATATTTTAAGATAGGCTCCTCTTTTGATTCTATAATCTCTCTAACTCCAACACCTTTTAAAGATAATGCATTTTCATCTTCTTGTGCTTTATTATTTTGATTTAATTTATTATTTGTTTCAAGTAAAACCTCTTCAAAAACAACATTTTGTTTTTTATATGGTCCACCATCTTTAGAATGTGTTGTTTGAGAATTTGCAATATTTGAACTTACTATATTTATTCTTTCTCTTTGAGCACTCATACCTGATGTTGCTACATTATATCCATCAAAAAATCCCATAATAAATCCTTCCTATAATTCTAATAATTAAATTTGCATCGCCATAACTTGTTTATATGCACTTAAAGCTTTATTTTTAACTTCTAGTCCAAGTCTTAAACTTAGTTCTGCTTCTTCAATTTTTTGTACAGCTTCTTGCAAGTTTTCAACTTTACCAGTTGCTATATCATTCATAGCTTCATAAGCTCTTACTTGAGAATTATTAACTTCATTAACAGATTGTTTTAAAACTTCTGAAAATGATTCTCCATTTGTATTTGATTGTTGATTTTTAGACATATCTGTATTTAAACCAACTGAACTTAATAAAGAACTTTTATCAATACCACTTAATGAATTTGTAACTTCTGTTAATTTCATTTTTTATCCTTTAACTATTATTTATAGTTTTGTGACTTTGAGTTGAGGCTTCTTGTATAGCCAAGTCATTAATTAAAGATTCTAATTTCGTTGACGATTTTTCGAAATCTAATTTATCTTGTTCATTCGATAAATTAAATAAAGAGATAGTCATAGATATCATTAAATTAGCCAATCCTTTAAAAAATACTGTTATAAACACTATTCCAAATATCATCTCAATAGGTGTATAAAAAGATGCATTTAAAACAAAAAATATAACTGTAGCAAAAAAAACTGCAGCCACATATGTATCAAACACCCGACTTTGTAATAATCTTTGTGAAAATTCTTCCGTCTTCATAATTATTTCACCCTATTTGCTTAACTAAATTATCAACTACTGTCCGCAACTCTAAAGATGCTAGCTCTTGCCTTAACTCTTTTGTAAATAGTTTTCTTAATCTACCTGTTATAGCAATACTTTTCATCTCACTTATATTTCCCATATATTGTACCATAAATTTTCTATTAAGTTTATTTTTTAGTGCTAAATTTGTTATAGATTTGGTTATTGTCTCACCAATTTCATATTTTGAGGTATAATTAAAACAGAGCATTAGTTTCTCTTTTTTTAAACTAACCATTTTTAAAAGTGCATAAACATCAGTTAATGCACTAGGATCAGTAGTTGTTACAGCCAGTATATTATCTGTAAGATTCAAGAACTCTTGAACATGTTCATTGATTCCAGCTCCTGTGTCAATAAGTAATATATCATATTTATTCAAATGTAATATATCATCAACAACTCTTGAAAACATCATACTATTATTTAGTTTTCCATATTGATAGCCACTTTTACCCGCAATTAAAGTTACATTAGAATAACTAGTTTCTAAAAATATATTTTCTAAATCACAGTCTCCATTTAGATAGTCAAAAAATGTTTTTTCTGGTTTGACATCAAATAAAACTTGTTGATTTGCCAGTCCTATATCAGCGTCAAGTACAGCTACTTTCTTCCCTTTTTGCCCTAAAAGATATGCAATGTTCGCAGTAAGTGTTGATTTACCAACACCTCCCTTACCAGAAGTAACTACGAGAACTTTTGTTTTTGTATAAGAATTATGTCGTCTTGTTATAGAAACAAGCTTATTTGCCTGTTCAGATATTTTGTCAAACAAAATATATTACCTTTTATGCATTATGTTTTTTATTCATAAAACAATCTATAAGATATTCACTACTTGCTTCATGTAAGTCATCAGGTACATTTTGTCCTACAGATAAATAACAAATAGACTTTTTTGTTTTATGAGCAAACGAGATTAGATTTCCATAACTTATTGTTTCATCTAATTTTGTAAAAATCAAGTTATGAATATGTAATGTTGAATAACTATTATATATCTCATACAAATCAGTTGTTTTTACATTTGCAGGCATTACTAACATTTTTTCAATTGGGGTTTCTGTTGTATGTTGTTGATATTGGTTTATCAACTCTATTTTATCCATATCATACTGACTACCACCAGCTGTATCTATCAAAATATAATGGCAATCTTTCAATCTCATTATTGCTTCGCTTAACTCTTCTGGTTTTTTTACTACTTCCAAAGGTAATCGCATAATATTAGTATATGCTCTTAATTGCTCAACTGCACCTACTCTAAAAGAATCCAGAGTAATAATTCCAACTTTATAATTAATCCCTAATTTGTATGCATATCTTGCAGCTAGTTTAGAAATAGTTGTAGTTTTTCCTACACCTGTTGGTCCAACAAACATCATAACTTTTCTTTGATGTACTCTTAAAGGTACTTCATGCTTAATCGCAATTACTCTTCGTAAGATAAGTTTAAAAAAGTTTTTAATTTTTTCTGGATTTGACTTCATTGCAACTGGTAGTTGCTCTATAGTTTTTTTCATAATACTATATGTCATCTCTGGATCAAACTCATTATCTTCAAATAAAGTATAAATATCTATAAATTCAGGAGGTATAACTAAATCATACAATTGACTTTTAGGTTCCCAAAGAGTTTTTTGAACTCGTGATAAAGACTCCTGCATAGTTTCAATTTCTGCTCTAAAATCATAAAATTGAGCATCTATTTTTTGAGTTTTATTGTTTGATTGGGTATTTACAATTTTTTGTTTTGGCATTTTTTTATTATTATCATATTCTTCTTCTAATGCAACTGTAATTTCATACATATTCACACTATCTTTACCATTTGATGATATTTTTTTAGTTGATATTACTACAGCATCAGGTCCACACTCTTTTTGTGCATTTTGTAAAGCTTTTGTAGGTGATTCACCTAAAAATGAGAGCATCTTCATCTAATTTCTTCCATCTTTATATATCTTATCTATTGTACCATCAAAATTCTTAATTTTTATGTATTGGTCTGTTTCTTTAATGATAGTACCCTCTCTCTCTATTTCTAAATTTCCAAATTTAAATCTAATAGTATTAGATTGGGGTATAAAAACATCTTCTTCACAGATTGCTCTATTTTTGGCAATATAATGTTTTGCAAAATATTTATTTTGCTTAAGTGTTAAAACATTTACATATTTTTTACATTTATATTTTTTATTTTCTTGTACTAATCGCACATCATATGAATATATTTTTGATTTATAATTAATATTTTTATTAGCAATAGGTACGACATTTACATTTTGTGCAAATAATCCTATTGGTAAAGCAAGTAATAATAATTTAAAATAAAAAAACTTATTCACTATGCCATAACCTCAACTAATGAACCGCCATTTTGAGCTGTTATTTCTTCAATAATCTCTTTATACATCTCTTTTACTGGAAGTACTATCGCTGCTAATTTACCATTAGCTTTATATAAATCGCCCAGTTGTGCTTCTAATTCATCTATTGATTTTTTATAAACTGTAATATCTACACCATTTTTATATTCACTAGCTAACTCATCATTTAATTTTTGCTTCAAAGTTGATAAATCGTCCATTAAATTCAATTTTTCATCATTTCTTTTCACTAAACTTTCATGCTGTGCTTTTTTTACATCTTCTATATCTAATAATATTGAGTTGTGTAATTTAGTAGTAATCTCTTTTAATCTATTTACTGTGTTTTCTATCATGATTTTTTCTCGCTTAAAAATTTATATAACATATCACTGATACCTAAACTACCCGCTGATTTTTGAGACAAGGCATCTGTATATAAACCTTTAATAATTTCTGAACCCGTACCCTCTCCGGCAATTTTACTTGATTTTAAAGATGTTTCAAGTATTTGATTCATAAAAAAAGCTTCAAAATTATTACATACATCTCTTAATGAGTTATCTTCATTAAAATTTTTATTTTGTATATTATCATACGATTTTGGTTTTATAGTATTTATATCTAAAAATTGATTATTAATATCCATATTATCTCCTTTACTCTTCTATTCTATCAAAAAAGTTTTCTTCTTGGGCCATACGACTATTGTTTTGACTCGTAGAAATAAATCTTAACTCTACTCTTCTATTTTCAAAAGCATCATTACTTTTAGGTCTATATGAACCAAAAGCACTTACTTTTAAAGTTGCGGGATCCATTTGATTTTTAATTAACTCTTTTACTACAGAGATTGATCTTAACGCAGACAAATCCCAAGAGTCTCTTGGTATCCCATCACTTCTTAAATAATTAGAAGCTGTATGTCCAGCAACTTCAATATCGAATTGTTGTGTCATTGTTTTCAAAACTCTTGTGAGTTTTGAGATAAATCTTTTGGCATTAGGATTATCTAATGCATACTCACCCTCAGAAAACATTAAAGAAGATGGTATATCAAGAGTAAATTCATTGTTTCCTTTTAATGTCATTTGAACTTTTCTATTTTCATCTTCACTGATATCATTGAACTCTTGAGTAATCTCTTCTACTTTTTGAGATATATCCGCTGCTTCAGTGTTCTGCCCATTGTCATCTCCACTTCCAGAATCACTTTTATCTGCATGAAAAGCAGATAGTGATTCATCTTCAGCCTCTGCTGTATCAGTTGAACCTTGCAAGAATCCCATACTTCTTCGCATTATCTCAAAATACTCTTCAACTTTTTTCTTATCCATTGTAGCCATAGATAAAAGTAAAATAAAAAAACATAATAAAAGTGACATTAAATCACCAAACTGTACCAACCAACCTGGTAAACATTTTGGACATTCAGGACACTTATTTTTAGCCATCTATATTCTCGTTTTTATGCTTCACTACTGTCAGGCATAATAGCCCCTAGTTTCATTTTAACATTACCAATTGATTCTTCAGAAGCAATCATATGTGCTCCTTGAATTATAATTTGACAACTAATTAACTCTTTTTTATGTTTTTGCTCAAGTTTATTTTCCATAACTCCCGCAAAGCCAGTACCAATTAAAGCCCCATACATTGTAGTTAAAAGAGCAACAGCCATAGCAGGACCAACAGCTGATGGGTCAGAAAGGTTAGCCAACATAGCAACAAGTCCTACAAGTGTACCTGTCATACCCATAGCACCTGCAGTTCCACCGATACTACTAAACATACCAATCATTGTACTATGTCTATTTTCCATATGCTCCAGTTTTATCTCTAATAAGTTTTCTAAAACATCTGGTTTTGTATTATCAACGAGAAGGTTAAACGCTTCTTTAAAAAAAGGATTTGTTTCTTCTTGAATTTTAGCTTCAACAGACATAACACCATTTTTTTTAATATCTGTAGCGTAAATTATAATTTTTTCAATAAGTTCATCTATTGGTTCTACTTTCACTTCATTCATAGCAATTCCAACAGATTTACCAAATCTACCTAAGTCACTACCTTCATATTGAGCAACAGTAACTGAAACAGTACCACCAAAAACGATAATAACTGATGGGATATCAACATAAGCTCCAAATCCGGCACCACCAAGAACAATTGCTAAAGCAACAAGTCCCCAAACTCCTGCTAATCCACCTGCGGTCGTTTTATCCATTTTTACTCATTTTAATTAACTTTCTTTACACCAATTGATTTTATTTTCACACCAAACTTACCATCAACAATTACGGCTTCACCCTTACCGATAACAACACCATTTACAAGTATGTCTAATGGCTCATTAGTCATTTGACTAAGTTCAATTATTTCACCAATATCCCAACTTATTACATCTCTTAATAAGCAAATTTTTGTACCTAATCGAACACTTAATTTCATTTTTATATCAAAAAGTAATCTTAAATTATCTACAGATTCTTCTCCTAATAATGAATTAAGCAAAGATCCTGCACCACTTTCCTTTGCAGGTGTTTGTGTTGCTTCTGCAGTATCAGGACTAGACTGCTTTGCACCTGTTAACATAGATACAAAACTTTCCATAACACTATCAAATTCTATTATAAGTTCAAATTTATCATCATTAAGATTGAAAATAAATTTATAGGCTTTTGTTTTATCTTGGATTTCACCACAAGTAGTAACACTACTTTCACCTAAATTAAATTTTAGATTACTAATGTCATCAAATCCTTGGGCATTTACACTTGTAACGATACTACCAGATATTGTTGAAATAATCTCTTTAACAGCATCTGTTATTTCATCATCAATACTAGTTTTTAAATCAGTAACTCCACCTAACATTTGATATTCAAATTGTGTGGCAGCAGCTGTTGGAATATAAAAATTCCAAACAGAATTTTTACTTCCAAAATCAAAATTTGCAGCTACTTTAATGCACTGTTCACCACTTAATTCATCTTCACTTAAAAGTGAAACACTTTCAACACTACTACTAAGAGATAATAAACTCTCAAGCGTTGTTGAAATTTCACTTTTTATAATACTTGATATATCTGATGCCAATTATTAACCCTAATCTATAATTCTTGTGAACTTCTATACGCGTCCATTAAACTTTGTTTTAACTTCATCATATCTTCTGTTGGGTACTGAAATTCAGCATCACCTTTTTTTATTCTAACAAAGAAATCATTTGTATCTGAGTTATATCCAAACTTCACATTGTCTAAGATAACCTCATTGTCCGGTGCTTCAACTTTAGCAGAAGCATTTTTATACTTTTCATCAGGATCTATTTTAGCTTTTTGATCTGTTTCTTGAATTTTAGAGATTTTAGATACATAATCAACTTGTGCCTGATCCATTACTTCAAGTCTTCCTAATTGCATACTGTCCTCCTTAAGATTTAATATGCAATTATTATATCATAAAAATTATTACAATTGTACTTTTTGTATAATTTTTTATAAAGATTCTAAGAAATCATCAAAATTATCAAGACGAAAATCTATAAGTTTACCCTTTAGTTTGTACTGAAAATGTTGTGATGCGGAACCAAGTTTTAAGTCCTGAATAAGTCTTATTCCACTTAAAAACCTTGCATCTCTATCATTATAAATTAATTCTATTTCACTTAATGTTGTATATGCAAATTGTTTTTTCTTTGAAGACAATTGTGCTGCAGCTAAAATATAATAACTATCTACACTTTGTAAATTATACTCTTTTTGTAAATTCTCAATTATTTCTCTACTTTTCTTTGGATTGTTTTCATATAAATTTACTATTGCTTGCGTTCTTAGATAGCTAGGTTCATTATGATTTGGTATATCAAAATCTGTTCTTTCAAAAAGTCCTAATGCTCTTAATGTATCTAAATAAAAATCAGCAATAACTAAGCTACCTTTTAAGAATGTATTATTATAAACTTTTGGTAATTCATCTTGAATCCTTGATATATAAAGATATTCATTTTCATCTTTTTGCTTTGCTACTAAGCTTAATAGATATACTAATGGATCTTTAGAAAATTCAACTAAAAGAGGTTCTGTTTTTAATATTCCACTTTTTTCAATATTATCTAAGAAATATAATGCTCTAAAAAAGATAGATTTTTTTTGCTTATAACTCAAAGTTTTTTCATCTAAAACTATCTCTGGATTTTGAAATATTTTATAAATGTATTTAGCTAAATAGTTAAAAGAGCCTTTATCTGATAATATATTATTGAGAAGTATCTCATCAAACACTTTATCTGTTACTATATTTAATTTCTTTGAAGTTAAAAAAGTCATTATAGAATAAAGCTTATTCCCATGATCTAAACTATATGCTTTTCTAAAATATTTATACGCATTATTGTAATCATAAATTTGAGCATAAGTTAATCCTAAATTATAATATTCATATGCTTTTGTGTCATATTTTTGGTCTATCATTAATTGTAGTTTTTGAGTTCTCTCAATTGGATCTAATTTAACAACATCTAAAAAATCTGAATTATATTTAATCATCATATTAAGTTCAGAAATACTATCTTGGTTTTTAATAATAAAACCTCTTGCTTCATTAATTCCTAAACTATCATAATCTTCAAAAATAAAAGGTGCAAAATAATATACAAAATCAAATTTTCTATCATTTGATAAATTTACAATTTGATCAAAATATTCTTTTGGTGTATATTTATCTTTATTAAAAAACAATTCCAATTTTAAATCATCTTGGTTCACTTTAAATATTCTTTTTCTATCCTCGATTTTACTTAAGGTATCATTGATATTAATTATATCATTAGCTTTTAAACTATTAAAAAGTATAAACCACAATACTTGATTTTTAGCTTTATCACCTTTTGCTTCATTATACGCTTGGTCTAAATAAAACTTAGCATTAGTATAGTCTCTTAATTTGATATTTAATAAAGCAAGTTTTAAATTAGATATAGTTTTAATCTCTTTTGCCATATCTAAGGCATATTTATATTTTTTTTGTAATATTAGAGTATCTACAACAAGTAATTTTTCATGATCGCTTAACCATTTTGCTTTAGCACTTATATTCGTGATTTCATCTATATATTTTTTATCTTTTGTTATTTTATATAAGTAATATGCTGCACTAAAATAGGAATACTTATCTTTAAATTGTAACTCTTTAAAATCGTATATTTTCTTTAAATACAAATAAGCATTATTTATTGAATTTAATTTATAATATGCTATCCCTATATTTAAATAAGATGGTATTTTAAGAAGTTGCGATGATTGTTTAAATAATTTTATAGCATGAATATATTCTTCTTGTTCAAGATATAAGACAGCTGTATTAAATTTTATTAACAACTCTCTTTTATTTTGCGCTTCTTTGAGATTTTCATGTTCAAATAGTATTTGAGGTTGAGATTCAATCGTTTTTTTATCTTCTGCATATAAAACAATATTAGATAAAAAAAGTATTGAAATATACAAAAAAATTATATTAGACTTTTTCATATACTAATTTATATTTCCTACAGAAGCATAAAGTTCATTTATCCTCTCTTGAAGAAGTTTGTTTCTATGCTCTAACTCTGTATATTGTAATTTCAAATCTTGATAATCTTCCCTTGTAGATTTAAGACTCTCTTGAGAGTCGTTAATCGTTTCAAGGGAGTATTGAACTTGATGTTCAAACTTTTCTTTCAATTTTTCCAAATTTTTAACTTTATCTTTTTCCATCTCTTTCTCTTCAGATATTTTTCTGTACAGAGACTTATATACATTCATACTACTGTAAAAATATATCATCAATACACCAAGAATTGATACAAGTAAAAAATCCTCCATTTAAACCTATCTTTTTAACTGAATTAATGTAGTTAATATAGAGTCAGCTGTTGTAATAGATTTAGCATTTGCTTCAAAAGCTCTTTGAAATACCATTAAATTTACTAAAGACTCACTTAAATCTGCTGTTGAAAGTTCTAATGTAGAACCTTGAATCTCAGCCATTTTATCGTTGTTGATATTAAATAGTGCAGCACCACTTCTTGTAGTCTCCATTAATAAGTTATCACCAACTGGATCAAGTCCTCTATTATCTGTAAATCTAGCTATTGCAACTTGTCCAATGGCAAATCTTGCACCATCTTGTGTCATAGTAATAAGACCAGAACTATCTACTTCAAACTCTCCAAATGCACTATCTGTTAAACTCAAAGTATCAAGTCTTAATTGAATATCACTTTTTGATGCTGTTTGATTTATCATAGTATTTATCTGTAAAAATTCTGCTCCAGCACCTTCTCTTCCACTATAATTAGGGTCTCTTGCAATCACACCTAGTAATGCACCTTGTGTAACCTCAACTGCAGCTGAAATATCAACCCCGTTTGATGTTCCTGCTGCTGCTTCTGCAACATCACCAGCAGTTGATAAATAATTAACTGTTAATGTATCTGTAGTTGGGTCATAAGTAACAGATTCTACAGTAGCAGTAGGTACAACACCTGCAAAATGTGCCACTATTGCTGCTCCAACTTCATCAGTTGTTTCAGTTCCCGCTAATGCGATTGACTCCCCTGCAAATGCAACATTACCCGCTGTTGGAGTTGTATTAGCAATTGTAAAGTTTTGAATCTCTTTTATTGGACCAGTCATTGTTCCAGTAAACTCAACATCATAATTTGAATCTAATGTTTTAATAACTAAACTACCATTAATGTTATATGCTTTTACATAATCAGCTAATTCATCAGTTGCTGCTGTATCTGCATTTATTGCCGCAACAAATGCATCAACATCTGCAGGTGCTAAGATATCTAATGGTACTGTAGGTATTGTTACAGTTTGATCTGTATTTTTATCATAAATTTCAATTTGATATGCAAAATCATTTACACCATCTACTGCTGATAGAATTGATGATGTATATACATCCATTTGTTTCCCACTTACTGCCTCTGCAAGTGCATCTTTTACAGAATTGATATGCCCCATACCCGTACCTAATACTGATGGTTGAACATTTGTAACTGTACCTTTTGAAGCTAGATTACTATTACTAGCATCTGTCCAACCAAGCTCTGTAACTCTATATTGTTGTCCAGGAACAATTCCCTCAATTACAATATAACCTTCACCAGGTGCTGTTTGTGTATCTACATTAAAAGGAGAAGCGATATCGTCTGTTACATATGCTTTAAACCCTGGAGTATCAGAAAGTTTGTCAGCAAATTTTTTCATTGTTGTTGCATTGTCTGTATCAAAACTTTGTGAATATTTTACACCATCAATATAGATATAAACTTCATCACCCTCAGCAAGTGTTTTACCAGCTAGATCGTAATTTAAAAGATCTTTTTGAGATGAAGAAGATGAAGCTGTCGGTTTAGGATCAGCTTCTGAATATATCGCTAATGATGAATTATACTCTGTTATTAAAGCTTCAACATCTGCAATCTTTGTTGATGCTGATTTATATCCTGCACCTGTAAAAATTACTGCATTATCAGTTGTTGCAGTTTGAGTATAATCAGTAGCTTTTGCAACGATTGTCTCAATAGTAGTTGTATCTCTAATAACTCTATTTCCTAATAGTTTTGTAAAGTCACTTGTAAAATAAGTTGCATTAGGATCTGTTGAAGTAATAGCATCGGCTGTTACAGGTTGAATAGCCCACCCTTGAACAGTATTTTGACCTACATCTTCAAGCTTTCCACCTTCACCCATTCTAAAGTTTCCAGCTCTTGTATAGTAAGTTTCATTACCATTTTTTACTTGAAAAAAACCATCTCCTGAAAGTGCCATATCATATGAAACTCCAGTAATTTTAAGGTTTCCTTGAGTATACATCTTTTCAACATCAAATGAGGTAACCCCTTTACCTATTTTATCTTGATACATTTGATCTGCAAAAGATACTCTTGATGATTTATACCCAATAGTATTAACATTTGCTATATTATTTGACTCATTGTCTAGCCCTATTTGCGAACCTCCAAGTCCTGAGATTCCTGTCCAAAGTGCTCCAACCATAATGATTCCTTTATATAATAATTACGAACATTGCTAAATGTCCAAATTTAAATAGTTTTGCAGAAACTCTACAAACTACTTAAATCTGGCCACTTTAACTATTCTTTAAGGCCAGTGCTGTTTTCATTAACTCATCCGATGTAGTAATTGATTTTGAATTTGCTTCAAATGCTTTTTGAAAAGTTAAGAGCTGTACTAACTGGTCTGATAAATCCACATTACTAGCTTCTAAATAACCATTTACAACTTCACTTACGCCTTCTAAATACACAGGATTTCCTGAAGCATCACTTTTTGAATATAAGTTATTTCCTTCAGGTTGTAAACCACTGTTATCTGGGAAAATAACTGGGGTGAGTTGTCCTACCAAAAATCTAGCATCACCTTGCGTTAAATATAAATTCCCATCATCATTTTCTAGTTCACCATACCATTCATCACTCACACCTAGTTGGTCTAAATCTAATATAATAGGTTGCTGATTAACAAGTGTTCCACTTGTTGCTTTTGTAATTTCACTTCTTGTAGTTGCAATTTGTCCACCATTAACTTCAATCAGTGCTTTTAATTTATCATATATAGCATCAACTAAATTTTGACCTGTCCCAGATTCTTGATTTGTTGTATCTATAAGAACATTCTCTTCATTTAATTTTGCTTGAGATACTGTGATCTTTTGCCCAGGAACTATTGACTCAATAGTCATCACCCCGGTTGCAGTATCTACAGACGATGTAATACCTGTATATTCATTAATACTGTCAGATAATAAACTTAAAGTATTTTCCATACTTGTATCAAAATCTTGTTGAAATTTAATTCCATCAATAACTAATTCTACTGTGTAAGCATCCCCTGTCCCTAAAATTTTAGGAAATGTAACAGTATCTATATGAGTAGATGCAATTTCGCCAACTTGAGGGTCTATAGAATATGCAGTTAGTGCAGTCTGATATGCTGTAGCTAATGCATCTATGTCATTAATATTTGCATTTGCCGTTTTATAGTTTTGCCCTGTTGTTCCTGTAGAAACAGCTGTTTTTGTATAATCTGTACTAAAAGTATTTGTTGATACAACTGTAGTATCACCTTCAGCAACAGAAGTAGCCAGCCTTCTCTCATATTCATCTGTTATTTTATCACCACTTATTGTTGGTAACACTCCAAGTACAAGCATCCCATTTTCATCAACCATATTATTATTTACATCACTACTAAAATGCCCTGCTCTTGTATAATATAGTACATTTGGATCTTGAGGTGCTGCAACAGTAAAGAATCCATCGCCTTTCAGAGAAAAGTCATACTCATTATTCGTAGGCTGCAACTGTCCCTGATTAAAATTTTTAGTTGGAGAGTTCATACTTGTCCCCATACCAACTTGTCTATCATACATCATATCAGAAAAAGATACACTATCTGATTTAAATCCCATAGTACCAGCATTGGCAGCATTATTAGACTCAACATCTAACGCTTTTTGAAATGCTGTTAATGCACTAACTCCATTTGACATTGAAGTAATCATAATATATCCTTAATTTACAACTAAAACTGAACTTAATGGCATAACCGTAGCTTCCTCTGCATAAACTGCAGATGAACCATAATAAGCATATCTTGCAAGAACAGTTTCATCTGTTACTACTTCATTATCTGAATTTACAATTTTTAATGTATTATCGTCATTATATGTAAATCGACCATCATTATCTAATACTAATCTATATTCAGTCTTCTCTCCGTCTTCATAAATATATCCATCTGCATCATATAAAGTTAAAGCTTCAGTTTCTGTATTATATAAACCATCAGCTATCCCTACAATCTCTTTTGCATTTAAGTAAAGTTCACCATCTTTATTTTCAACAGTTTCTACCATATATGATTTAACTTCTCCACTATCATTTGTAGAACCATCTTCTATAACATGTCCTATAATATTCGCTGCTGTTGCAAGTGCTGAAGCTGAATAAGATGCTTGTAAAGATTGCATTGATTCAGTTAATGCAAGATTTGATTCTATAGTTGACATCTTTAATTGGCTATCCATTAAAGCAGAACTATCCATCGGGTCTGTTGGATCTTGCATTTTCATCTCTTCAAGCATTAAGGTTAAAAAGTCTTCAGTTGTTAATTGATCATTACTTACAGCTGTTGTATATGAGTTTCCGTCTACACCTGTTGAACTATTCGTTACTACATTATCTACTGCCATTTTATACTCCTAAACTGATTTTTCATCAAAGAAGAAATTAACAACTTTTTCAGGACTCATTGCATCCTGTACTCTTATTGCTAATTTTTCATCTATAACAATTATGTCACCTGTACCAATGACTCTTTCATTTACAAAAATATCTCCACCCTCACCTGCTAGTTTATTTAAAGATATAACATCACCTTCACAAAAGTCTAAAAAATCTTTGACTGTTATATTAGTGTGACCTAGCACCACATCTACTTTCGCTTCTGTGTCAACAAGAACTTCATAATCATTTGTTGTAATTTCCATGAACCATCTTTCTTATCATTTTAAGGTTATTGTACCATAAAAAATATAATTTTGTATAATATTTAAATAAGATTAAGTATATTTTTTGAGTTTTATTTAATTTTGTAGGTTTATATTACAGCGTCTAGAGACTCTAACATACTTTGTATTTTTGATTCTACACTGCCATCAAAGTTACCAAGGTCACTTGCAATAACAACTCCACCTGCAGTTACATTAGGATCTTCTTGTAAACTGACGAACGAATCAAAACTTAATTGTTCTTTTAAAACTAAATAATCTTTAGGATTAAGATGTATTGTTACTTTAGATGCTGTTTTCACTTTTTCCATCATTCCGGTTATAGTTTCTTTTGCTATCTGAGATGATGATTCTCCAACTTCTATACCTATAATCTTTTTTGCTATAGATAAAGAAGTTTTTAATAGTTTTGTTTCCATTTGAAATGTTGCTTGTTCAAAAAAAGTTGAATAATGTTTTAAATCTTTAAGGGCCTCAATAAGTTGTTTATCTAAGTCTCTTCCTTTAACGCCATCACTTTCAATTAAAGTTACTTTGTCTTGAATTGCTAACATAGATTGTTGTAGTTTTTGTATCTCTTGTAAAACAGGGTCTACATTTCCATTTATTGTTTTATCATTTAATACAGCTACATCTCTCATCTTCTCATTTTGATTTTGATTACTTGAGATAAAATTACCAAGCTCATATGGCTGTGACTCTTGATGCGACTTAATTATACTAGATGTTGTATTGACATTATTATTAGTTGACATGATTATTCCTCATCTGCTCTTTCGATTTCTCCACTTTCAAGTAATCTCATAGCCACTTCAAGTATTTTTCTTTGTGCTTCTTCAATATCTTTAATCTTAACTTTTCCAAGCATTTCGAACTCTTCATTAAATCTATCTTTTGCTCTTTGTGACATTGCAGCTTGAATAGTTGCCATCTCATCTTCTGTCGCATTTTTAAGAGCAATTGTCAGATCTTCAGTTTCTACATTTCCTAAAACTTTCATAATATCATTTGTTTCTAATGCAAGTAAATCTTCAAATACAAACATTTTTTCTTTTATTTTAGCAGCTAATTCTGCATCTAGTCCATTAATATTTGCTAAAATTTCATTTGCCTTTGGTCCCATTTTATTTAACATATCTGCTACTGTTTTTACACCACCAACAGTAACAATAGATGCTAATAATGACTCTAACTTTTTTTCTAGTACATTCGACATAGACCGTACAATTGTAGGAGATACATCTTTTATGGTTGCCATTTGCATTGAAACTTTTACTCTAAGAGTATCATCAAGTTTTGCTAATACAACTGATGAATCTTCAGGTTCCATATGTGCTAATACAACAGCAATTGTTTGTGGAGATTCATCTTTGATAAAGTCTGCTAGTTGTTTAGGGTCAATATTATCAAGGTATGCAAATGACTGTTTTGCTTCTTGCATTCTTGCAAGTTTTGCAAGTACTTTATCTGCTTCTGCTTTCCCTAAAGATTTATATAAAATATCTTTAGCATAATCAAATCCACCAGAACTTATATAAGAACTTGATCTAATAAATAGATGAAACTCTTCTAGTATTGCTAAAGAAACAGCTTTATCTATTGATCTTATTTGAGATATTTGAACAGATAAATCTTCTACAATCTCTTTTGGTAAACTTTGAAAAATTTTAACAGTAGCTTCTTCTCCAATAAGCACACAAAAATGTGCTATTTTCTCAATCATAGGCATACCTGTCAAAAGTTCATAATTGGCTTGTGTAGTTGACATTTAAATTACCCTTTCGATTTAAACTTGACATCACCCTCTTGAAGTAGCATTTTTATCATTTGTGCTATATCTTCAGGGCTATCAGAAACTGCTTTATCTATTTGCTCTATTAAAACTTCATACTTTGCAGCTTCTTCTTCATCTAATCCATCTAAATTATTCAATATTTGACTTTTAACTTTTGCTTTTAATTTACTTCTTTCACTTGCACCATCAAATTCATTAAAATCAAGGGTATCTTCTTCAGTTGTACCAGGAGTAGCAACATTTTCTCCCATAAGAGCAATTTCATTATTTGCAATGAATTTTTTATAAAAAACAAATAATAAAATCATTGCTATTAAATACTGAATATATTGTTCATACTCTTTAAAGATATTTGATATTCCACTTACTCCTAAAGAAGAGGCTTCTTCTTGCTGATTTATTGCAGTTTCATCAACTTCTAAGTATTTAAAAGCTCTCACGGTAACTCTATCCCCTCTTTTTTCTTTATACCCTATAGCTTCTTGTACAATTGAGTTTAAACCAGCTAAAAACTCTTCTTTATTCTCTATTTTTTCTAAAATTTTAGAGTCAAATGTAACGGCTGCTGTAATATTTGCAATACTTGCATAAGCATTATTTTTTTGATTTATTATTTTTTTAGAGATTTCATAATTTGTAACATTTTTAGCTTCTTCTGATGATGCTTTTGTAGTTTTTACTCCATTTTCTAAATCTGGATTTTCTATATTACTTTGTACTCCTGGTACTCCACCTGGCTGTGGTTCTTTTGCATCTGACTGTGATGCTATTTCTGTAGTTTGTTGACTTCTTATTGTACCCTCAGGGTCATAAATCTCTTGACTGATTTCTTGTTTTGTAAAGTCAAGTTCAATTGATACTTTTGCTGACATTCTATTGCCACCAAGAACATTTGCCAATAAGTCGTTGATTTTATTTTCATAATCTTTTTCAAGCTTTGTTTTATATTTTTCATGTTGAATATATTTCAAACTTTCAATATCTTCTTGACTATTTTCTAATAATGATCCATTTTGATTAATTAATTTTATATTTTCTGGAAGAAGTTTTGGTATCGCTGATGCAATAAAATTTTTAATACCGGCAATTTGTCTTTGAGATAAAGATGTTCCCTCTCTTAAATTCAAGACAGCTGATGCAGTTGGTGGAATTTTTCTTTGAGTAAAAACAGACTCTTTAGGAATAGCAATTTTAACAGAAGCGGATAAAATACCTGATATAGATTCTAAAGAACGACCAAGTTCCCCCTCTAGTGCTCTTAAATACTTAACTTTATTTTCAAAATTTGTAGTACCTAATGAACTCTTATCAAAAATTTCCCAACCTGTATGTTTTGCAGTTGCTGCGTCACTTGTTACTAATTTTATTTTTGCGACATTAATATTATCTTTATTTGTTTTTAGTGTTAAATTATTTCCACTTCCCACAACTAAGTATGGTATTGATGCGCCATCAAGTTCATTACTTGCTAACATAACTTGATTTTTTGTTAAATTAGTAGCAATAGTATAATTTAACTGTTCATCTTTAGACTTTATATTTGAATATATTAACAATCCCATTAAAAATAAAAAAAGAATAGAAAAACCACCTATAATTACAGCTCGTTGTCCTGAGTTAAGATTATTAATAAATTTAAAAATTTGATCCATTGTACCTATATCCTATTAGTTTTTACTTGAAGAGTCAATGACTGTTTTAAACCATGCTGAGTCTTTTTTAATAGAATTTTGAATAGCATTAAACATAATTGAGTTTTTTGACATATTACTCATTTGTGTATCTAAGTTTACATTATTTCCATCATTTTGTTCTTCAAGTCCTTGCACTTCATATAATTCCATACTACTACGATTTGTATTATCCATCAGTGCTAAATGGCTTTGATGTGTTTTTGTTAATTGAAGTTGTGAACCACTATTTAA
>JGI997J19993_1000235_pt1 | contig 18446 bp, 16 predicted proteins | sample Etolagbewater25m_FD_19993 | JGI IMG/M metagenome (IMG submission 19993)
TTTTTATCAACTAGCCAGTTAGACACTTAGACACATACTCTCTGTATATAGGTAAAATATATATGGAGGGTGTGTCTAATTTGCTTAACTCTTATCTAGCAATTTCTCAATCTTAAATTAAAACTTTTTGATAATTTATTTTAAAATTAGCACAAAATGGCTATACTCCTACGTTAAATTATAAAATGAGAAACAATATGAAAAGAACTTTATTAAACATAGCAACATTAACTGCTCTAACGATAAGTTTAGCAGGTTGTGGTGGCGGAGGAGGTGGTTCAACACCAGCTTCATCTTCTTCCACAGTAACTCTCAAGACAATATCAGGAACAGCAGTCGATGGCTATATAAGTGGTGCTACTGTATGTCTTGATATCAATAGCAATGATAGTTGCGACAACAATGAACCAAAAGCTATAACTAACAGCAATGGTGTTTATACATTTGATACTAATACTACAGGAACTTACCCGATTATTGTTACTGGTGGTGTTGATACAACTACAAACAAAAGCTTCAATGGGATTTTAAAAGATACAATTATAATTACAAATGATGATGAAACAGTAACATCAACAATCACTCCATTAACAACTATTGCCCATGAGATATATCAAGACAAAAAAATATCAAATCCAAACTATACACCGACAGATGCCAAGAATACATTAGCTCAAAAATTAGGGTTTGATAGTGTTAGTATGATTTCAAAAGACCCTATGACAGACAAAGATGTATTTAATAAAACGCAACAAATAATCCAAACAATAGAGCTCATTACACTAAACTTAACAGATAGCAATCAAACACAAGATAAACAAAAAGCTTTTTTATATCTCATAGACTCTATCTCTACAACTATAAATCAATCATCAGAGCTTAATATTTCTAAAGCGGTTAATGATATATCAACCAAATCCTTTGAGGGTAAAGCTATTGTTATAGATACAAATACCAAAACATATGTCAATGATTTTGTAAAAGAAATAGATTCGCAAATGAAGTCATCAACAACAACTATAGCTTCATTATCAACTATTCAAAACAATCTTCAATCATTCACAGATGATGCAAAAGAAAAAATAGTTCAAAACAATACTTCATCTTTAGTAACGATAGTAAATCAACTTAAATCCACTACCATAACAACCGACAATACTCCAGTATGTACACAAGTAATCACTTATGCAAAAAATCCAACCACAAAAGAATGTCAAAGTTTCGGAACACCTTGTGATGTACCAACAGGATGGACAAGCTGTGTACCAGTTACAATTTCCCCTATAGACTCACTAAGACCACCACAAATACCAATACTCTAAAGGACACACATTATGAAAAAGATACTTATACTACTAACAGCTTCGATACTTTCACTCTTTGGAGCAACATTTAATGTCTCAACTACACCTGAACTTCGAACTGCACTCTCAACCGCAGCAACAAACGGAGAAGATGACACAATCATCATAGCCGATGGTACATACAAAACTACCGATGATGGGCAAGGGACATTTATCTATCTAAGTAATGAAGCAAATAAGCTAACACTTCAAGGTTCAAGTGCTGAGAATGTTATACTTAGTGGGGATAAATTACATCAGATACTCAATCATCAATCAACTGAAAATGCTTCTATGACTTTAGAGAAGTTAAGTTTTGTGGATGGGAATAATACTGCTACATCTTATCCTAATTATTATGGGGGTGGGGTTTATACAGACTATAGCATTGAAGTGACTGATTGTAATTTTACGAATAATAGTGCTAAACTTGGAGGTGGTATTTATATTGATAGTGTATCAGCTTTCACTACAGTAATAAATACAGAATTTCTAAGTAATATCGCAACTAATGGAGCTGGTGGTGGATTTAGTGCTTATAGTAATATTATTATAAGAAAATCAATATTTAGAAATAATAAGGCTCTAGGTTCTTCTAATGGTAATGGTGGAGGATTTAATTCTAGTGGAGCCGCTATAGTTAATGATACAGCTTTTATTGATAATACCTCAGAAAGATTTGGTGGTGGCTTTGCTGCTGGTAGTTCAACTAATAATACTATTGTTATAAATTCTATTTTTATTGGCAATATAGGAACATATGGAGGTGGATTATTTGCTCGAAATTTAAAAGCAACAAATTTATTATTTGCTTCCAATAATACTGGTGTTTATTTATACGAAGATTCTATAGATAAAATCTACAACAGTATATTTTTAGATAACAATACTTCAGATATTAGTGGTAAATCAGGTGCAATAATATCTAATTTAGAAAACAACTATATAGATACATCCAAGCTCACTATTTCAAACTTCGCAAAAAACAATATTTACGATGAAGTAACACTTGGATTTGTAAATGAAGCCAATGAAGATTATCGTCTTAGTGCTTCATCAGGTTTAATTGATGAAGGAACTACTACAGTTGCAAGCGATGTAACTCTACAAACAACTGATTTCGATGGAAATGCTAGAATAGTGGGAGGTGGCATAGATATTGGACCGTATGAGTTTAGTACCACAAAACCAACTATTACAGCATTTACACATAGTGGCACAGCAAAAGAGTTATCTCCACTTACTTTTAATGTGGTTTATAGTTTATCCAGTGATAGAACACTTGGAAATATATCGTATGACTACACCAATGATGGTAGTTGGACATCTTTAAATACTCATACATTTAATACAGCAGGTACTTATACAGTCAATGTAAAAGTGACTGATAGTGCTGTTGAATATTCAACTCAATCGGTAACAATTACGATTGCTCCACTAGCATTTAACGATATGACTGCTGAACAAAAACTTGTAAAAGCAATTGACCCAATATATTATGATGAGATTATGACTATAATTGCAAATGAAAAAGAAAGCTCAAGACAATCAGCTATAACTGTTGGAGAAATCAATGTTTTACTTGACCCATCAGCTTACAATCTTGTATCAAAAACAAAATATGATACAGATATAGCAGATATCAATACAACTGCATTAGCTACTGGTGTAAATCAGGGGAAGCAATATGTTCAAGATAATCTAACAGAATTTAATCTAGTAACAAAAACTGCATTGACTACAGCAATAAGTGATACAAATACTACAGCTTACAATCTAGGTTTATCTGCCAAAGAATCTCAAATATTAGCAACCCCATCAGCTTATGGACTTGTTCCAACATCAGAACTTAACACTTCTGTATCAACTGCATTAGCTACTGGTATAAATCAAGGGAAGCAATATGTTCAAGATAATCTAACAGAATTTAATCTAGTAACAAAAACTGCATTGACTGTTTCTTCAAATGAAATCACATCACTACCTAGTGGATTTACTTTGATTGGAACAAAAGCTAACATTACTGATTTGAGTATTTTTAATGATGCCTCAATAATATGGACTTATATAGATGGTGTTTGGAATGCTTATAGTTCAAATAGTGCTACAAGACAAAAAATAATCGATGCAAATATACCTTTAATAACAAATATACCTGCTAATAGTGGGATTTGGGTGGGGAAATAATCCATGAGAATACATAAAATAATCTCAAATCTATTTTTTGTACTTATATCAATCTTTGTATTGGCAGGTTGTGGTGGAGGTGGTGGTTCTGCTCCTACAGATACTACAAAAACAGCTTACCTGGTGGATAGTGCTTTAGAAGGTATTAACTACACTTGTGGAACTATTAGCGGTGTTACAGATAAAGATGGTAAATTTTCTTATGATGAAAAGGTATGCTCTTCTGTCTCTTTTAGTTTAGGAAGTTTATCACTTGGAACGGTAAATATTGGCGACATAAATACTACTGATAACTTTCTTACTATCCAAGAACTAGCAGGAACAAGTAGAGCAGATATTTCAAATGAGACGGTTCAAAAATTAGCTGTTTTTTTACAGTCTTTAGACAGTGATAACAATTCTTCAAACGGTATTACGATAGATGATGCTATAAAGAATAACATTACATTGACTGGAAACTTTAATACTAAAACACACTTTGAGATTACAAACGAAATCATCAAACATGCTAAAACACCAAAATCAACTTATGATGCTATGGAGCATGTTGTTGATTCTACAAAAACTTTAGCACCAAATATAGCTTTAGATACTTTAGTATTGAAAGATAACATTAGTCGAGTATTTTCAAAACCACAAACAATAAACCTAAAAGGTGGAACTCTAGCAATATCAAAACTAGATACTATTGATATAAATGGAACTACTCTTTCATGCTACTCGACAAGTCAACAATCTGGCTATTTAAATCCTTCAGATGGTAGTGAAATATTGATCGATGGTAATACCATTTCTTCATTGCAACGAAACTGCATAGATGCAAATGGTTCTCTTAAATATGTTGGATATAAAAACAATATTTATTTTGATGGTTTCACTAAACCAACAGGCGATGAAGAAGAATACAAATATTTTCTAGACTTAAATATCACAAGAACAAATGATTGGCAAAAGAATGCAGTTTATTTAGAAAATAATCAAAAAACAATTGCTTTCGGTACAATCTCAGCTCCAAAGTTTTCAACTTGGGAATATATTGATAGTAACAATACTTTCTATCAATATGAGGTTGGAGGGTTGAACAACAGATATTATTATAACATCAAGATTTACTCTCTTGATGAAAATAATACTATTATTGAGTATAGTGATAAATATTATATGAACGACTACATTGTACAAACTTCATATTCAGATGGTGTACAACCTATATCACTTAAAAGTCTTGATTTACAATTTGATAACGATTCAATTTTGAGTGTTTACAATAATTCACATTTTATCAGCACTGTAAATGGTGGAATTGTTCAATTTTCTGGAATAGCTCAAGAGGTTATAGAGAATAATATATACAATTGTGTCTCTACCACAAACGATGCTTCATATATGAATTCAGATGGTAGTGAAACTTTAAATAATGGTAGTTCAATCTTTACCATTGATAAATCTTGCTATAACAATGATGGAATACTAAAATATGTTGCTCATAATGGAGAATACACTCCAACTTCAACAGATAATATAACTACAACAAGTCAATATCAATATTTTCAAAACAATACTAATCTACTTGAAGAAGATTTTATAAAACATATGTCTTATACTCCTGAAATACAAATAGGAAACAGTTCTTCAGTAAATAGCACTCTTTCTTCTTGGGAATATAATAGCACTACAAATTCATTGTATGTATATGATGTTTATGATACTTATGGTTATGACAACTCACCATATTGTAAAAAAGAGTTCAAAATAGACAATGGTAATCTTAAAGAATATAGTGATATTTGTTATCGTAATGGTCAGATGATTCAAGCAGTGTATTCTGATTTTGAAGAATCAACTATAGGCAAGTGAATTATAATTTTTTAAAGCAAGATGATGTTAAGGGTTTATTTCAATGATTGCTAATAATAGTTCTACATCATTTGCTACAATGAGTTCAGATATGCAACCTGCCTTCGACAATCTTTTACTGTTTTCTGAAATATTAAACAAAATGACAAGTAGTCAGTTTATAATACCAGCTATTATAACCCCAACCACTTACCAAGCTATATCGATATGAAAGATAAAAGAGGTCCACCAAAATGTACCAAGGGTTAATATAATAATCACCAAAAAATTTAATAATCTTCCCGACTTAAAGCTATCTCCTTTAATCTTAAATAAAACTTAATAGTGGATTGGACTAGCTTTTTCTATAATAGAATCTATCATATTTTTAAATACAAAATAGTGAGCAGGTACCATACTGTACCAATACAATCTTCCCCATACCCCTTTTGGGTAAAAATAAGCAGATTGTATAAGCTCTTCACCCTCTATTTTAAACTCAAGCCATGCAAGACCTGGTACTTTCATCTGAGCAAAAAGTAAAACTCTTTCATCCTCTTTTATATCAACAACCCTCCAAAAGTCTACACACTCCCCAGTTCTTAGATCACAACTATCACGTCTACCTCTACTAAGTCCAGCACCACCTAAAGCTTTATCTATAATACCTCTAATCTCCCATAAAAAGTCATAATCAAACCAGCCATTTTCTCCACCAATTGATGTGATACTTTTAAAAACCTTTGATCTATCTAGACCTTTTATAGAAGATATTTGTCTATCTATATATATCGCATCTTCTATTTTTTTGTCATGATCTCTATCCCAAATGGTCCCATCTGTATCACTCCATCTACTGATGATTTGATTGTTTTCTATCTCTTTAACTGCTTTTTTTACAGCATCCTCATAGCTAATAGGCTCAATATCTTTAAAATATATTTTAGCATTGTTATTTTGGATCACAACTTCAGATTTAAGACCTTCAATTAAAGCTTTTGCTACTACAAAAGGTACAGGTGTAAAAAGATTTAGCCAATATGAGGAGAGACCTATACTTAAAAAAGGGATCGGTATAAGGTAGCGTTTAAGACCTAGAGTTTTAGCAGTACTTAACATCATCTGTTTATATGTCATCTTTTGTGCCCCTATATCTACAATAAGATTTTTATCATATTGTAGATATATCGATGAGATTAAATAGTTGATCACATCATCCACAGCTATTGGTTGAGCGTAAGTATCTACCCATTTTGGTGTTGTCATAACTGGAAGTTTCTCTACAAGATTTCTTATGATCTCAAAGCTTGCACTTCCTGAACCTATTATAACACCAGCTCTTATCCATATAGTTTGTACTTTTTTTGAACTACTTAGTATCTCCCCTGTTTCTATACGACTTAATAGATGGGTACTTGTATCTTCTGATTTTACCCCAAGACCACCTAAGTAGATCACTTTTTTTACATTTGATCTTTCACATTGATCTATAAAGTTTTGAGCTGATATTTTATCTAGCTCTTTGTAGTTCTCTTTATTTAATGAGTGGATTAGATAGTAAGCTACATCTACACCATCTAAAGCATCTTTTAAGGCATCTTTATTAAATGTATCACCCTCGATAACTTCAAATTTTTCAATTACCTGTTTTGAAAGGCTTTTTTTATTTCTAACAAATATCTTTAGATCTATATCAGATCTATTTTTTAAAATCGCTTTTACTCTTCTTCCTATATAGCCATTGGCTCCTGTTAATAGTATCTTCATAATATAATCCAATCATCATTATTTATTAAATTATATACTGCAAATATAAAAGTGGTGTTAAACAAACATTAAAACCATACTAATTAATTTAATAATAGTATATAATAAATAAAAAACTAGGAACATTATGCAAACTTTAGATTTAGCTGTAGTAGGAAGTGGGATAGGGGGAAGTTTAATAGCATCGCTTAATTCCAATAAAGATATAGCTTTATTTGAAAAAGATAAAAATCTTGGTGGATGTGCAAGTACATTTAAAAGATATGGGAACTACTACAATGCAGGGGCTACTACACTTGTAGGGTATGAAGATGGACATATACTAAAAAAGCAGTTTGACACTATAGGTTTAAAACCAAATATATCTAAAAGTGATGTTGCTATTAGAGTTGTACAAAACAATAAAACTATAGATAGAGTAAAAGATATAGACCTTTTTATAGAGTATATAGATGCAATCTATCCAAACAAAAACAACAAGCTATTTTGGAAAAAGATAAAAGATATAGATCAAAAATTTTGGCAGCTACAAAATATATATTATGGTAAATACTCATTAAAAAACTATATAAAAACATCATATTTTATAGCAGAACTTTTAAAAGTATATAAAACAGATATATTCAAAAGTGCTAAAGGTTTTATAAAAGAGTATTTAGGTGATATATCACAAGATTATCAAAACTTCTTAGACTCACAACTTCTTATAACAGTACAAACAACAAGCCAAAATATCTCCTTACTATCTTTAGCTTTAGGATTATCATATCCATTTCATGATGTATTTTATGTAGATGGTGGGATGGGTAGCTTGATAGAGGATATAGTAAAAGATATAGAGGTGAAAAAAGCTCAAGAGATACAGAGTATAAGAAGAGATAAAAGTGGATGGTTAATCACCTCAAAAAATGAGCAGTACAAAACAAAACAGCTTGTTTTAAACTCATCTTTTTACCAAAGTGCAGATCTTTTTGAAGATGAGAAGATCAAAAGATACTATAATAGTTTTAGTTTTAGTGATCAAAGTGCATTTGTGATATATCTTACTATTGATACACAAGAGGAGTTTTTGGAACACTATCAGTTTATAGAAAATCTAACTTTACCAAACAGTATATCAAACTCTTTTTTTGTATCGTTTTCAAAACAAAATGATAAACTATTATCAAAAAATGGATTAAGTGTAACTATATCTACACATACCAAAGCACTTTTTTGGAAAAATCTCTCAAAAGATCAATATCAGTATCAAAAAACAAGGACACAAGATTTTATAATAGAAAAGTTTTTAAACTATTTTGATACAATCAAAAAAGAAAATATCATAAAATATTTTAGTGCTACATCGACCACTTTTAATAGATATATATCTAGATATAATTGTGGTGGGAAAGCTATAGGATTTAAAAATATCACCCAACTACCAAGCTGCAATACACCTTTTGAAGGGCTTTATAATGTAGGTGATACAGTCTTTGCAGGTCAAGGTTGGCCTGGTGTTGCAGTTGGTGTTGAAGTTTTACAGGAGCAGTTAAATGATGGAATCGGTTGAGTTAAAGATATCAGGATATGATTGGTTATATATAGTTGTTGTAGGGGCTTTTTTTGGGTTTTTTATATCACTTTTTATATATTTTTTAAATAGTGAACTTCAAGATATATCAACTATCATTTTTAGTATCACCACATCTGTATCTGTTGCTATTTGTGCATCACTACTTATAACTATATCAAACAATATGATCTTACCAAGTGTCAATAAAAGATTTTGGTATCTTATTAGTTTTTTATTCTCTTTTTTTTCAGGTGCTTTTGGTTTTTTGATAAGTTTTACAATTTTTATAGGTACACACTCAAAAATTATCGACTTTATATCTCCATATTGGTTTTATATCACTATTACAACAGGATTTTTAACTTTTTTAGTGGGTCTGATACTACATCAGTTTATCTCAATGAAATATAAAAATGAATCGTACAAAAATGAACTCTTAAGTTCACAAATAAAAGCTTTGGAAAATGAGCTAAATCCCCACTTTTTATTCAATGCACTAAACTCTATGAGTGAACTTGTATATATAGATCAACAAAAAGCAGAGCAATCTATACTAAACCTATCAAAATTTTTAAGAAATGCAATAAAAAGAGATAGTATCATAGATATCAAAGATGAGTTAGAGATGGTAAGAACTTATGTAGATATAGAAAATATAAGATTTGATAATAAAATAAGATTACATATAGTTAAAAAAACAGATGATATAAAACTACCAAAATTCTCAATTCAACTACTAGTTGAAAATGCAATAAAACATGGTATGGAAAATAACACATTAAATATATCAATAGATATAGATAAAGATATATATGTGTCAAATGATGGTAAACTAGTAAAAAATCTAAAATATGGTACGGGGCTAACAAATTTAGACAATAGACTCAAACTTTTAAATATAGGAAAATTAGAGTTTGTAAAAGATGAGAAGATGAAATTTAAAATAGAGGTAAACAGATGAAAATATTAATAGTAGATGATGAGAAACTAGCAAGCAGTAGAGTAGTAAGACTTTTAAATGAATTAGGCTATGAAGATATAACAGTCTATAACGATAGTGTAGAGGCATCACATGATATATTAAAAAACAGATACGACTTAGTATTTTTAGATATTCAGATGCCAAACATCTCTGGGCTAGAGTTAGCAAACAAGATTTTAGAGATTGAGCCAAATACATTTGTTATATTCCAAACAGCATACGAGGAGTTTGCAGTTGAAGCTTTTAAAGTTGGTGGAGTTGATTATATCCTTAAACCAACCACAAAAGAGAGTATCCAAAGTGGTATAGAGAAAGTGAACAAATATCTCCAAACAAAACCAGATCAAAATATAAAAAAGATCATGGGGAAAAGGGGAAATAAGATATATCTAATAGATCTAGATGATATATTTTATATAAAAGCTGATCTTGATGAGGTTATCATAAAGATAAAAGATGTAGATGTTTATGTAAGAAAAAAAATAGGTGATCTTGATAATATCCTTAAAAATAAAAACTTTTTTAGAATCCATAGATCATGTATAGTAAATGTAGATAAAATAAAATCGATGCAAAGTGTCGAGCAGTCAAAACTTGAAATAGGCTTCCATGGAACTGATGAGATAGTTACAAGTAGTAAAGATGGAGCAAAAGAGTTTAGGGAGTACTTAGAAAGAAGGAGTTTGTAGGTATTAGTTTTATATTGCAATTTGCAATATTTTTGTACTAAATAGTTTTTATATGGTAAAGTTTTATAAATATTACTATAGGAGAGAGTTATGAGTACAAAAAATGATCTTTTACAAAATATACTTATAGATGATAAAATTTTTATCATTAGAGGTGTTCAGGTTATGGTCGATAAAGATTTAGCCCATCTTTATCAAGTTGAAACTAAAGTTCTTAACCAAGCTGTAAAAAGAAATATTGAGAGTTTTCCAAACGACTTTATGTTTGAACTTATAAATAAAGAAAAAATTGAACTAGTCACAAATTGTGACCGGTTTGAAAAACTTAAACATTCAAGTTCGAATCCAAAAGTTTTTACAGAACAAGGCGTATATATGTTAGCAACAGTACTTAAAAGTAAAATAGCAAGAGAGGTAAACATATCTATTATGCGAACATTTACAAAACTAAAAAACCAATCTGTACCATATTTTGATATAATAAAAAGAGTTGAAAAGCTTGAAGCAAATGACAATGACACCAGAGAATTACTTTCAAAAGTTGTGCAGGTGGTAACAAATATGCAAGAGATGCAAAATGAAGCAAAAAATGGTACTAAAAAAATAGGATTTGTTTAATAATTTTAATACGAGGAGTTTATAATGGAAAAAATTGCAATAACAGGGGCGAGTGGATTTGTAGGTCAAAGTTTAACAACTATGTTTCAAGATATGGGCTATGAGGTTATTGGTATTAAAAGATCAGATCTTAGTGATAGTGGAAAACTTACAAATATAATAGATGGCTCAAAGCTAGTTATAAACTTAGCTGGAGCAAATATCATAAATAGATGGAGCGAATCTTATAAAAAGCTACTATATTCAAGTCGTATAGATACTACAAAAGCTATAGTAAAAGCTATGGAAAACTCTAAAGTTAAGCCAGAACTTTTTATCTCTACAAGTGCTGTTGGTATCTATAAAAATGATAAAGTTTATGATGAAAACACCACAAACTTACATGATGACTTTTTGGCAAATCTATGTAAAGATTGGGAAGCAGAAGCTTTAAAAGCGAAAACTTTGGGTGTACGAACTGCTATATTTAGATTTGGTATAGTGATGGGGCATGGTGGCGCTTTAGAGAAGATGTTGACCCCTTTTAAGTTAGGGGTTGGTGGTATTATAGGTGATGGTAAACAAGCTTTCTCATTTATCCATCTAGGCGATCTACTAAGAGCTTACACTTTTTTAATAGAAAATAAAAATCTTGATGGAGTATTTAATCTAACTAGCCCAAACCCAACTACAAACTATGGACTTACTAAAGCTTTAGGTAACTTTTTGAATAGACCTACATTTTTACCACTTCCAGCATTTGTTTTAAATCTTATATTTAGTGAGGGTGCAAAGGTGCTTACAGATGGTCAAAGTGTAGTGCCAAAACATCTTATAGATAGTGGGTTTAAATTTGAGTTTGAAAATATAGAGGATACTATAGAAAATCTAGTCTAAACTTATCAAAAGACATTTTTGTAATACAAAAAGGGTCAATAAAAATATAAACTACCTTCATAAAATCACAAAGGAGAATTATGAAAGTAGTTTTAACAATAGCAGGGAGTGACTCTAGTGGTGGAGCTGGTATCCAAGCTGATCTTAAGACATTTGAAGCTTTTGGTGTGTTTGGAACTAGTGCCATAACTGTACTAACTGCACAAAATACAAAAGGTGTAACCTCAATAAGTGAGGTTGAGCCACTTTTTGTAAAAGCACAACTTAGTGCTATAGTTGATGACTTTGATATTGCAGCTGTAAAAATAGGGATGCTTTACTCAAATGAGATAATAGATATAGTAAGGGAGTTTATCAAAGATCTAAATATCCCTATAGTGTTTGATCCAGTTTTTATCTCTAAAGCTGGAAGTCAACTACTAAACGATGATGCCACAGAAAACTTAAAATCACTCCTTCCATATTGTACTATTGCAACACCAAATCTATTTGAGGCAAAAGAGATGTTTGGATATGAGTTTGGATCAAATGATACTCTAGCTAGTATCATATCTGCACCTTGTAAGGTACTTATAAAAAATCATATCCAAGAGATAAACAATCACCAAAGAAGTGTTGATACACTATATGATAGTAGAGATAAACTTGTATTTGATACACCATATAGAGAGACAAACTCTACACACGGAACAGGATGTAGCTACAGTAGCGCAATAGCTGCAAATCTAGCTTTAGGAAGATCTCTTGAAGAGTCTATAAAAATATCTAAAAAGTTTATATATCTAGCAATAAAAAACGCTCCAGCTATAGGTGGCGGCAAGGGTCCAATAGCTCATAAGTTAGGAGGTGAGATATGTCATATAAAAGAGAGCTAAGTGGTCTTTATGTTATCACTGATGATAAACTAACACCATCATCTACACTATTTACTCAAGCTAAAAGTGCCCTAAAAGGTGGAGCTAAACTTTTACAACTAAGAGATAAAAAAAGTGGTGATGATGTAGTTGAGCTAACAGCACGAAAACTTCAAGAGTTATGTAAAAAGTATGAAGCTACATTTGTACTAAATGATAAGATAGATATCGCTATAAAACTTCAGTGTGATGCACTTCATATAGGTAAAAGTGATCATCAAAACTTTGAATATATAAGGGAAAACTTTAAAGGTATCATCGGTGTTTCATGCTATGGTGATATAGAGTTAGCAAAAAAGTTTGAAAATCTGGGTGCAGATTATGTTGCATTTGGTTCATTTTTTACAAGTCCTACCAAGCCAGATTCAAACATAGTGCCACTAGATATTTTATCTCAAGCAAAAAAAGAGTTAAAAATACCAGTTTGTGCTATAGGTGGGATAAATAGTGAAAACTTAGAAGAGGTTATCTTGCATAAACCAGATATGGTAAGTGTTATAAGTGATATATGGAATAGTGAAGATATCACTTTAAAATGTGAATACTATAAAAATAAAATTTAAAAGGGGAGAATATGGCAAAATACGCAGCACTACTAGAGGATGAAAATGATATCTTTGGGGGTACACCAAAGTCAAAGCTATGGGATATGTTAAATACAGCTCATGAGGATATATCAAAAGAGATAATAGATGATATAGTTACCTCATANGCTTGTATGGAACATATCATAAAACAAACAATTGGTGAAGAGAATATAAANCAACATCTAAAAAACTACTATCAAGAGAGATCTGAAGAGATTGAGGATGTTAAAAAAAGTTTATATATGGAGTTTGTAGGTAATCTTGTATATAAGATGCCACAATAGATATTTATAAGTGATACAGTTTTGTATCACTTTAATATATTTTATGAGTTGGAAAATTATATTATTTATAGCTTTTAAGCTTTGTATCTACTATACCTAGGACTTCAAACTCAATATTTATATCTTCATCTTTCGCAAATTTTAAAATTTTTTCTTTTTGGAAATCAAACTCATTTTTGCTTAAGATGATAAAATCATCCCCATCTACTCTGAAGATCTCTTCAGTTTTATACACACTTTGTAAAAAGTTACCAAGTTTTTTAAGTAGTATATCACCTTGATCCCAACCATTTTTTTCATTGTATTTACTAAAACCTTTTAGCAATATTTTATTATAAAATTTATAGTGATTTGAGTAGTTGTTTTTTGCTAAGACTAGATTTAGATAGTTTCTGTTAAACACATCACTTATTTGGTCTTTGTAGAAGTAAGAGAATCTCTCTTGTTCTAGTTTTGTAGTTGGAAGTTGAGATATATTTTCATCTAATGTTACATTTGAAAGTATATCTACATATTTTACAACATCTGGGCAAAAGAGTGTCCCACTAAAACTTTTTATCTCATCAATAGCTTCAGTGATACTCTTTTTCTTTTTGTATATACGACTTGTGGTCATCGCATCAAACGAATCAGCCACTGCCATTATACGACCAGAGATTGGGATCTGTTCCCCTTTTAGACCTTTTGGGTAACCACTTCCATCATATCTTTCATGATGAGATGCAACGGTTGATGATATATTTTTAAACATAGTTACTTTTTGAAGCATATCGTATCCAATCTCTACATGTGACTGTATAAGTTTATATTCTGAGTCATTTAGTTTTGAGGGGTTTAGTAAGATACTATCTGGTATTGCTATTTTACCTATATCGTGAAGCATACCAGCTTCATATATCTCTTCACATTGTTTTTTATCAAATCCCATAGAGGATGCTAACATCTTGCTATATTGGGCAACCCTTTGACTATGTCCACCTGTATATGTATCGCGTTGCTCTATTAATTCAACTAATCCATAAAGAGTTTGTTTGTAGTTTTCTATATTTTGTGAGAAAAGCTCTTTTGATTCTTTTGTTTTTATATCAACTAGATCTTTTAGATGCTTTTGGTAGTATCTATTTAGATTTACCTCATGGATATTGAACATAACTTTATAAAGTACCTCATTCATCTGATCAAAATCTACAGGCTTTAAGATATACCCATCAATACCTAAAGAGATAGATTGCATAAAGTTATGAACATCTGAGTATGCAGATACCACTATGATATTTTGATCTTTATTGATCTTTTTTATCTCATTTGCCATAGCAAGGCCATCCATATTTGGCATACGGATATCTGTTATAACTATATCAAAACCACTGTTTTGTTTATATAGCTTTAGCCCCTCTTGTCCATCTTTGGCTAATGTTACAGTTTTAAATATCTTCTCAAGATATCTAGCTAGAGATTTTCGTAACTGCTCTTCATCTTCAACATAAAGTATATTTAATTCAAGACCAAATTCTCTTAAGCTTTTTATATCTTTCATCTATTTTCCTGATTATTTTGTAAAATCTCTATTTATAGTTTCCATTATCTCTATTACATTGTTGTATGAGATCGGTTTTTTTATAGATAATCTATCTTTTAGCTCATCATCTGGTATATCACCTCTAGTTGCAGTTATAAATATCACATATAACTCTTTATCTAGATCAAGCATCTGTTTTACCATATCTATACCGTTTAATTTTGGCATCTGAATATCTGCTATTACTATATCAAAATTATTTTGGTCACTATTAAAAACTTCAGTAAAACTATCAATGCCATCTTGCCCATCATTGCATATAGTAACATCATCAAAAAATTTTTTTAAAAATAGTCCAGTACTAGCTCGTATCTGCTCCTCATCATCTACAAATATAACTTTTAAGTTTTTAATTTTCTCTTTTAAAGCTTGTATATCAGCCATTTTTCCCCCCCTGTAATTGGTAGTTTTATATAAAATGATACTCCATCGTTTTTATTGTGAAACTCTAAGATACCATGAAGGTGTTTTTCTACGATTGTTTTTGACATATATAGACCTAGTCCTGTTCCTGTTTTGGCTTTTTTTGTACTAAAATATGGTTCAAATATTTTACTCTTTATATCTTCAGGTACTCCGCCACCATTGTCATAAACCTCTATTATAGCCATATCTTCCTCTTCATAGGTTGATAGTTCTATCTCTCTATTTATAGTACGTGTATCCTCTAATATCTCTTTTGCATTTTTTATCAAGTTTATAGTGACTTGTAAAAGCTCCCTTGAATATGTATGGAGTATCTTATCAAATTTAAGATCTTTTGTCACTTTTATATTGTTGTTTTCAAGTGATTTACCTATTATCTTAAATGTCTCATCTAAAATATCATTGATATAGATATCCTCTTTTCTCTTTTCAGGTTTAAAAAAGTCCCTAAAGTCATCTATAGTTTGTGTTAGATACTCTGTTTGACCTAAAATATCTTTTGCTATATCACTTAACTCATCATTTGATACCATATCTAGTTCTATATCTACTAGTATATTGTTTGCACCCATCGATATAACAGCTATTGGCTGCCTCCATTGGTGAGCTATCATAGATATCATCTCACCCATAGCTGCATGCCTTGATTGGGCTATCATAAGCTGATCTTTCTCTTTATTTTTCTCAACCTCTTTTTTTATTATATCTTCAAGATTTCCATTTATCTCTTTTAGCTCTTGAGTTTTTGACTCCACCTCCATTTCGAGATTTTGTTCAAATTTTAGATGCTTATATGTGTACATCAATATTATTAAAAGAAGTATTATAAATATAACCAAGACAATATTTTTAGTAAAATTTATCCTATTTATAGATTTATCACCACTAGAGATCTTTAGATATGCTACACATTTTTTACTAATAGGATTAAATAGTGGTATAAATGTTACTATTTCATTAAATTGATCAACATAAACAGATACAGGTTTTGATCTATTTAGATTTGATAAGATCATATTTTTAAACTCTTTAGGTAGTTTTCTTTGATACTGTTTAAGATCAAGTTGTTCAATGATCTCTTTTTCATAATAATACTCTTCAAGAGGACTTTGTATATAGTTTGATCTCTCCTCTTTAAAAACTTTTGCATCAACTACATCTTTTTTTATAAGAAAATTAGCACTAACATTGTAGCTTTTCATTATCTCTTTTATAAAAAATAGAGCACTAAATGACAACTCAACACTACCTATATGCTCATCTTTATACTCCAAAGGGTAAACAAATCTAAAACCGTTGTATATTTTCCCCTCTTCAAATCCATCAATAGCTTTTTTTCTACTATTTACATAAGCAACTGTTTGTCTATCTTTTGTAAGATTATCACCATGTTTAGAAGGTCTATGCATCCTTAAGAAGCTGTCGTTATTTGGAAGATGAAAGTGCAGTTGGCGTATATTTATATTTTCAAATTTTTTATAGTCATCATTTATATATTTTAAAAGTCCAGCTCTATCTCTATTTTTAAATAGCTCTAGTACATCTTTTTTGTTTATCTGGGTATCAAAAGCAAATTTTGAGAGACTTTTATAGCTATTGTACAAAACACTATACTCTAAAACTATCTGTTGTGTTTTTTCATCTAGATTATTTTGGATTCTTCTATCTTTCTCAAACTCCAAACTATAGTTTATAACCATAGATAAAAATAGAAAAACACAAAGTAGTATAAGTTTGTGGGTTAGATACTTTTCCAAAGTTTACTTCTTGATAAGTGACTTAAACTCTTTGAGTATCTCTATCTCTCTATCTTTTAGATATTTATTGAAAGTACTCTCATCCGCTTTTTGTATCTTTAGAGATGCTACTATTAAGGTTCCACTTGGATGTGGCTCAATACGTATAACTTTACCTTTTACAAAAACTTTAGTAAATTTTTTTTCATTAAAAAAGCTTGAGATATTATTTGTATCAAATCCCATGGTCAACTCAATCTCATCATTTAGTTTTAGTTGGGTTTGAAACTCATTTACTATCATCGATATAGATATAAAAGATATATCTATAGGCTGCACCTCATAGGTGTGATTTTTATGGTGAAATCCAACTTTAAAGCTACTATCTACCCTTATTCGTTTATATTTAAACTCTCTTAAAGTAAAGTTTATATACTCAGGCTTTGCAAAAAGTACTGTGTTGTTCTCTTCATCTACTTTTAAAACATGCACCTTTATATGTCTTTGTGTTGCAGAGAGTTCCATAACTGTATGTTTTTCATACTTCATAGCAACCACTTGTTTGTGGTCAACTTTTACTGTAAACTCATCATCTTGTATATCTACAATCAAGCCTGAACTTTGTATAGGCATCCCTTTGTATGAGTTTATAAACTCCACATGGGTATTTTGCTCTTTTAGTATCTTGATATCGTGGATACATTTTGATACCTCTTTTAGAGTATCACTAAGCTCAATAGCCTCTATCAAAGAGTTTGTTAATCTATCCATATCTAGAGGTTTTAAGATAAAATCGATGATACCCAAATCGATAGTTTGTAAAAGTGTAACATCATCATTATGAGCACTTAGTACCAATATTTTTGCTTTGTGATTTATCTCTTTGATATCAACTATCATCTCTAAACCACTTTTTTTAGGCATAGTAAGATCTGTTAGAAGTATATCTGGCATGATAGCTTTATATTTTTCATAACCATCTTGACCATCATAAGCTTGGTAAAACTTATCAAATATCTTACTTAAAAATCTTCCAACTTGTTTTTGTAAAGTTAAGCTATCCTCAA
>JGI997J19993_1000237_pt1 | contig 18411 bp, 19 predicted proteins | sample Etolagbewater25m_FD_19993 | JGI IMG/M metagenome (IMG submission 19993)
ACCTTACAAACCAACAACGACCTCCCCCGAACCAGGAGGCACCATGCTCGAAAGGCATTTTCAGAAGCAGCTCCAGAAACACCTCTCCAAGGCAGGCATAAGCTTCAACGGCTCACATCCTCACGATATCCAGGTAAAAAACGACCAGCTCTATCACCGACTTATAACCCAGGGCAGCCTGGGATTTGGGGAAGCCTACATGGACGGATGGTGGGACTGTGCATCGCTCGACACACTCACCTGCAAACTCCTCCAGGCACGTATCAATAAAACCATCACCTCACCCATCCTCATGCTCGACGCAGTGCTCGGGCGCATCTTCAACCTCCAGAGCGGCAAACGCACCTACACCGTCGGCAACAACCATTACAACACTGGTAACGACCTCTTCCAGGCCATGCTCGACCCCCTCATGCTTTACAGCTGCGCCAGCTGGAACAACGCCGACACCCTCCAACAAGCACAAAAAAACAAGCTCCGCCTCATCTTCGACAAGCTCCAGCTCAAGCCAGGCATGCACCTCCTCGACATCGGCTGCGGCTGGGGAGGTGCCGCGAAATTCGCAGCAGAAGAATACGGAGTAGAAGTCACCGGCATCACCATCTCGTCAGAGCAGGCCGACCTGGCAAAGCACATGTGCAAAGGGCTGCCCGTCAGCATACAACTCCAGGACTACCGCACCCTCGAAGGCAGATTCGACCGCATCTACTCCATCGGCATGTTCGAGCACGTCGGGCACAAAAACTACAGCACCTACTTCCAGACCGCAAACCGCCTCCTCGCACCCCGAGGGCTCTTCCTCCTGCACACCATCGGCGGCAACCAGCCAGCAACCAGCACCGACCCCTGGATAAGCCGCTACATCTTCCCCAACTCCATGATACCCAGCGCAAGCCAGGTCACCATAGCCATGGAACCATACTTCCTCCTCAACAACTGGCACATCCTCATAGGCGACTACGACCGCACCCTTCTCGCCTGGCACAACAACATCGAACAACACTGGCACACCCTCCCCCCACACAAGTACCCCCAACGCTTCCAACGCATGTGGCGCTACTACCTCCTCACCTGCGCCGGCGCCTTCCGCGCCCGCCACCTCCAGGTCTGGCAACTCCTCCTCGAAAAGAGGGGACGTCCCCTATATTTTAGCGATACAGGCGATCGAGGGGAGAGGTAGGGTCGAAGGTAGAGCGGGAGCGGGCAGCAGCAGCGAGAATATCGTCGAGAGAAGTGCCGGCAAGCAGCATCTTGCGGAGGAGAGAAGTCCCGGCAAGCTTGTCAAAAAAAGAGCCGTTCGTCTCGAGATCAAGCTTATCCGGATAGAGATCGCGAAGGGCGATAAGCAGCGCAACAGATGTCCTGAACGGCCTGAACGAATTCCAGTCGGTAATAAGCAGGCGAGCCCCTTCACAGGTGCGGCCCTCGTACTTCGATGCGGTCGGGCGGAACTTCACCGGCTGGAACTCCACCCCCGGCAGAGAGAAACGCTCCAAGGCCGCGACAAGATCATCACGATCGACAAACGGTGCCCCGAACTGCAAAAACGGAGCATCGGTCCCCCGCCCCTCGCTGATATTCGTCGCCTCAAAAAGCACCGTCGCAGGATAAGCCACAGCGGTCAGCACATCAGGAATATTAGGTGAAGGAGGCACAAAACGGAACCCGTCGATCTCATCACCGAACATCCCGGCACTATACCCCGCCATCGGCACCACCTCCAGGAGCACCTCCGAAAACTTCTCCCGCTGCAGCCAGAACGCCAGCTGCCCCACCGTCATCCCGTGCAGGAACGGCACCTCGAACTGCCCCACAAACGACCGCACCGCAGGATCCAGCACAAACCCGCCCCGTCCAAGCGGCGCCACAGGGTTCGGCCGGTCAAGCACCATAATCCGTATCCCGGCCTCCCGGGCAGCATCCATTGCCAGGTAGAGCGTTGAAATATAGGTATACGCCCGCGTCCCGATATCCTGCAAATCGAACAGCAGCACATCCACCCCTCGCAACAGCTCCACATCCGGCCGCCTGCTCGCGCCATAGAGCGAATGTACCATCAACTCCCCAAGCCGGGACTCCCCAACCAGCTCACCAGCCGCAACATCGATCTCGAACCCATGCTCCGGCGCCATCAGCCACCGCAGGTCAACACCATGCCGCAACAGCACGCGATAATCAGCCTCCCCCGAACGGCTCACTGCTGCACGGTTCGTAATCAGCCCAACCCGCTGCTTACGCTGCAAAGGCGAACAGCGCAGCTCATCGAGCACATCGATACCATACATAAACCGTGGCTGCTCAGCAGCACCCATCATCCTGGGCACCACCAACGAAAAAAGAACCATACAGAGCATAACCAGCACCATGCTCCATCGTATCGGGAAACGCTCATCGCATACAGAGCCAGACAAACCAGGCCACACAAAGGGCAAACGTATTGTATCCATAGTGAAAAATGTAGCATATTAGCCTATCCGGAACAAGAGCACAACCACCCTCCATCACCCTATGTCCACCATCCGACACATCCGCTTTCTCCCCGCCAACCCCGCAAAAAAGCACGTCCCCTGCCACACCTGGCTCATTGAAGTCCCACAAGCACGCCTTCCCGTCGGCGTCATCACCCTCCGCCTCGGCAACCCCGTAACCAGCCTCTACTACCCCGGCCACATCGGCTACCGCATCCGCAAACCCCACCGTGGCCATAGCTACGCATCGCGTGCCCTCCAACAGCTCCTCCCCGAAGCAAAAAAGCTCGGCATCACCGAGCTCTGGATCAGCTGCCGCCCCGACAACCTCGCCTCACGAAAAACCGCCGAACACAACGGAGCCACACTTCAGGAAACCATCCTCATCCCAAAAAACCACGAAATGTACACCCAAGGCTACCGCCACGCCTGCCGCTACCTCATCCGCATCCAGTAACCCCCTCCCTCCAGAACACCGCCAACCACACCGTCACCCGCTCCTTATCAGTCCACGCCACCCGGTGCCGCTCATGCGGCCTGATCGTCACATACTCACCCTCCTTCAGCACAACCTCGCGCCCGTCATCATACACCAGCCCCGCAGACCCCTGCAGCACCGTCACCCATTCAGCCTCATCCTGGTCATACCACCCCTCATCGGGTGAACTATGCCCCAGCGGCGACACAATCCTCTCAATCCGCACCCCCGCCGCCCCCACAGACGCCCCCAACACCTCCGCAACCTCCTCAGTAGGGACGTTGGCCATTGTATACCTCATCGTGTTTAAAGAATGTCCCTACAAGATTTTAATTTACTCAAAGCAGCCTTCAATAAGCAGTATCATCCAGACAAAACACTCCTCATCGGTAACGAAGGTCTCCCATGGAAAGAATTCCTCGCCCTCTCCCCCAACGACCTCTAAGTAGGGACATTCAGAACATCGCATGCTCGCCAAGCTCCTGACCCTCAAGGCCGTGCTCGAGCACATGGCGGTAGAACTCTCGCAAGGTATCTGTACCGTACTCTGGCGTCATATCAGCATTGTACTCACCTTTCTCCGCATCCCACACCAGCATCGACTCCGAACAGTAATACTTGCCGATCCGTGCAAACTCAGCCTTATCCTCAAGCTTCGGGAACAGCTTTGCCAAAGCCGACAGCACCGGGATCACATCGAACATCTGGATAGGCATCCGCTTGAACTTCGGCTCACGCCCCAGCAGTTCAAACATCATCGTCCCCTGCTCCTTAGCCGTAATGGCCGGCCCCGGGCCACCAATCGGGAGAATCCTGTTATGCCGCCCCTCATCCTCCAGCGAATCAACCATGTAACTCGCCAGATCCCGCTCACTGATCGGCTTACACGCCGTCAGCTCACCGTCGCCGAACATCACGTAAGGCTTGCCGGACTTGATCGCCTCAACCTGCCCCGCAATCGACTTGAAAAACGCCGTCGGCCGCACAATGATCCACGTCATCCCCGACTCCCGCAGCTCCTTCTCGAACTGCAGCTTCGCCCGCTGGAACTCCAGCATCGGCTTCTGCACACAGATCGCCGACAACAGCAGGAACCTCGTCGCCCCAGCCTCCTGCCCGGCAACCATCGCATGCTTCGTCGCCTCGTAATCCACCGCCCAGGAATCCTTCACCCCACCATTACGCGACGTCAGGCAAGAGACCACCACATCGAACCGCTCCCCACGTATCCCCTTCTCCCGAAGTGAGCGCATATCGCCCACATCGCCAAACCGCACCACAGAACCCTCCAGCTGCCGCCGTGTCTCCTCCATCGAGCTCGCCCCCCCAACGCCCGACTTCTCGCGCGCAAAACTCACCACCTCGTAGCCCCGGCGCACCAGTTCACGCACCACGAACTTCCCGATATATCCTGTCGCCCCTACAACAAAAACCCGTGTAGCCACAATTACCATGCAGTTAAAGTGTTACCAGAAAAAACCTGTAGCCAATATAACAAAAAAGCCCACCACGGACGCCACGCCGAGCAGGCATATCTCCCCTATCATTGCTACATTGCAGTAACAGGCATGCAAAAAATCGGATCATGACCATACCAACACCCGAACCCAACCTCCAGCTCGCCCTGCAGGCTTCCCTCCAGGCAGGAGAAGCAATCCTCCAGGTCTACCGAACCGGCAACTTCCAGGTCGAACTCAAACACGACCACTCCCCCGTCACCCTTGCCGACAAAAAAGCAAGTGACATCATCACTCGCATCCTCAACCAATCCCAACTCCCCGTCATCAGCGAAGAAGCCAGCATCCCCCCCTACGAAGAACGCAAGCAATGGCAAAGCTTCTGGCTCGTCGACCCCCTCGACGGCACCCGCGAATTCATCAAGAAAAACGGAGAATTCACCGTCAACATCGCCCTGCTTCGCAACAACCACCCCAAAATCGGCATCATCTACGCCCCCGTCCCCGACACCCTCTACCTCACCAGCCCCCAGACCGGCCCACACCTCATCACCCAAGCCCACAAAACCCTACACCACAACATCCTCGAACAGGCAACCCGACTCCCCATTCAGAAGCAAAACCGACCCTACCGCATCCTCACCAGCCGCTCCCACACCGGCACACGCACCCAGGCCCTCATCGACAGCACAAAAAAAGAGCACCCCGACCTGGAAACAATTCCACTCGGCAGCGCCCTCAAACTAGCAAAAATCGCCTCAGGTGAAGCTGATCTGTATATACGTTTCGGGCCAACCATGGAGTGGGACACCGCCGCCGGCCACGCCCTCCTCAACGCCACAGGCGCCAAAATCATCGACACCAACACAAAACGCCCCCTCACCTACAACAAGCCCGACCTCCACAACCCATCCTTCATCGCCCGCCGTCAGTAACAACGTCCCTACCCTACTCATCCACATACTCGATATACTTTTCTATACTCTTCGGATCAGGCATCACAATTCCCCCCGACGTACAGACCGGGACACACTTATCGCAGAGCACCACACACCGCTCCGGATGAGCAACCACGAACTTCGGACGCTGGATACCGGCAGGATCCGGCGGGCCCGGCTCGAACACCCCCGCCTTACAGAGCACCTGGCAATCGCCGCACCCATTACATAAATCAGGCTTGATCGTCGGGTACCACGGAATCTCCTCACGAGGCACCAGCAACTTCACCTTCCGAGATGCCGACGCCTTACGAGGCCCAGCCCCAGCAATCGCCGCAGCCGCAGCCTCAGCCCGTTTCAGCGCATCATCAGCCTCCGAACCGCCAGCCTTCTTCTCCATCTCACGCGCCTTCAACATCCGCCTCAACGAACGCACCGGCTTCAACATACACCCATCACACGACGGCCTCTCACACCGTAAAAAAGGGACGTACTTCACAAACCCAACAAACCCAACCTCCCCCCACTTACTCATCACCCTCCTACATTCACTCACAACTCTCCCCCCAAAACGCCCGCATCTCCCAAAGGCTCTCCTCCAGCATCTCCGCCATCTCCAGCTTCAGATCCATCGGCATCTCCTCGCCAACATCCGCCAGGTCCTCCAGCATCCCCGACAACGCAAGGAAAGGCATCAACGCCTCCAGCCCATCCTCATCATTACGAGTCCGGTTCCATACCTCACCATCAATCATCGCTCCCGCCATAAACCCCACCGTCCACTTCTCAGCAGCCATCAGCATCTCCTCAGCAGTAGCATACATAAAGTCCTCAAACAGCGGCATATAGACCGGAAACTCCTCCCCAAGCTGGCTGTTGATCCCATCAGCATACCTCAGAAGCAAGCCCATCACACGCTGCGCCTCCTCCTCAGACGTCCATACCGGCATTGCCCCCTCACCAGTCGTATCCCACACCAGCGGCAACCACGCACCAGGCTCAAACGCAACCGGATGGATCGACAACGCACAGATAAACCCGTCAAACTCCAGCACAGACATCCCCGTCACCGGCATCACCCCCGACTCGAACATCTCCTTCAACTCCATCACCAGCTCCATATCCGGCCGTTCATCATCATAATCATCAGCATGACGCAACCCAGCCTCAACCCTTTCGTTGAACCCGCCGCAATCGAACATACCCGGATCGAACCCCTCACCCACAAGTTCAACAGCAACAGCACGCTCCTCAGGATCACCCGCATCCCCAAGGCATGCAAGCAACCAGGTATACCCCGGCACACCCCCACAATCCTCAGGAGGGCACGCCCCCTCTCCATCCATGCACCACAGGAACCGCTCCTCCCCCTCACTATCCAGCACCGACTCAAGCACCACCTCATGCACCCAGTCATCGCCAAAATCATAGATATAGAGGAACCTCTCCCCCGGCTCCCGCACAAGGTCACCAAGGCTATACTCCTGTTCATCCAGAAGCCCCCTGTCAGTATCATCATATTCAGGTATCCCAAAGAACTTCCGATCCCCACCGCCATCCTCAACAACAAACTCATGCAAATGCGAGTTCTGCCACCCCATCACCAGCTGCAACACACCATGCAGCATATCCAGCCTATACCCACCCGGCACCCTCAACCTTCGCCACACCGGAAGCTCCACCCCCAGCAGCGTCACACGAACCTCATACACCAGCATACACACCTCCCGATATCATTATAAAAAATAGGGGACGTTGTTCCGTACCCACAGTTGCTCCCCAAGAGAGAGCACCGAAACAAGAACCATAAAGAAAACTCACCCGCCCCCTTACCGTAAACTCAGGATTCGCGTGACCCCTCAAGCAGGCTCTCTCCGATCGTCGTTTTTAACGTTTTTAATGAACGTCCCTACTTATCCTCCCGGGAACGAACCTCCCTGACAGCATTGAGTATATCCACAGTCGAAGCCTCGGTCTTCACTCCCGGTACATCGAAAGGAGAACTCTCCGGCTTGCGATAAACAACTGAAAACGTTTCACCGGATCGTTTGCGAATAATAACCTCTTCCCGACGAGCTATCTCCAAAACCTGCGACAGCTTTTGTCTTGCCTCAGAATACGTATACACCTTCATAACACCACCTCCATGACCTCAACACCAACTTCCTGCGCCACCTGCCTCATCCTTCGATCGAGCGTAAGCAACGGACACCTGAAACTGAGTGCTGTCTGAATAAAATATGCATCGTAAGCATAGATCCCGGCTGAAACCGCAATACTCAAAGCCACCGCTATATCCACGGGTTTCAGCTGAACAGGTATCTGACGTGCATAATGCAACACACGGCCAGCATCATCCTCCACAATCCGGCCTTTTTTAACAAGCGCACTCAAGGCATTCCCCATTTCATAAGGCAAAACCTCAGGCGCAACAACAATCTCACCAGAAGTCAGTCGAATAAGAGCCTCTCGTTCAGGCTCCTCAAGCAACACAGCCAGAAAAATATTTGTATCAGCAATTATCATATGTACAATTGTACATATTTCATGCAAACAATCAAACAACAAAACGCCGAGGCAGGCCCTCCACAGCCCACCCCAGCGTCAAAAAATAGGGGAAAAATAGGGGACGTTGTTCCGTACCCACAGTTGCTCACCCGAGAGAGTCCACCGAAGCAAGAACCAAACGACCAATAAACCGCCCCCTTACCGTAAACTCAGGATTCGCGTGACCCCTCAAGCAGGCTCTCTCCGATCGTCGTTTTTAACGTTTTTAANGAACGTCCCTACGGTCGAGGTTCATCACCTTGTCCCAGGCGGCAACAAAGTCATGCACGAACTTCTCCTGGCCGTCTTCACTGGCATAGACCTCGGCCAACGCACGCAGGCGGGAGTTCGAGCCAAACACAAGATCCACCCGGGTAGCGGTCCAGCGCAGCTCACCGCTCTTCCGGTCGCGGCCCTCGAACAGCTCATCCTCTTCCGACACCGGCTTCCACTCCGTCCCCATATCGAGCAGGTTCACGAAGAAATCGTTCGACAGCGTCCCCGGCCGGTCAGTAAACACCCCGTGCCCGGTACCGCCAAAGTTGGTCTCCAGCACACGCATCCCGCCAAGAAGCACCGTCATTTCCGGCGCCGTCAGCTGCATCAGCTGCGCGCGGTCCACCATAATCTCCTCAGCCCGCACGCTGAACCTCGCCTTCTGGTAATTTCGGAACCCATCCGCAACCGGCTCCAGCACCGCGAACGCCTCCACATCCGTCTGCTCCTGCGACGCATCTGTACGTCCCGGCCTGAACGGCACCTTCACCTCCACACCAGCAGCACGAGCAGCCTCCTCAATACCGGTACATCCGCCAAGCACAACCAGATCAGCCATCGAAATCCTCTTTCCGCCCTTCGCAGCACTGTCGAACTCCTCCCGGATACCCTCCAGCACACCGAGCACCTTCTCCAGCCGCTCCGGCTCATTCACCTCCCACTTCCGCTGCGGAAGCAAACGCAAACGGCAACCATTGGCACCGCCACGGTAATCCGACCCCCGGAACGTCGACGCCGACGCCCACGCAGTCGTCACCAGCTCCGGCACCGTCAGCCCCGACCCGAGCAGACGCGCCTTCAGCCACACCTCATCCTCCTCATCCACCAGCGCATGGTCAACCACCGGCACAGGATCCTGCCACAAAAGCTCCTCCTCCGGCACCTCCGGCCCAAGGTAGCGTGACCGAGGCCCCATATCACGATGTGTCAGCTTGAACCATGCACGCGCAAACGCATCGGCAAACGCCTCAGGATCCTCGTAGAACCGCCTCGCGATCGGCTCATACACCGGATCCATGCGCAACGCCAGGTCAGCCGTCGACATCATCGTCAGCACCCGTTTCGACGCATCATGCGCCGCCGGAGCCAGGTCCTCCTCACGAACATTCTTCGGGCTCCACTGCCACGCCCCCGCCGGGCTCTTGCCAAGCTCCCACTCATAGTCAAACAGCATATGCAGGTACCCCATATCCCAACGGATCGGGTTGGGCGTCCACGCCCCCTCAAGACCACTGGTCATCGTATCGTCACCCTTACCACTGCCATAGCCACTCTTCCAGCCAAGCCCCTGCTCTTCAAGCCCGGCAGCTTCAGGCTCCGGCCCGACAAGCTTCGGGTCACCGGCACCATGGCACTTTCCGAACGTATGCCCACCAGCAATCAGCGCCACCGTCTCCTCATCATTCATCGCCATACGCGCAAACGTCTCACGGATATCCTTCGCTGCAGCCACCGGGTCAGGATTGCCATCCGGCCCCTCAGGGTTCACGTAAATCAAACCCATCTGCACCGCCGCAAGCGGGTTTTCCAGCTCCCGGTCGCCCCTGTAGCGGGCATCACCAAGCCACTCAGCCTCCTTACCCCAGTAAATATCCTCCTCAGGCTCCCAGATATCCTCCCGGCCGCCACCAAACCCGAACGTCTTCACACCCATCGACTCCAGCGCACAGTTCCCCGCCAGAATCATCAGGTCAGCCCACGAAATCTTCCTGCCATACTTCTTCTTGATCGGCCACAACAACCGCCTCGCCTTATCCAGGTTCGCATTGTCCGGCCAACTATTCAACGGGGCAAACCGCTGATTCCCCGTTCCCGCGCCACCACGCCCGTCACCCGTGCGATACGTCCCCGCACTGTGCCACGCCATCCTGATAAACAGCCCGCCATAATGACCATAATCCGCCGGCCACCACGCCTGCGACTCCCTCATCAGCGCATGCAGATCCCGCTTCACCGCAGCAAGGTCAAGCGTCTTGAACGCCTCGGCATAATCGAACTCCTCCCCCATCGGATTACCCTTGGAAGAGTGCTGATGCAGCATATCAAGGTTCAGCTGATTCGGCCACCAATCACGTGTAGACGGCCCCTGTCCAGCCGACGGCATATGCATATGACCCGTCACCGGGCACCTGTTCTCCGTACTCATAAACGCTCCTTGTTCTTTGAAATAATTATGAGAAAAACAGGGGACGTTGTTCCGTACCCACAGTTTCTCCTCGTGCACCTTTGAAAAATCAACCGAGCCTTTACTGACGGCTCCCTTGCCGTATGGTCAGGGTTCGCGTGACCCCTCCTCTCTCGTAATCAGCCAGTACGACACACCCAACCCCAGCACAACTGCAGCAATCCCGACAAGGTACTCCGCCGCAAGCTTGTCAAGGTCGAGAATGATCACCTTTCTCGAAATCGCCATCAGCGCCGTCGCCACCACCAGCTTCACCGGAACGATATTCGTCCCAAGGTAAAGCCGGATATTGATAAAGATTTCAATCGCAATCAGTACCGCCAGGAACGCCCCAAACGTCTCGAGCAGATCATTGATATTCAGAAGCATGAACGGAGGACTGCTCAGACGCATGTAGAGTACATGGATCACATCACCTATACCCCAGATAATCACCATCACCATCAGCACAGCAAGCAACTTCACCGCAAAACGGATAACCCGATGCAGAAACCGAACCAGCGCATCCTCATGCTCCGGAGGCAGCTCCTCATGGTACTGGATCGCAATATGCCGTTTACGCTCTTCTTTATCCATATCGATACTCCTTCAATAGTACAAGCCCTCTGCGCTCGCCGTTTTTAACGTTTTTAAAAAACGTCCCTACATTACAAAAAATACCATTTTTCGTACATTCCCCTCATAACCATTCGCTATTCATCATTCACGAACATAACCGCCCATGTCCCACCATCTCTTGCTCGGAGCAGAAGCCATCGGTGCAGCAGCACTCGACGCAGGCATCTCCGGAGTCTACGCCTATCCCGGCACCCCGTCCACCGAAATCACCGAATTCATCCAGCGCGCCCCCGAAGCGAAACACAACAGCGTCCGCTCATCCTGGTCCGCCAACGAAAAAACCGCCCTCGAAGCAGCGCTCGGCATGTCCTTCGCCGGCAAGCGCAGCCTCTGCTGCATGAAACACGTCGGGCTCAACGTCGCCGCCGACGCCTTCATCAACGCAGCCATCACCGGCATCCGGGGCGGCCTCGTCATCGCCGTCGCCGACGACCCCTCCATGCACTCCTCGCAGAACGAGCAAGACAGCCGCATCTACGGCAAGTTCGCCATGATCCCCGTCCTCGAGCCAGCAACCCAGCAGGAGCTCTACGACACCACCATCACCGCCTTCCAGCTCTCCGAAGAGCTCCGCCTGCCCGTACTCCTGCGCCTCACCACCCGCCTCTCGCACTCCCGAGCCGGCATCACCCGCCATGCACCACGCCAGCAGAACCCGCTCGACCCCGAACCCGACCCCAACCGGTTCGTGCTCATCCCCGCCAACGCACGCAAGCAGTACCAGCATCTCCTCGAGCTCCAGCCTGAACTCCACCAGCGCTCCGAAACATCGCCCCTCAACCGCCTCATCGACGGGCCCGGCACCACCGGCGTCATCGCCTTCGGCATCGCCCACAACTACGTCATGGAGACCCGCGCAACCTACGGCCTTTCCCTGCCCGTACTCAAAATCGGCCAGTACCCCCTCCCCGAAAAGATGATCCGCACCTTCATCACCCGTTTCGACACCATCCTCATCGCCGAAGAAGGCTACCCCGTCGCCGAAGAATACCTGCGCGGCATCGACGGCAACCCCAAACTCCGGGGCCGGCTCGACGGCACCCTGCCCCGCTCAGGCGAACTCGACACCGACCTCATCGCTCAGGCACTCGGTCTCAACAATCACGACACCACCCCCATCCCCGACATCGTCACCAACCGCCCACCCGAACTCTGCAAAGGGTGCGGACACCGCGATATGTTCAACGCCATCAACGCCGCCATGCAAACCGAGCCTCACCACCAGGTCTTCTCCGACATCGGCTGCTACACCCTCGGCGCACTCCCCCCGTTCAGCGCCATCCACACCTGTGTCGACATGGGCGCCGCCATCACCATGGCCAAAGGCGCCTCCGACGCTGGCATGCAGCCCGCCGTCGCCGTCATCGGCGACTCCACCTTCACGCACTCCGGCATGACCGGCCTGCTCGACTGTGTCAACGACAACAACACCGTCACCATCATCATCGCCGACAACGACACCACCGCCATGACCGGCGGCCAGAACTCCTCCGCAACCGGACGCCTGCAGCAGCTCTGCCGCGGCCTCGGTGTCCAGGAACAGCACATTCGCACCCTCGTGCCGCTCAAAAACAATCACGACAACAACATCCGCATCCTCCAGGAAGAGTTCGCCCACAACGGCGTCTCCATCGTCATCTTCCACCGCGAATGCATCGAAACCGCCGCACGCAAGGCCAAACAGCAACTTAACGAGACCCATAAGAAGTAACCAGCCATGCACAACAACATCATCCTCGCCGGCGTCGGAGGCCAGGGCATCCTCAGCATCGCCGCCGTCATCGACCTCGCCGCCATCCACAGCGGCCTCACCATCAAGCAAGCCGAAGTCCACGGCATGAGCCAGCGTGGTGGCGCAGTCCAGTCACACCTGCGCATCGCCGACCACCCCATCCACTCCGACCTCATCCCCAGCGGACAAGCAAACCTCATCCTCAGCATCGAACCCATGGAAGCCCTCCGCTACCTCCCCTGGCTCAGGCCCAACGGCATGATCGTCACCTCCACCGACCCCGTCAAAAACATCCCAGACTACCCCGACGAGCAAAACCTTCGCAAAGCTCTCGAAGCAACCCCCGCCCACCTGCTCCTCAGCGCACACCAGCTCGCAAAGCAAGCCGGAAGCCCCCGCACCACCAACATGGTCATACTCGGCGCAGCAGCAGCCTGGACCGGCCTTGCCCCCAACGCCCTCGAACACGGCATCCGCGAACTCTTCCAGCGCAAAGGCGAAGAAATCGTCACCATGAACATCACCGCCTTCCGCAGCGGACAGCAGTACAGCAACAAAGCAACACAGAAAACCGCACACACATGATCTGGAACCAGCACATCGAAACCATGGACCGCGAAGAGATGCGCACCCTGCAGGGAGAGCGCCTGCAGAACATGGTCGAACGCATCTCTAATAACGTCCCATTCTACCGCCACAAACTCCAGGACCAGGGCATCGAACCCGGCGACATCACCTCCATCGACCACCTGCACCACCTCCCCTTCACCACCAAACAAGACCTGCGCGACAACTACCCCTTCAGCCTCTTCGCCGTCCCGCAAGACCAGGTTGTCCGCCTGCACGCCTCCAGCGGCACCACCGGCAAACCAACCGTCGTCGGCTACACCCAGCGCGACATCGAAACCTGGAGCGAAGTCGTCGCCCGCTCACTCACCATGGCCGGCGTCACCCGCAGCGACATCATCCAGGTCGCCTACGGCTACGGGCTCTTCACCGGCGGCCTCGGCCTCCACTACGGCGCCGAACACCTCGGAGCATCCGTCATCCCCATCTCCGGCGGCAACACCCAGAAACAGCTCCAGCTCATGCAGGACTTCGGCTCCACCGTCATCGCCTGCACCCCCTCCTACGCCGCCTTCCTCGGCGAAGCCATCCGCCACGAACAGATCGACCCCCGCCAGATCAAGCTCAAAGCCGGCATCTTCGGCGCCGAACCCTGGACAGAAGAAATGCGCCAGGAAATCCAGGAACTCCTCGGCATCAAAGCCTTCGACATCTACGGGCTCAGCGAAATCATCGGCCCCGGTGTCTCCATGGAATGCCCAGCCCAGCAAGGCATGCACATCTTCGAAGACCACTTCATCCCCGAAATCATCAACCCCGATACCGGCGAAATCCTCCCCTACGGCCAGCTCGGTGAACTCGTCTTCACCCCCGTCAGCAAAGAAGCCCTCCCGCTCCTGCGCTACCGCACCCGCGACCTCACCCGGCTCCACGCCGAACCCTGCGACTGCGGACGTACCCTCGTACGCATGGAAAAATGCGTCGGCCGTTCCGACGACATGCTCATCATCCGCGGCGTCAACGTCTTCCCCTCACAAGTCGAATCCGTCCTGCTCGAGATGAACGAAACCACACCGCACTACCAGCTCATCGTCAACCGCGAGCACAACCTCGACACCCTCGAAATCCAGGTCGAAGTCCACGACCAGTTCTTCAGCGACGAAATCGCCGACCTCGAAGCCCTGCAGCAGCGCATCCTGCACAACATCCAGAGCACCCTCGGCATCAGCGCCCGCGTCAAGCTCGTCGAACCACGCAGCATCGAGCGCAGCGCAGGCAAAGCACAACGCGTCATCGACAACCGCAACCTCTAAACCCCGCACACCATGATGATCAAACAGCTCTCCGTCTTCCTCGAAAACAAGACCGGCCGGTTGACCGACATCACCGGCATCCTCGCCGAGCACAACATCAACATCAGCGCCTTCAGCATCGCCGACTCCGCCGACTTCGGCATCCTGCGCATGATCACCAGCGACAACCACACAGCCGAACGCATGCTCAGGGAACAGGGAATCGCCGTCCAGACCACCGACGTCGTCTGCCTCATCGTCCCCCACGCCCCCGGCGGCCTCCACAAACCACTGCAGCTCCTCTCCAGCCACAACATCCAGATCGACTACATGTACGCCTATGCCACAGGCACCCACGCCATTGTCGCCATTCGTACTCCTACCCCCCAGGACACCCTCACCCTCCTCAAGGAACACAACTACCAGTTCCTCGAAGAGTAACAGCAGCACCAACCACCACAACAAGCGACAACCAAACAACCAACACGCACAACCCATGCCACGCTTCGCAACCTCACTCACCTCACTCCGGTCATCCGAAATCCGTGACCTCATGAAGCTCGCCACCCAGCCCGGCATCATCTCCTTCGCCGGCGGCATGCCCGAAAACACCCTCTTTCCCATCGACGAAGTCAAAGAAATCATCAACACCCTCACCCCCCAGCAACAGCAAGCCGCATTCCAGTACGGCCCCACCCCCGGCCTACCCTCGCTCCTCGACTCACTCAGCCAGCACCTCGAAAGCAAAGGCCTCCCCCTGAGCACCAACCGCCTCATGATCACCACCGGCTCCCAGCAAGCCATCGCCCTCCTCGCCCGCGCCTTCATCGACCCCGGCGATCGCGTACTCGTCGAAAACCCCTGCTTCATCGGCGCCATCTCCGCCTTCAACGCCAACCAGGCCCAGCTCACCAGCATCGACCTCGACAACGAAGGCATACTCATCGACCAGCTCCAGCAAGAAACCCAACGCCCAAACAAAGCAAAATTCCTCTACCTCACCCCCTACTTCCACAACCCCCGCGGCATCCTCTACTCCGCCGAACGCAAACAGCAGGTCGCTCAAACCCTCGCAGGCACCGACATCGTCCTCATCGAAGACGACGCCTACGGCGACCTCTACTTCTACGAAGAAGACAAACCCCGCCTCACCCCCATCAAAGCCGCCAACCCCAGCGGCCTCGACATCTGCTACACCGGCTCCTTCTCCAAAATCCTCGGCCCCGGCCTGCGCCTCGGCTGGCTCCTCCTGCCCGAGAGCATCTACCAGCGCTGCGAGCTCATCAAGCAATCCCTCGACGCCTGCTCACCAAGCTTCACCCAGGTCATCGCCGACCAGTTCATCCGCCGCGGCATGCTCCAGCCCTACATCGAACGCATCCGCCACGAATACCGCCGCCGCGCCGAAACCATGAGCGACCTGCTCCAGAGCACCCTCCCACCCGACGTCCAGTGGAACCGCCCCCGCGGAGGATTCTACATCTGGCTCACCCTCCCCCAGCACATCGACGCCAGCGCCGTCCTCAAACGCACCATCGACCAAGGCGCCGTCTTCGTCATCGGCAAAACCTTCGACCCCAAAGGCACACAACACAACACCCTCCGCCTCTCCTACTGCAACACCAACCAGGAGCAGATAAAAAAAGGCATCACCATCATCGCCAACGCCATAAAAAAGTAGGGGACGTTGTTCCGTACCCACAGTTCCTTTCCGTAAAGTGGACCCTATCGACCAAAATCCCCAATGCCCTAAACCACAAAACGCGGAAGCACGCCCCAACAAGGCACACCTCCGCGTTCAGCTCACTATCCTGCACGCCTCACTCCACTCAACTATCAACCACTGAGCCACTCCCAAAAATCAGGACAGCTGGTTACAGTGGACACAAGCAACTCTACCTCAGCAAGAAGCCTACTGCGCTTGCCCCAACGCTCGTTTCACCATCTTAGCCACATCAGGAGCCATATGGACAGGAAGCAGTGCAATATCTGGATGCTCCCGCGCATACACGCGAAAAATTTCGTCTGCAAAAGCCTGCCCTATAGCCTTAACCCCATCAAAGTCAAAAATCACATGCTTAAAACGATCTATACGCAACAATAACCGTTTGGCCTGCGAACGGGAAACAAGCTTTTCATGTTCATACTGAGCCAATCGAACAGGTACAACCGTTTTTGTAAACTGGTACTCATCCGGACCGGCAAACTCATCAAAAACTGACTGGATAGCACGATCCGTATCTCGGCGTATACACATCGAAACCATCGTACCAACATCCTCAGCAGCAAGTCCTGTAGCAAAAATGAAATCATATGGCCTACCATCATCATGGCAAAACTTCACACCTGTCGACACAATCTCAAAAACATCACACAGGCGTGAAGTAAAGAAAATACCTTCTCCCGTATGATGCTCAGGATCGGTCGTCAATTTCCCCTTAGAAAGTTCCAACAATGCCTGGCGCTCATCAGGCAGTCCGCACATTCTCTTGATCTTCCTGAAAATTCCCTCACCATCGTCAACCACAACAATATGGACAAACATTTTATCTCTGATAACAGAAACAGTCACGTGCTCACCCCCTGAATGATCAATAGCATTATTGACCATCTCGGTAAATGCATACTGGCAAATATCAAAAACACGTTGGGAAAGCCCCTCGAACACATGAGAAAACGACTCACGCCACAACACATCCTCAGAAACATCACCATCAAGAGAGATTGTCGCCTCAAACCGTCTCAGATCACCCGGAANATACCTTTTCCCCTTACCACGACCTTCAGACAAGAGCCACCCACCCCGCTCCAGCCGCTGCACATGATGATTGACTGCCTGAGAAGTAATACCGAACTTGTGAGCAATATGTTTTGTCAGATCCGATGCATGATTCCCAACATCGAGCAGAATCTGATGTCGTATACGTTCCCCTCTCTCCTTCTTGTTCATACTCTATCCTTTATGAAAACTATTTTCTTAAAGGATAAACTTTTTTTTCAACAAAAATAAAGTAGGGGACGTTGTTCCGTACCCCCAGTTCCTCCCCAGCCACACACGAACACGAATTCTGCTGAACATCGCACAGATCTTCCGCTTATTGGTCACGTCCCCGCCCCCGCCATTATCCATGCCGCCGCCATCTCCTACGGCTTTGTCTTCATACATCCCTTTGAGGACGGCAACGGTCGTATTCACCGGTTTCTCATACACAATATCCTGTTCCTGCGCGGCCAGATCCCGAAGGGGCTCATGTTCCCGGTCTCTGCCGCCATGCTGAAAAACCCGGCGCTTTACGATCACTCCCTGGAGGCGTTTTCAAACCCGCTAATGCAACTGGTTGACTACGACCTTGACGATCTCGGCCAGATGACCCTACAGGGTGAGAGTGGAGCATTCTACCGATACATCGACATGACTGTCCAGGCAGAAGCCATGTATGATTTCGTCAAACTCACCATCGAACACGATCTAAAAAGAATACACAAGGTACTGACACAACCTCCCCCCGCGCCAAAGGCGCAACTCGTCACAGCGCACAGCGCACAGCGCATCCGTCTAATCTGTGGGCAACGACAAAAAACAATCTCATCCTCGCAGTAACAGCACCGCCTCAGCAAAAGCCTTGAAATCAACGAGATGATACCGAGCGATAGCATGCACAATTACCCAGTCGATAGCATCATAATTGTGGACAGCCAGATTGCGGAAGCCAACCGCTTTTTTCATTCTCACACAAAGTTCAGGGCCAATGACTCCCAGCTCTTCCAGCAATTCAAAACTCTGCCCCATAGTCACCGGTGAAGGAAGATCGGATTCAGAAAGCACATGATTGGCAATATCGACACAAAGCTG
>JGI997J19993_1000238_pt1 | contig 18401 bp, 16 predicted proteins | sample Etolagbewater25m_FD_19993 | JGI IMG/M metagenome (IMG submission 19993)
TGGAAGTGAATTTATTTTGACTTCTAATAATTTTGTTTTATGGCAAAATGATTTAAGAGGATTAGAAGCACTTTTAAATCCCTTTAATTATCTTCTTGGATTTGCATTAGTCTTTTTAGCAAAAATAAGTGGTGCATTATATTTTATGAGTAGTATTAATCATAAGCCTATAGTAGATAAAGCTGTTGAATCTATCAAATATAATATGATGTTATTTTTATTCTTTTTCTTAGGATTTATGGCTTGGATATTACTCAAAGATGGTTATGCTTATGATGCTAATGGAGTAGTATTTATAGAGCCCTATAAATATTTTATAAATTTTCTTGAGTTACCAATTGTTCTCTCAATGTTTTTAGCAGGAGTTTTGATGGTTGTTGGTGCTGTATTTACAGCAATCACTTTTAGAAAAACTTGTTGTATTAAAACAGGAGGCGTGGGAATTGTCCTAACAGTAATGGCATTGTTGCTGAATGTTGGATTTAATGGTACATCTTATTATCCTTCAACTACAGATTTACAAAGTAGTTTAACTATAGTAAATAGTTCAGGAAGTCACTATACCCTTATGGTGATGTCATATGTATCTTTGATGGTACCTTTTGTATTGGCATATATTGCATATGCTTGGTATAGTATGGATAAAGTAAAAATCACAAAAGAAGAGATTGAAGCACCAGATGCTCATAATTATTAAGGAGTTATGATGGAATATATGTATGAATTAGCTTGGTTGGCATTATGGCCGGTTGTAATATATCTAAGCTTGAAATTAAGTATAAGAAATGTTTTAAAATTTGAAAAGGATAATAAATGATAGCGATACCTGTAAAAACAAATAAAGAAAATCCAGCAGTGACGACACTTTTTGGTAAAGCAAAATGGTTTGCAATAGTAGATGGTGATACGATTACCATAGAAAAAAATGAGACTGAAAGTGGAAGAGCTGTTGTTGATAGTTTTATAGCAAGAGGGATAGATAAAGTGATATTTGCTCATATGGGTGGTAACCCTTTTATGTTACTACAAAAAGGAAATATAGAGTGTTATCATGCAGGGGAAGAGAGAGTTTTACTACAAGAAGCACTTGAAAAGTTAAAAAATGGACAATTAACAAAAGTAGATGGGACAAATATGGCACAGTTTGTTGAACAAGGCAATATGCATAATGGTGGAGGTCATGGAGACCATGAACATACACACGACCATCACCATCATCATTAATAAAAAAGGAGAATAATTATGAGAATAATATTACCAACAAATGAAGCAGATGGATTGTTATCAAAAAGAGGTGCGCATTTTGGAAAAGCAAATTTTTATACTATTGTAACAATAGAAAATGAAGAAGTAAGTGATGTTGAAGTGGTAAAAAATCCAGGACATTCTCAAAACGGTTGTGGAGATGCTATATCAAACATTATGTCACTAACTCCCGATGCACTCATAGTAAGTGGAATAGGTGGTTCTCCAGCAAAAGGTTTTAATAATGCCGGATTAAATGTATATTTTGATAAAGATTCACAAACAGTTCAAGGTGCTTGTGAGAGTTTTTTAGCAAATAAATTAGAAAAAATAGGGGCAGTTGGAACTTGTGGTAGCCACTAAATAAGTTGATATACAAAGATTATTGTATATAATCTTTGTTATGAAGCAAATAGACCCAAATCACTATTTAGGTAATAGTGTTGAAATTTTAAATGAAGATGTAACTTTCAAGTATAATTTTTTTCAAAAATGTATCGTAAAAGTTGCATCATCTTATATAAAAAGCAAGACTAAAAAGTTCTTGGATTTTCAATATACAACACAAAAAATTATTCCGCCAAAGTCAGAGCAAAATAAAAGTTATTTATTGTATTTACATATCCCTTTTTGTAAAACTTTATGTCCTTATTGTTCTTTTCATAAGTTTAAATTTCAAGAAGAGAAAGCCAGAGAATATTTTTACTATTTAAGAAAAGAGATGGATCTTATTAAATCTTTGGGATATGATTTTGTGTCATTATATATAGGTGGCGGGACTACTACAATATTGCCCGATGAATTAGTCAAAACAATAGACTATGCAAAAGAGCTTTTTAGTATCAAAGATGTTTCTTGTGAGGGAGACCCTTTAATAGATGAAAACCTAGTAACATTACTATCAAAAAAAGTGGATAGATTATCTGTAGGAGTTCAAACAACAAATGATGAGATGCTTAAAAAAATAAAACGATATAAAAAATTTGGATCATCAAAAATGCAATTAGAAAATATCTCTAAAGCAATAGGAAAATTTCCAATTGTAAATCTTGATTTTATTTTTAATCTTCCTAGTCAAACAGAAAAGATTTTAAAAGAAGATTTGAAAATAATTTTAAAAATGAATTCAGAACAAATATCTTTTTATCCTTTGATGTATTCCCCTTCTGTCAAAAAAAGAATTGAAAAAAACTTAGGAAAATTGGATACTGATAATGAGGCAAAATTTTATAATATAATTGTGGATACTTTAAAAGAAAAATACAATCAAATTTCATCTTGGACTTTTGCAAAAAAAGATATTCATACTTTTGATGAATATGTAGTAGAATATAATGAATATATAGGTTTAGGTTCTGGTTCGTTTAGTTTTATAAGAGATACTTTGTATATCAATACTTTTTCTTTGGAAAAATATAAAGAGAAGATAATACAAGGGGAACTTTCACAAGAACGATTAAAAAAATATAAAGAGTCAGATATTATACAGTATCAGTTGATGTTAGATATGTTTTCAAATAATATAAGTCTTGAAAAATACAAAAAATACAAATGGTTATTTCAAGTATTATATTGGCTAGGGATACTTAAAAAAGATTTGATACATACTACACCATTTGGAAAATATGTAGTATTAAACTTGATGAAAGAGTTTTATATTGGGATGGACTTTGTAAGAGAAGAATCCAAAAGAGTATTATAAAAAATTAATTTTATTATAAGTATAAATTACTAAACTTTTAGTCAATTTTATTACAAAAAAGGAAATATAATGAAGAAAGTGGTTTCAAAATTAGTATTAAGTGGGTTATTAATAGCTCCAACTTTGGGTTTTGCTTCTAAAGCAGAAAATTTAATGGTGATTGTTACTTCTGGTGATAGTATGACGCAGCTTATGGCTGGTGTACTAGCAAATCAATCAAAAAAACAAGGTGCCAATGTTGAGATGCTTTTTTGTGGAAAAGCTGGAGATTTAGTGGTAAAAGGTTCTGAAGAGATTAAATTTAAACCAAAAGGAATGTCTCCTCAAATGTTGTTAAAAAGTTTTATGGCAAGTGGTGGTAAAGTAGGTGTTTGTCCTCCATATTTACCAAATGTAGGAAAAACACAAGCTGATTTAGTTGATGGTGTAAGTGTGGTAAAACCACCAAGAGTAGCTTCTAGAATCCTTGATTCAAATACAAAAATATTAAGTTACTAAAACTATTGATAGAATATTTAATATATTTTTTACTTACAGTTTTTCTCTCTACAATTTTTGCAATTGCAGGCGTTGGTTCTGCAATTGCATTAGTTCCAGCTCTTAATTTTACAGGACTCTCTTTTGATATATCTCGTGCAAGTGGTTTGTTTGTAAACTTTATTACAACTGTTACGACAAGTTATCTTAATTTTAAGAAAAAACTTTTTGATAATGAGTTTGTTTTTCCTTTGATTTTGAGTTCTATGGTTTTGGCATATATAGGTGCAAAAGTATCATTGAGTATTGATGTTTATATTGTAAAAAATATTTTTGGAATCACTTTGATTATTTTAGCAACTATAATGCTTTTTGGTATAAAAAAAAGAAATAGTGATAAAAAATCAAATAAGATATTATTGTATATTGCGGGTTCAATAGGTGGTTTTTTTTCAGGATTTTTAGGTGTTGGCGGAGGTTCTATAATTTCTCCTATACTTATCTTATGCGGCTATGATGCTAAAAAAATAGCTATTAGTATCTCTTTTGTGATACCTTTTTCTTCAATTATTGCTTTTTTCAGTTATGCAACAGTTATAGAGATAGATTACCTTTTACTTTTCGTAGTGGGTATTGGTGCTTATATTGGTGGTATGATAGGAAACTATCTTTTACATTTTAAAGTATCCTCAAGAACAATCAAAAAAATCTTGGCAATTGTCCTATATAGTTTATCTTTGAAGATATTGTTTTTTAGTTAAAATATAAACTTATAATATATATTATTCATTATAATTTAAGTACAATATGGTAGCATACAAACAAAGTATAAAATTAACAAAAAAAGGAAAATAAGTGAAAATAAAATTATTATTTTTATTGTCGTTTATCTTAACAACTACCTTGACAACATTGAGTGCAAATCAAAATCCATATATTCTTACACACGATGGTTTAATTGATCAAAGAGCACAAGATAAAATATTTGAAATAGGTTCAGAAGTAAAATCAAAATTAAATGTAAATTTATATGTTGATATGAAAGAGAATAATGGGTTGAATGTAGAATTACCAAGAGAAGAACGAATCAAAAAGATGAAAGAGATAGAGCAAAATATGGTAAATAGTTTACAAAAACCATATGCTATTTTAGCTATTTCAGTTGATCAACTTTATACAAATATCTTAATGTCAGATGATTTAAAAAATATAGTTGACAAAGATGATATCTTAGATGGTTATGTTATACCACTTCTTGCTTCAAAAGATAAAAATACACTTTTTGCAAAAACAAGTGCAGCTTGTTTAAATGGTTTTGCACAAATAGCAGATAGTATAGCAGCTTCACAAAATATAGAACTTCAATCAAGTATAGGAAGCTCAGGAAAAGTAGCAAGTACCATATGGAAAATGTTTATGTATACATTAGTTTTAGGTGGAATTATTCTATATGCTGTTGTTATTATGCGTGAGCGAAAATATAAAAAAGAGGCAAAAGAAAATGATGCTTAAAGAAGATAAAAGATTTATGAGAAAAGAGTATGTGTATACTCTTTTTATTCTCAAGTTTTTACTTGGAATTGCTCTTATTTATTGGACAGTTGCAACAACAATGAAATCAGATGTAGGAAAAGATGACGATAATGCTTTTTTAACTACTTATCATGAAGTTGATAAAAACTATAATAATATGATAAAGTCAAATCATAGCTTTGAAAACCAATACAATGTAAAATTTTTATTTAATAATCAAGAGATAATAGGACTTTCTTTAGAAGATGTATTTTTAGCACAAAGAGCTATCCAAGCAAGAGTTGAGCGAAAAAACATGGTAAATGTTGGAGAAAATAAATTTACTGTGTTAGTACAAGATAAAGATGGAAAAGAGATAATAAATAAAAAAGTTCATATGGTAGTAACAAAAAACACAACTCATGCTGAAGATGTGATTTTAGAATACACAAATGAAGATATAAAAGAGTTTAAAATCAACTCAATAGGGTATTGGAATATAACAGGAACTATAGAGATAGATGGAGAGAAGGGTTTCTTTTATATAAAAACAAATGCTAAAAAAGAGTCTTAAAAATTCCCTTGTAGTTTTTCCTACATCAAGAGCAATAAGGTATCACCTTAGCTCTTTAAAAAATCAAAATCAACTTTTAAATAAAAACATTGCAATAGGGGAGTTTTTTTCTCTTGTCACACTTGAAAAAGAGAATAAAAACTTTTGTGATAAAAATCTTAAAATTCTCTATTTAAAAGAAGCTATTAGTTCTATTGATATAGAAGCTTTGGGATTTAGTGGAGATTTTAGTACTTTTTTAAAACAAAGTGATTATATCTTTCGGTTTTTCACAGAAACAGCAAATGAGTATATAGAATTTGACACATTATTAGAATTTGATACTTATGCTTTGTATAGTGACCATATTGAAATACTTAAAAATATTCAAAAAAACTATAGAGAGATTTTAGAAACAAATGGCTACACAGATACATTTCTTATGCCAAAGAATTATAGATTAAATCTTGATTATATTGAACAATTTGAGACTATTACTATAAATCTTGAGGGGTATTTATCTGCTTTTGAATTTACAATTATAACTGAAATATCAAAAGTTTGTGAAACGCGTATAAATATTATTTTTAACGAATACAATCAAAAAAACAAAAAGTTATTTGGTAAGTTAAAAGATGAGTTAGAAACAGGATATAGTTATAGTATTGATTTAACAAATATGAAAATTATTGAGAATAAAGAGCAACTACCTTTAAATCAAAATATTACTATTTCTCCTCTTTCTTCACAACTAGAACAAATAGCTTTTATTAAATATCATATCACTCAAATGGTACAAAATGGAATTGACCCAGAAAAAATCGCTGTAATTATTCCAAATGAACAGTTTGCAACATCTTTGGAACTTTTTGATGAAGAACATTATTTCAACTTTGCTATGGGAAGAGGAATAAGTGATAGAAAGATTGCAAAGGTATTGCGAGTTATCAATAAAATTTTAATAGATTTTGAACCAAAAGATTTAGAAAAATTTAATTTTTTAGGTATCAAAGAGAAAGAATTTGTAGCTATATTTAGAGATAATTGGAATAGACAAATCACCAAAGAGATATTTGAACAGATTATAAACTATCTTTTTGCTTTAGAAGAGGATGAAGAGGTTTTAGAAAAACTGGAGCACTTGAAAATCTCATTAGATATTTTACTTTTTATAAATATAGGAACTAATACTTTAAATCTCAAAACAAAAGAGTTTATAAAACTTTTTTCAAATGAGTTGTCAAATATAACAATAGATGATGTAAGTGGTGGAAAAATTACAGTTTTAGGAATCCTTGAAACAAGAGCAGTAGAGTTTGATGGGGTTATCGTATGTGATTTTAACGATGATAAAATCCCAAAACTCAGTATTAAAGATAAATTTATCTCGACAAAAATCAAAGAGCTTTCAGGGTTGCCAACTATCACTGATAGGGAAAATTTACAAAGATACTATTATAAAAGAGTTTTTGATAAAGCTTCACAAATAGCTATTTGTTTTATAGATGATGAGCAGAGTGTGATGAGTAGATTTATAGTGCAACTTTTTGAGAACTATAAAGAGTATTTAGTAAAGAAAGAGTACAAAACTATTCTTTATACACCAAAACAGTTGCAACATTTTCGCAGTGATATTATTTTAGATATTGACCTTTCAAAGCAAAGTTGGTCAGCTACAAGTCTGAAATCTTATCTTACTTGTAAAAGACAATACTACTTTAACTATATAGCAAAAATAAAAGAGCATACTATAAGTATAAAACCACAAAATTTTGAAGTGGGAAGTATCATCCATAATTGTCTAGAAGAGGCTGTGAAAAAAGAGACATTGACAAACCAATTTATCCATAATTATTTAGTGACATTTCAAAAATCAAATCCTTATCTTGTACTAGAACTTGAACTTTGGAAGAAAAAGCTTGAAAAACTTGTAGAGTTTGAGAAAATAAGAATGGCAAATGAGATACAAATTCAAAGTGTAGAACAACCTTTTAATCTCGTTTATAAAGGTATAAATATCAAAGGAAAAATTGATAGAATTGATAAGCACAATGATGGTACTTTTGAGATACTTGATTATAAAACATCTTCAAGTTTAAAAATAGATACACCAAAAACTTATGAAGAATCTGTAGATTTTCAACTAGAGTTTTACTACCTAAGTCAAAGAGATAAGATGATAAAAAGTGTTGGGTATTATGACCTTAATGATAGTTCTATAAAAAGTGAAGTGATGTTGAAGGAGAAGTTAGAATATCTTGATATGCATCTTCAAAGATTAAAAACTACGACTGTAAATTTTGAATGTACTGACAAAGTTTCAAACTGTCAGTTTTGTACCTACAGTACAATTTGTCAAAGAGATTAATTGGTCAAAAATTTGCTATAATAAAAAAATTTTACAAAATAGGAGAAAGGGGAGAATATGAAAAATATATTATTTATAATTTTAATAGGTGTTGTATTTCTAGGATGTACAAAGAGATTGGAAACAAACCTTGATCCTTATGTAACAATGTATCAAAATGAAAAACAAAATATGCGTGTTAATTTTCTTGGAGTGAAAGATAAAAGAGATACAACTGTTGTTTCTACGGTTTTAGATGATGGTCTAGTTCAAGAACAATATGGAGTAAGTAATAATATAAAAATATGGTATAGGGAAGCTTTTATTCGAGAACTTAAAAATGTAGATATGTATGAAGATAATTTATCAGCAGTTGCTGTACTTGTTAATATAAAAAAAATAGAAGTAACATACAATAATGATAAGTTAGATAAGAAAAATATGCAAGCAAGGATAACTTTGGAATTGGTTATAAAAAAAGGGAAGAAAACTATCACTTCAAATATATCAATTCAGCAAACAGCGTATAAATTAACTGTGTCAGATGCAAGTGATTTTGAAGATATCTTAAATGAAATAATGAAAGACTCTGTGTCTAAAACAGTTTCTATACTTATTAAAAAACTTCATAATAAATAATCTATGCAGCCATATTTAGCCCTAAAAGCCAGCGCAGGAAGTGGAAAAACTTTCGCTCTGACTGTTCGATATATTTCACTTCTACTTCATGATGGGAATCCAAACGAGATATTAACACTTACTTTTACCAATAAAGCTGCAGCCCAAATGGCTCAGAGAATTTATGATACTCTTTTAAATCTTGGAAATGATGAGGCTATTTTAAGTGCTATTATTGAAGAAACTGGTTTATTGAAACAACAAATTACAGAGAAAAAACAACATCTTGTTGAGAAGTTTATCTCTAGTGAGTTAGCAATTTATACTATAGATAAGTTTATCAATAAAATATTGCGAGAGTTTAGTGGATATATAGGGATAAATGATGATTTTGATATTAAGTTTGATGATGAGGAGCTTTTACTTTATAAGTTTTTAACTTCACTTGATGAGAGCCAGTTTGAGTCTCTTATATCTTTTGCACATCTTGAAAATAAAAAGCTTAATTCTATAGTAGAACTTTTCAAACTCCTTGAAGAGAAAAATGAAAAAAATGAGATAATAGAGTATCCAAAAGGAAGTTTCCAAGCTGTAAAAATAGCAATACTTGAAGATGCAAATAGTATAAAAGAGTTTGTAGAGAAAAGTGACTTATCAAAGTCAGCTTTTAATGCGGTTGATTTTAATAGTGTTGAGACACTTTTGGATAAGGGAAAAACTTGGCTTACAAAAGAGAGTTTAAGTGAATTTACCTATTTTAAAAAGGCCAAACCACCTGTTGAATTTGATGAAAATTTAGCTAAATTAAAACAAAATATTACTTTGTATTATCAGATACAAGAGAGTTATACTTTAGAGAATCTTTTTAAAATATTTGATGATTTTAAAAGTTTTAGAGATAAGTATAATAAGCAAAGAAACTCTTTGGAATTTAGTGATATTACAAATATTGTTTATAAACTACTTGAGAATCATATAGAGAAAGATTTTTTATATTTCAGACTTGATACAAAATACAATCATATTTTAATAGATGAGTTTCAAGATACTTCTACTTTACAGTTTAAGATTTTATTCCATCTTATTGATGAGATAATCTCTGGAAATCCAGAAGTTTTTAAAACATTTTTTTATGTGGGTGATATAAAGCAATCTATCTATCGATTTAGAGGTGGGACTAAAGAGCTTTTTGATTATGTGGCTAGTGTATTTCATCCACTTTTAAAAGTAGAGCTTCTTGATACAAACTATAGAAGTAGTAATCATGTGGTAAATTTTGTGAATAATACTTTTCAAAATCTAGCAAACTATGAATATGATGCACAAAAAGTAAACTCGTCTATTGATGGTTTTGTGGAAGTTTGTAGTGTTACTGAGGAGAAAGAGTTATTTTATAATGAAGTGTATAAAAAAGTAGATGAGCTATTAAGTGCCGGAGTTCAACCAAATAATATAGCTATCTTAACCTATACAAATGCAGATGTCCTAGCAATCTATGAGTATCTAAAACAAAAGCTGCCAAAATTGGATGTGGTTACAGAGATGACCTCAAAACTTATCAATCAAAATAATGTAAAAGCTGTAATAAATGCAGTAAAATATCTTTATTTTAAAGAAGAGATTTATAGAGTGAATTTTAACAGCTTAGTAGGAAAAGAATATTTTGAAAAGTTTAATTTCTCTTGTGATTTAGAAACTACAGATTTAGTGACGGTTATCAAAAAACTAAGCTACCATTTTAATATAGTTGATGAAAATGTTATACGACTTATTGAACTTTCTCGTGGATATGAAAGTGTTACAGATTTTGTGTATGATATAGATAAAGATGATACTTCTATGGTATCACAAGATAAAACAGGACTAACTATTTTAACAATATTCAAATCAAAAGGTTTAGAGTTTGATACAGTTATAGTATGTGATAGAGTGACAAGAAAAGTACCAAATAGAAGTTCTCTACTGTTTGAATACAACAATATAGAGCTCCAAAAAATTTACTATAAAAGAGCCAATAGAGAAAATTTTGATAAATTTTATGAAGAAGCGACAAATAAAGAGAAAAAACTAGTAGTTGCAGATGAACTCAATATCTTATATGTGGCGTTAACTCGTGCTAAAAATAATATGATAGTACTTAAAAAAGAGAAAAGTAGTGTTTTTGACTATCTAGGAGATTTTAAAGTACAAATACTAGGGACACTATATCTTGCACCACAAAAAGCAATCTACAAAGAACAAACGACACAAATATCTTATCATCCGCAAAACTTTGGATATCAAGAGAAAGAGAAAACAACTTTAGAAGATAAAGATAATATCAAAGCCAGATATTTTGGGATAGCAACACACTATTGTTTGGAGATGATGAAAAGTTTTGATGAGATAAGTTTAGAAAAAGCGATTCTTTTAACACAAAATAAGTTTATCAATTTATTGACAAAAGAGCAATTTAATGATATTTTTTCACGAATTAAACTTCTTATAGAAAATGAGGGGTTTCAAAATATTGTAAACAATAGCAACTTTACAAAAGAACAATCATTGATGTTTGAAAATGAACATAAGATTATAGATCTGCTTGTACAAAAAGAGAATAGTTTTACAGTGGTTGATTATAAGACAACAATAGGGCAGAGTTATACTCATATAGAACAAGTACAAAAATATGTAGAGGCTATAAAAGATATTGTAAAATGTGAAGATGTAAAGGGATATGTTGTGTATTTACAAAAAGAGAATATAGAGTTATTAGAGGTAAAGTATGAATAAAAGTTTAGTGACAAATGGTGTTGCATTTTTAATAGTATTAGTTGGTTTTCTAACACATAACAGTATAGTACTAACAGTTGGGCTTTTTGCTTTAAGTGGTGCTGTTACAAATTGGTTGGCTGTACATATGTTGTTTGAAAAAGTACCATTTCTTTATGGAAGTGGTGTAGTTGAGAATAGATTTGAAGAGTTTAAAAGTTCTATTCATAGTTTGATTATGGAGCAGTTTTTTACAAAAGAAAATCTTGATAAGTTTTTTCAAAGTGAATTAAGCAGTGATGATAAAAAATTTGACTTTACAAATTTGATTAATAGTACAGATTTTTCTATTGCATTTGAAAGTTTAAAAAGTGCAGTTATGGAGTCAAGTTTTGGTGGAATGCTTGGGATGTTTGGTGGAGAGAAAGCACTAGAGCCACTTAAAGAACCATTTGAAGTGAAGATGAAAAAAGCTATCAATGAGATAGTACATACAGATACTTTTCAAACAACACTTCAAAAAAGTTTATCAAATCAAAATATTCATGAAGATATAGCTAGTAAAATAGATGGTGTAGTAATACAAAGACTTGATGAATTTAATCCAAAAATGGTAAAAGAGTTAGTCCAACATATCATTAAAGAGCATTTAGGATGGCTTGTAGTTTGGGGTGGAGTATTTGGTGGACTTATAGGACTTATCAGTGCAATATTTATCTAGGAAAAAACAATGACAATGAAACAAAAAATTATAGATATTAGAAATTCAAAATGGTTTTCTAACCTTACAACGGGAATAATCCTTTTTTATGCAGCGGCATTGGGATTTAAAACTATAGATAAAGTTGCTGAACCATTTGGATGGTTTTTTTATTCTATTGATATGTTTATCACTGTTTATTTTCTTGTAGAGATTATTATTAAAATGTCTGCAGAAAAAAACATTAAAGACTTTTTTAAAAGTGGCTGGAATGTTTTTGATTTTGTTATAGTAGTTATCACTTTAATACCTCTTGAAAATACCTCTTTTGCTGCAATAGCAAGGTTGATGAGAATTTTTAGAGTGTTACGACTTTTAAATGCACGGCCAGAACTAAAAAAAATTATAGATATGTTAATAGGGGCAATTCCTGCTATTGTTGATATTGTTATTTTGATGTTTATTATTTTTTATATCTATGCAATTGTTGGAAATTTTTTCTTTGAGGAACTTGAATCTGGACTTTGGAAAGATTTTTTAACAGCAATGCTGACACTTTTTAGAGTTTTAACTTTTGAAGATTGGACAGATGTGATGTATGAAGCTATGACTTTATATAGTTGGGCTTGGGCTTATTTTGTTAGTTTTGTTATTATTGCTGCATTTGTATTTTTTAATCTTTTTGTTGCAGTTATCATTGATGAGATGCAAAAAATCAATAGTGAACATACCGATGAGCAATTAGATAGGGAAGAGGAAAAGATAGATTTACTTTTAGAAAAAGTGACACAGCTACAAGACGAGATACAAGAATTAAAACAAAAGAAATAGAGATTTATGAATAAAATATTTAACCATATAAAAAATAGTAAAGAGACACAACTTTTAATAGTAAGTGATGAAAAACAAGCAAATATAGCACGAGATTGTGCAAGTTTCTTAGGAAAAACTCCTTTTGTTTTAAGTGATTTGAGAGCCAATTTTGGAGATGATTTACTCTCATTTTCTGATGAAATTAAAGAGCTTACTGCAACTTTACAAGAGTATCATAAGTATAAAAAACAAGACAAAATTCTTATCTCACCGATTCGAACTATCTCTTATCCTCTTCCAAATGAAAATTGTTTTGATAGTTTATCGTTGGAGTTTGGGGAAACTATTGATTTAGATGAGTTAAAAGAGAAGCTTTATAATTGGGGATACTATTTTGTTGATATTGTATCAGAACAAGGTGAAGTTTCTATTCGTGGGGATATTGTAGATATTTGTCCTCCTCATGAAGAGTATGGATATAGAATAAGTTTATTTGATACTGAGATTGAAAGTATTCGAAAATTTGATGTGGAAAATCAAAAGTCATTTAAAGAGGAGTTGGAAAACTTTACACTTTCTGCTTCATTTTTAGCTTTAGATGAAAAAAAATTAGAAGTTCTAAATGAGAAAATAGAAAATAGCAATATAGATGTATTTCAAAAAGATATACACTCACTGGGTTTTTGGTTTTTAGATGATGATGCAACTTATTATACTGAACAACTACAAAGCGTTATTACCAAAGAAGCTTTAGCTGAGGTAGAAGAGGCATATATCTTTGAAGAGAAAAGGGTAGAGAAAGAAAAACTACTTAGTATCCCCCCTTTAAATGAAGATGAGACTTATAAAAAAATTGATGTAGCTAATATAGAGGAGTTTTTAAAGTTTCATAGTGGAAAAAAAGTCACTATTATCTCTTCTACTGAAGGAAAAATTCGCTCTCATGACTTAGATATCTCTGATAAAAGTATTAACTATAAAATAGATTATCAGGTAATAAATCTAGTAAGTGATGAAGAGGTTATTATCTCTTTAAATAAAGAGGTTAAAAAGAAACGAAAGAAGAAACCAAAAATAGTTCTTGATGAGCTTCAAAAAGATGATTTTGTAGTCCATGAAGTGCATGGAATAGGGCAGTTTAAAGGGATAGAACCTGTTACTGTTATGGGTGCAAAGAGAGATTTTGTAATAGTTCAATATGCTGGAGATGATAGACTTTTAATCCCTGTTGAAAATATAGGGATTATTGATAGGTATTTGGCAGATAGTGGAAGTATAGCTACAGTTGATAAGCTTGGTAAGGGAAGTTTTGCAAAACTGAAATCAAAAGTAAAAGAGAGACTTTTTGCAATAGCTGGAGATATTATAGCACTTGCTGCAAAACGAGAACTTACAAAGGGAATCTATATAGATACTTCAAAAGAGGAGATACAGCTTTTACAAAACCAAGCTGGATTTGAATACACAAAAGATCAAAATAGAAGTATCAAAGAATTCTTATCTGATATTTCTAGTGGTTTAGTGATGGATAGACTTTTAAGTGGTGATGTTGGATTTGGAAAAACAGAAGTTGCTTTAAATGGTATGTTAGCAACTGTTTTAAATGGATATCAAGCATTGTTTGTATGTCCAACAACACTTCTAGCAAGTCAGCATTTTGAGGGGATTAAAAAAAGACTTGAACCATTTGGTATAAAAGTAGCTAAGCTTGATGGAAGAACCGTTACCAAAGATAGAAACAGTTTAAAAAAATCTTTAGAAGAGGGACATATAGATATAGCTGTAGGTACCCATGCACTTCTAAGTGTTAAAACACATAATCTTGGTCTTGTCGTAATAGATGAAGAGCATAAATTTGGGGTAAAACAAAAAGAAAAGTTAAAAGAGTTGCGAAGTGATGTACATATTTTTTCTATGAGTGCTACACCTATTCCAAGAACTCTTAATCTTGCATTATCTAAAGTAAAAGGGATGAGTAGTTTACTCACTCCTCCAAGTGAAAGACTTGGAGTGCGAAGTTTTGTAAAAGAGTATGATGAAAAACTTATCAAAGAGATAATCTTAAGAGAGAAGCGTCGTGGTGGGCAGCTTTTCTATGTTTATAATAATATTGCAACGATTGAAACAAAAAAACAAGACTTACTAGAGATAATACCAAATTTAAAAATAGCAGTGATGCACTCAAAAATTACACCAAAACAAAGTGAAGAGACTATAGAAGCTTTTGAAGCAGGAGAGATTGATATACTTCTTGCAACTAGTATAGTAGAATCAGGTCTTCATTTGCCAAATGCAAACAGTATGATAATCGATGGTGCTGATAGATTTGGTATTGCAGATTTACATCAGCTTAGAGGAAGAGTTGGAAGAAGTGATAAAGAGGGGTATTGTTACTTTTTAGTTGAGGATAAAAAAACTATCACAAAAGATGCAATACGAAGACTTCTAGCTCTTGAAAGTAACTCTTATTTAGGAAGTGGTACAGCGTTAGCACACCAGGATTTAGAGATACGAGGCGGTGGAAATATTATTGGTGAAGCGCAAAGCGGACATATCAAACAAATTGGATATGGTCTTTATCTCAAAATGTTAGAAGAAGCAATTGCAACTTTGAGTGGTGAAATCAAAGAGGAGACACAAGAGGTTGATATTAAGTTAAGTATTACGGCTTTTATTTCAAGTGACTATATTAGTGAAGATAGAGTACGACTTGAACTCTATAGACGACTAAGTCGTGCAGAATCTAAAAAAGAGGTATTTGAGATACAACACGAGATGGAAGATAGATTTGGAAAACTTGATTTACCTACAAAACAGTTTATTGAGCTTATAATTATAAAAATAAATGCGCTGGAAAAACATATCAAAACTATAAGTAATTATGATATGAACATAACAATAGTGTATAATGATGAAACAAAAGAAACAATCAAAGCAAATAGTAGAGATGATGATGACCTTATCAATGCTACGATGAATTATTTGACAAAAAAAGGAAAATAAAATGGAACAACTTAATACACAAGCTGAACAATCGCAACAAAGTAGTAATATTTTAGTATATACACTTATCTCAATAATAGTTATATTATTGATTTATATAGGATATATTTATAAAACCAAAGAGGTTCTTTCTCAAGATAAATTAGATGAACAATATATTAAAAAAGAGAGTGTAGTATTTGATAACTTACCCACTTATATTCAAGATGAATATGTGCTAAAATCACAATATGATTACAAAATAAATGAGTATGAATCAGAAATTGCAAATTTTACTAACAAAGTAAAAGATACCAATACAACACCTAAAGTTGTTGAGAAAATTATAGAAGTAGAAAAAGTAGTAGAAGTTCCAAAAGTAGATGTAAGAAATACAGCAACTCCTTCTCATACACAAGGAGTTGAAGAACAAAAAACAATAGAAGCAAAAGAACATTTTGAAACATACACTTGTAAAACACTTAAAAGTGGAAGTGAATATATATCTCTTAAGTGTAAAAATGATCTTAAAAAATTTATAGAAAAACATAAAGATGCAAAAAGATTTGAAGTGATTGGGTTAGTAGATAAACAAGAGTTTAAGTTGATTGAAAAGCTAGAAGATGTTTATGGAAAAGTAAGATTAGGTAATCTTGCTAAATATTCACAAACTGGACTTTCAAGACAAAGAGTTATTGAAGCAACTTGGATAATCAAAAAATATATCCCTAAAAATATTTCAGTCGATACAGTAAACTATACAGTAACAGGGAAAAATAAAAGAGGATTTGTAGTTAGAGCTTATAAATAATGCTTTATGATATAGCGATAATTGGAGCAGGTGCTAGTGGTCTTATGGCTGCTAGTAGATTTCAAGATAAAAAAACTTGTATCATTGATAAAAACCCTACAATAGGTGCAAAAATAAAAATAAGTGGTGGAGCAAAGTGTAACATCACAAATAAATATTTGAGTAGTGATTATTATCTTGGAGATAAAAATTTTATAGAAACAGTTTTTAAAAAATTTGACAACAAAAAATTACTCACATTTCTTAACCAAAATGGTGTATATCCAACAATCAATGAAAAAATAGTCAAAGGGACATATTTTTGTAAGAGTAGTGATGAACCTATAATGATGTTTAGAAAACTTATCTCAAAATCAAAATTATATCTTAATACTGAAGTTCAAGATGTGAAGTATAAAGATGGGAATTTTATTATACAAACATCAAAAGGTATTATTCAGTCAAAAAAACTTATAGTAGCTTCTGGTGGACTTTCTTATGCTACACTTGGTGCTACAGATATCGGTTTTAAAATAGCAGAAAAATTTGGACATACGGTAACCAGGTTAGATCCAGCACTAGTAGGTTTTACTGTACAAAAACCAGAATTTTGGTTTAAAGAGTTAAGTGGCTTATCAATAGATGCAAAAATAAAAGTTGAAAATAAAGTTTTAGAAGGAAAAATGCTTTTTACTCACAAAGGCTGTAGTGGTCCTGTAGTTTTAAGTACATCATTGTATTGGAAAAAAGGAAATATTAGCATAGATTTTGCCCCTTATAAAACAAGCTATCTCCCAAAACGCTTTAAGCAGGCTATAAAAAATATAGATGTTGATATCCATAATTATCAAATGGCACCAGCAGGAAATTTTGGCTATACAAAAGCTGAGGTGACAAAAGGTGGCGTTTTAACTTCACAATTAAAAAATAATTTAGAAAGTAAGTACCAAAAAGGTCTCTATTTTATAGGTGAAGTACTAGATGTCACAGGAGAATTAGGGGGATATAATTTCCAATGGGCATTTAGTAGTGGATATTATGTATATAATTAATTATTATATAATCACTTATCAGATATAATTTTTGCAATTAAAAAAAGTTAAGGGTTGTTATAATGTTTTTTTCGAATAAAGCTAAAGAAGAAGAATGCGAATTACTAAAGTTGAAAGTGCAAGAGCTTGAAGAAAAGTTAGAGCAATTAGAACAAAAAAATAAAAACGAAGTTGCAAATGTAACTAGTAGTTTTGAGGATAAAGTATCAAGTTTAGAACTTGAAAAAAATAGATTGCAGAAAATTGCTTCATTCTCTACAAATGAAGCAATTGTTGCTATAGATAAAAGCAATAAAATTATTTTTTCAAATGATAAAGCAAAGCAGAATATTAAAAATCAGAATCAGTTATTAGATATTGTTTCTAAAAATGGAGATAGAATTATAATAGAAGATTGTGAGGCTAAGCTTGAATACAAAAATGATGATGATATTACGATAGTATCGTTAGTAAAAACATCAATTCATGATAATGCAGATGATGGGCTTCTTCATAAGCATAATGAAAACATTAATCACTCTTTGACAAATACACAAGGTGTTTACCAAGAATTACTAGAAGAACTTGATAATATGTCAAAAGAATCAAAAGAAACAGCTTCAGGTTCAAATGAAGGTTTAGAGTTAACAAAAAATATTGTAAATGATACAGAAAACTTGAATAATCAGATAATTACAGAAAATGAGATTGTAACAAACTTAGTACAAAAAAGTGATGATATTGCACAAGCTATTACTGTGATTGACCAAATTTCATTTCAAACAAATATACTTTCTTTAAATGCAGCAGTTGAAGCTGCTACTGCTGGTGAAGCTGGTAAAGGTTTTGCTGTTGTTGCACAAGAGGTTAGAAATCTAGC
>JGI997J19993_1000242_pt1 | contig 18323 bp, 19 predicted proteins | sample Etolagbewater25m_FD_19993 | JGI IMG/M metagenome (IMG submission 19993)
CGATTTGCCAAAAATGCCCATAATGATGAAGCGCTAACTCTCACACCAAAATTTACAAACTTTTTACTAGAGCAAAAAGAGAATATTCTTTATTTCTCATACGATATAAATCTTAATGTAGCAGTGCAAAATGATGCCTTGCTTTCTCTTGCGTTTAATGACAATAATGGCTTTTTTGCTTTTGTCATTACAGATTTATTTATTGATTCTAAAGAGTTTCATTATGAAAACAATCTGTATCTTTTTACGGCCTCTATAGTTTTTAAAGACCAATTGATTGAGCCTCAAGAGCTCCCTAAACAAGCTCAAACGCAACAGACAGATCAAACAACTCAGACAAAAGAAACAAATACAACTGCTTCACTTCAAAGTAGCCTTCTCCAAGAGAGTATCACAAAAATAAAATCTCTTTTTGAGTCAATCAAAGACGAAAAAAACCCACTAGGGTATCTCTCACTTTTACTCTTTGCATATATTTATGGTCTCATCCATGCAATAGGTCCGGGACACGGAAAAACACTTGTAGCGAGTTATTTTCTCTCAAATGAACGTTCCTACCTCAAAGCGCTCTTTGTTTCTTTGGCTATTGGTGTTGTACATACATTTTCTGCATTTTTGCTGACACTTTTTATCTACTATAGTGTAGACACTTTTTTATCTCAGTTTATGAAAGATACTGTTTACATCACTACAAAAATATCTGCTGTTACCATCATAGCAATCGCCCTATATCTTTTTTACAAAAAATATAAAGCTTACAAAAAAATTGTCTCAGCTCAGACATTTAACTTTTCAACATCTCCGCATGTGTCAACTTGTGGATGTGGCTCATGTAAGATAGATAAAAACTCTACAGACTTTGCCCTTATAGTCTCAGCAGGCATTATTCCTTGTCCTGGAACTATAAGTATTTTTATATTTTCACTCTCTTTAGGCCTTTATTATGCAGGTTTTTTAGCTGCGTTTGTGATGAGTATTGGAATGAGTAGCATCATCTTTGTCTCTGCTATTATTAGTGTAACTCTACGTAAAAAAACTGTAAATAAAAATGAAAATCTAAAAAAATATCTTGAGTATGCAAGTCTTTCTATTATACTGATTCTAGGTATGGTATTATTAGTGGCATAATTACTACGAAAGTTGGTTTACTCACTTGATACAAGAACACACAAAACTTTTAAACTGGTATCAAAAAAATGGCAGACATGAACTGCCATGGCGAAATACACAGGATATGTATCATATTTATCTTAGTGAAATAATGCTTCAGCAAACGCAGGTTAATCGTGTGAGAGATGAGTACTACCCTCAATTTTTAGAGAAGTTTCCAACTCTTAAAGCACTTGCAGATGCTTCACAGGATGAAGTTTTAAGTGCATGGAGCGGTCTTGGTTACTACTCTCGTGCTAGAAACTTAAAAAGTAGCGCTGAACTCTCATACCCTACTTTACCAAATACACAAGAAGAGCTCATAAAACTTCCTGGCATTGGTCGTTACACAGCAAGTGCCATTTGCAGTTTTGCTCATAATCAAAATATTCCCGTTGTTGATACAAACATAGCAAGAGTGCTTAAAAGATTTTTTGCACTGTTCAACCCTAGCGATGCTATCATTTGGAAAAACGCAGCAGATTTTGTAAATGCTTCGCACCCAAGAGATCATAATCTTGCTCTTATGGATTTAGGCTCACTCATATGTCTGCCAAAAAATCCAAAGTGTAAAGAGTGCCCACTTCATGCTACATGTCTAGGAAAGAATGAAGCAGAACTCTACACCCAAACAAAGAAAAAAGAGTACGAATCACTAGATCTTTTTTATGGTGTTTATATAACAAACAATCAGCTAGCCCTACAAATATCAAAAGAAAGAATGTATAAAGATATGCTCATTCTACCAAGTGTGGAACCCATAGAAGAGGACTTATTAGGCACATTCAAACATTCATACACAAAGTATAGACTCACAGTACATCTTTATAGAGTTCAGGAGTTAGAAGGTAAATTTGTCTGGGTAGATTTAAACAAACTAAAAGATGCGCCCATCTCCTCACTGACAAAAAAAGCAAAAAGATTTTTTTAATCTACAACCATTCCTGTACTTAATATAATTGTACCAATACCTTTGAAGCATAGTGTTGGTAAGTGCGGAGTAACAATGAATTAAGTCATTTATAATTAAAATAATTATATAGTCTATATAAGTGAATAATTATTCAAAAAAGGTTGCGGTGTGATTATTAAAATNATTNAACTCATATCACATACTCCTTACGTATTTTCAAACAATGCAAAAAAAATTCTTCTACTCTTTTTATTCTCACTTACCCTTGGTTCAACTCTTTGTTTTGGAGCGCAAAACCAGCTCTCTAGCTTGCAAAAAGAGTGGCTTGAAAAACATCCGGTTATTCGTATCGGTATAGATGTAAACTATGCTCCTTACAGTTTTATTGAGGATGGAAAAAATTTCAATGGGGTAGCGATTGAGTTTATTTATGAGATTGAAAAATATCTTGGAATCCGTTTTGAACTTGTACCTTATTTTGATTGGAGCAAACAGATAAACGCTATAAAAAATCATGAAATTGACGTACTGGCAACAGCAGTAAAACTACAAAATAGAGAATCTTTTCTTGAGTTTAGTAAAATATATTTGCCCACACCTCTTGTTATTATGACTAGAGTTGAAACGCCTACTTTACAATCTCTTGATGAGCTCAAAAAGTTACAAATTAGTCTAGTTAAAGAGTACTCCTCATCACAACAACTCATGCTTGCTTATCCAAAGTTAACACCAAGATATGCCACAAGCTCTCTTGAAGGTTTACGTGCCGTATCTTCAGGAATGACAGATGCCTACATAGGAGTTTTAGCAACAAGCACCTTTTTAGCCCAAGGCAACGGAATATCAAATCTAAAAGTGAATACAGCCTTTGATATGAAAGATAATGGTCAGTGTTTTGGTGTACGAAAAGATTGGAAAGAGCTTGCGTTTATAATCGATACTGCTCTACTAAACATACCAGAAAAACGCAAAAATGACATTTTTCACACATGGTTGGCTCAAGATATCAACGAGATAAAGCACATTAAAACAACAAATTATGAAACTTCTCTTTTTCCATGGCTGCTCGCAATAGCTGGACTTGCTCTTTTGGGATATATTGTTACATCTATTTGGAACAGACAATTAAAAGAAGAAATTCTTCGCCGTACACAAGAGAGAGAGGAGATGTACAAGTCAATCCAANACAAAGAAGAGATCATGATGGCACAATCTCGTCATGCAGCTATGGGAGAGATGATAAGCATGATTGCCCATCANTGGCGACAGCCTATTGCTGCTATTTCAATGGAAGCAAATAATCTTATTGCTGATGTTGAACTTGGAACAGGAAGTGATGCCAGTATTCGTGAATACTCCAATAAAATTATTCATCAAACAGCACACCTCTCTCAAACTATCAATGACTTTAGAGATTTTTTTCGTCCCAACAAAGAGACAGAAGAAATTCGACTTGAAGATATTCTCAAAGATGTAGAGAAGATTATTGGTAAAGATTTAGAAAATTCTAATATAGAACTCAAAATCAAACATCAAAACGGAGTCAAAATCAAAACTTATTCGCGCGAGATTCTTCAGGTTTATCTCAATCTCCTTAAAAACGCGAAAGAGGTACTTGTTGAAAAAAGAGAAAAAAATAGATATATTGAAGTTACAATCAGTAATAATGAAAAAAATATTATTAGCACTGTTTGTGATAATGGTGGAGGTATTGATGAAACAATTATCTCAAAAATATTTGACCCTTACTTCTCAACTAAAGAAGCCAAAAATGGTACAGGATTAGGACTTTATATGTCCAAAACAATCATAGAAAAACATTTAAACGGAACTATTGAGGTGTATAATACTACTGAAGGTGCATGCTTTAAAATTACCCTTCCGAGAAATGCTCTTCAAAACTCCCCTATGGAATAAAGACAAATAATGAAAATAATACAAAAAAATATTCGCCATGGCATATCCCATATATCTTTTAAAATTGACTCTTTAATCGTTGATACTAGAATACCTTTTGATATTTATATCCAAAAAGACAAAGAGTATGTCATCATCTTAGAAGCAGGCACCCTGCTAACAGATAAAATATATAATATATTATCAAATAAAGAAGCACTTTATATATTAAAAGGGGATGCAGGAAAACAAGAGGTCGACTGTACAAGCCTTCAACACTATGTGGAAGTAAACAGAGACTTAAATGAAAAAAATATTCAATTTATCTATAAAACAGCTTCCCATTTATTTCTTAAAATATCTGATGAAAAATATAGTTCTTTAAAAATGTCTTGTGTCGAGTCAATTGTTCAGAGTATTATTTTTTTAATTCAACATAACAAGAAGTATCTTAAAGAGACAATAGAATACTTTTGTGATGATTATGAATTNGATTTTCATGCAATACATGTTGCAATCTATACAATTAATCTTGGTAATGCACTAGGATTAGACAAACATGAACTTTTAAAACTAGGTATAGCTGGGCTTCTGCATGATATAGGGATTACAAAAATAGATGATGATATAACGCAAAAAAGCTCTGAACTCACACCCCAAGAGTTTGAAAAAATAAAACAACATCCAAAACGCAGTGTTGAAATAATCGAGCATAATCATATTCATAATCCATATATTATAAATGCTGTCATGCATCATCATGAAAGATATGATGGCAGTGGATACCCAGACAAACTCCACGAACATGAGATAAGCACATTTGCTGCAATTGTAGGTATTTGTGATGTTTTTGATGCACTTACAAGCAATAGACCGCATAGAAAAAAATATACGTATTTTGAAGCACTCAAACTTATGATGCAGGATGAATCTATGCAAAATAAATTCAACCATCAGTATTTACAAGTTTTTCTTAAATCGTTAATCTGATACAATCAAAAAAAGGAAAATAGTATGGACAAATCTTTTAAAGAAGCAATGGACTTTAGACACGCTTGTAAAGTTTTTGATGAGAGTAAAAAAATATCTGATGAAGATATAAAGTTTATCCTTGAAATGGGAAGAAAATCTCCATCATCATTTGGTATGGAAGCTTGGAAATTTTTAGTTATTACAAATGAAGCTTTAAAAGCAAAACTACGACCAGCTTGCTGGAATCAGGTTCAGATAACCAGCTGTTCTCACTTAGTAGTTATTTTAGCTGGAATTGAATCTGTAAAACCAGAATCAGGCATACCTAAGAAAAGATTTGCAAGAAGGGATATGTCTGAAGAAAAACTAGATTTTTACCTAAAACTCTATGCAGACCACTTACAAGAGACTCTCTCAAGTGATGATAACATTTACGCATGGACAGCAAAACAGACTGCCTTTGCAGCTGCGAACATGATGAATGCAGCTGCAGTAAAAGGTATAGATTCATGTCCGATTGAAGGCTTTGATAAAAATCAGGTTGAAGAGATTTTAAATATAAATAAAAAGCAATTTGGCTTATCTATGCTCATCCCTTTTGGTTACAGAATTAACGAACAATCCACACAGCTTAGAGTCGATTTTGATGAAGTGGTAGAGTTTATTAACTAGACTCTACAATGTATACTTTTTGTGTAGCTAAAATTCGTTTTTGAGCATCTCATCAAAAATATTTACCTTTATCATAGCCTCATTGATAAGACTATTAAGATTATTCAAGTTGACATTATACTTATCTATATATTCATGAAGATGTTTTGTATCTGCGTTTTCTATAAACCTTGTTATGACTAAAAGTTGTCCAAAAAATCCAGTGGCTTCAAACATTGCCTCTTCAATTTCATCTGTTACACGAAGCTTATGTAAAAATTCTCTATGTTCAATCTCAAAGAGTAGATGTATAAGAGAGAGCATTCCTACAAGATAAGCTGTATCTATATCACTCTGTGAAGCATCTGGTTTTACAAGTTTTAAAAGTCCTGTCATGATTTCAGTTCTATTTATAACCATTAAAAGGAGTGGGTGATTTGTTGGAGCATTTTTATTTTTACCTGTTACCATAAACAGCAGTAACCAATTCGAAAGAGCACTTCTGCCTAAAAGGCTTATAATTTGACTTAATGAAGAGACCTTTGTTCTAAATGAAAAAAATGATGAGTTAATAAACTGCATCAATTTTAAAACAAGTGCATGATTATGTTCTAATGTATTTACAATTTCTCTTGTTTCTGCATTATTTTGTATGAGGTTCCATACTTGTAAAACCTGTTCTTGTGAGGCATCAAACGCAGTACTTTGTATGATTTTTGGTCGTTTTATATAATAACCCTGAAAGTAATCAACACCCTTGGATTTATACGCTTGATACATCTCATCTGTCTCTACTTTAGCGGCTATGACAATTTTATTTTTTAGTTTTAAAATTTTTATGAGTTTGTCTACTAGGTAAGAATCTGACTCTAAAACATCTATTTTTATATACTCCACATAATCTACAAGGGAAACTATTCTTTTTATAGAATCTTCGTTTACAATAACATCATTGAGACCAAAGGTATACCCTTCTAAGGTTAGCTCATTAAGTCTTTCTGGCAATTTTTCGTCTGCAAGTGATGATTGTAAAATCATCAGTACAAACTGTTGTTTAGAGATAGAATAGATAATATCATTTGATAAAAATTCTGTATCTACCCGAACGAAACCTTTGTAAGTTCCTATAACATTTTCATAACCAAAATCATTTAAAACTGCTACAATCGAAGATGCTGATGTGCTCAGATCAGTAGAATAAAGGTCGGTTATGTTACTTCTATAGAGGATATCATAAGCAAAAATTTCATACTTATCATTACTAACACTCTGACGACCCAAAATACTCAAAACGCACTCCCCTCAATTAAATATAACAGATAATACAATAATTTTGTTAATTTTCTTCACTAAAGACTCTTTAAAAAAATTATTTAAATTTTAGCCAAATAAGTAAACTTATTTCTTATCAGATATCAAGCTATCAAGAGGAAATGTACCCGCTCCGTGTGCCAGTAAATTTAACTTTTTCAGTAAATCTCTTTAACTCTGCCCACTTCACCACTCATTAAACGCACCTTTATACCGTGTGGATGCTTTGGTGACTTTGTGAGTATGTCCCGAACAATACCATCTGTCAAGTATCCTGTATCTTGGTCTTGTTTTAAGACTATAGCAACACTCTGACCAGGTTTTATATTTTTCCTCTCTTGTCCACTTAACATTTCTCTACTCCATTTTTAATTCTTAATAGCATTATAGTAAAAAGCTTGTATAATTTCATATACTATTATTAAGGCAAAACCATCATTTTAAGCAAAGAGACTCTCTTAGAGCAATTTCAATCATTTTACAAAGAGCATAAACCAAAAAGTTTAGAAGACGCAATAGAGAAATTTGCCATCTTTGGTGGTGTGGGCTGGGGTGATATGGACACTTCAAAGCCAAGTATGGAACTCATTGAAAACGTAATACTTCCAGACTTTAACTACATCCGTAATGATGTAACTGAAGTTACAACAGGTATGCCACTTTATCACTCTATTTTAACAGGTATCGCGATGGGTGATGGTCAAACGCACACAGCTTATAAACGTGCAAATGTTGCCAAAGAAGTTGGTGAAAACGCAGTTAATGAACTCTGTGAAACAGGTGTTATCAAACTACAGAAGTCTAACAAAATCTTTACTTCATGGAGTGAAAACGAAACTGTTTCTAACAAACTTTTTTTTACTTCTCCTTTTTTGAGATTTTGGTTTACCTTTGTATCGCCAATCTTTAAAGGTATTCGTGATCGTGACTACAAAGAGATTCGCGAAAGATTTGCAAACAGATTTAGTGAATTTATTCAACTTCCATTTGTTGAGCTCTCACATGAAGTTTTAAAACTAAGTTTTAAGGATGATTCAATCACTGAAATCTCAACTTACTGGGACAACAATATTGAGTTAGATATTTATGCAAAAACAAAAAGTGGAAAAACAGTTGTCGGTTTATGTAAATACACAAACGCAAAAGTTAAAAAAAGTGAACTTACAAGGCTTCAAGAACTCTGCGAAAAAGCAAAGATTGAAGCTGATATCTTTGTTCTGGTCTCTAAGAATGGATTTTCAAACGAACTAAAAACTCTCAAGGGAGAAAAGCTTAAACTTTTTACCCTCAAAAACTTTAAAAAACTGGTTGAGTAATGGCTAAAAAAGTTTTACTTCTGCATGGCTGGGGTGGCAGTGATTTTCCACATTGGCAGAGTTGGCTAGCCGGAGAGATAGCAAAAGATTATGGAACGGTTAGCTTTTTAAAATTTAGCAATTATGAATTTCCTTTGTTTAAAAACTGGAAGCAAGAGTTACTACAGCATCTTGAGGATTTCAAGCCAGATATAGTGATTTGCCACTCACTAGCAAATACACTCTGGTTTCATCTTTGTAGTACAAACTCAATAGAAAAAGTAAAAAAACTTTACCTTGTAGCTCCACCTAGTATGAAGTGTACTATAACCGAGTTGGAAAGTTTTTTCCCACTAGAAATGCCCACAACTCCATATGCAGATGAAACTCTTCTTATTACTTCTACCAACGACCCTTATATGAGTCTTCATGAAGCTAAAGAGTTACAAGCCTCACTTGGAGTGAAGATGGAAGTGTTAGAAGATGCCGGACATATAAACGCAGATAGTGGGTATGGACAATGGCCATGGCTGCTAAAAAAAATAAAAGAGGATTTAAAATGAGTGATACAGTAGAAGATTTAGAATCAGAGTTACAAGAGATGATGTTAAACATGGATACACTTGCACAAAAAGTACAAGATAAAGAGATAGATGCTTACGAAGGTTTTATGCAGTCTGAAAAATATAAGAATAGAATCGTTGAAATAGGAAACGCACTCAAAGAAAAGGGAATAGATATAACAACTAGAACTGAATAGTCTGGGATATCTAAGCGTAAATATCTAAAAGTTGTGTAGATTCCACGCTAGCTTTCACTTCTTTCGTTTGAGTGGCTTCAAAGGTTTGTGCTTTTTGAGCTGTTGTGTTTACCACACTCAATGAAGAATCACCACTTCGCGTTGCACTTGTCTCTTTTTGCGTACTCGGGTCAAGACGACCTATTTGAATCTGACTTGAGTAGGGTGACTGGAATATATAACTACTAACATTCATAACATCCTCCTTATTCTGCTAATCCTCTTGCAAAGCTTTCTACTGGATTATTTTGATTCTCTTTGTACGCAGCATAAGCTTCAAGCTCATTATTTTGTTTTTGAACATTGCGAAGTGATTCTACTGCACTTGCAGTTGAACTTTTTGAAGATTCTTCACTTTGTGTTGCTACGGCCAAATATATTTCTGTTTGTGATTGTTCAGCTTTTGCACCTAAATAATCAACTGCGACACTTGCCTGTGTATTATTTTGCTCTTGTGTTTGAACTGCATCTTGTGCAGATTTCTCATCTTTGGCATTTGAGATAGTGTTCTGCTTTTCAGAAGAGAGCGCAACTTCCCCACCTTGAGAAATCAGATTTTCTTGCACCTCAACAGGAGCTGTAATAGGTTTTTGATGAACAGTCATAGCTTGAAAGTCATTTATTTGACTTGAAATTTCCATAATCCTAACCCTCCTTCTATTACTCTAACTTCTTTATTGTATCATATTATTACACAATTTAAAATTTGTGTTTTATCCAACAACGTAAGTATTGCGACCATTTTCTTTTGCAACATACATAGCATTGTCTACTCTTTTAAACAAAGAGTTTTCATCATCCCCGTCTACATACATCGTCAAGCCAAAAGACAGAGTCAATTTTAAAACGGGGATAAAAGTTGCGTTTTCTATCTTTTTTTGAAGTTTTTGTATGAGTTTTTTTAAGCCATCTACATTTGCATGATTAACAATCATAATGAACTCTTCACCACCCCATCTTGCGACAAAATCATCTTCTCTTAAATTTTCCATAAAGAGTTTAGCAATCTTTTGTAATACTTCGTCACCTACAGCATGTCCATAATTATCATTGATCTGTTTAAAATGGTCAATATCCATCAAAATAAGTCCAAAACTATCATCATATCTTTGGGCATTTTTTATTTTAAGCCCTATTCTTTTGGTATATTCCATTCTATTATGTATAGATGTTAGCGTGTCATGTGTTGATAAATGCTCCAACTCTTGGGTAGTTACTTTAACCAAGTTTGTAAGAGCTCTTTTTACTAAATCATACTCTCGAACAGGATTCTTTTTAAGAGAGCGTTGTTTTATTTTAGAAGATTCAGAAAGTGCTAAAAAAGTAGTAGTTACGTTCAAAAGTTCTGCGATATTTGATGTATGAAAATACTCTCCATATGTAAAAAAACCTACTGTGGGCGCTAATGATTCAAGCATATTTAATTCATCTAAAAGCTTCTTACCCAATAAAGATTTTCTTGCAGCACAGGAGTAGACAAAGATTGACTCTGCAGGAAATTTATTAAAATCATCAAAATTCTTGGAAATATCAGCTGTAATATCATCGACACTGCCAAAACTAAAACGCACACTATCCCCAACATCAAAATTACCTGCAAAGACTAAGGAACCATCTTTATTTTTTACGAGAGGATCTCTTGCTACATCCAGATTTTCTTTTTTAACTATTAATGGAAATTCCATAGTTGTTTTGGGAAGATTACGAGCCACCTCTTCACCAAGATATTTTCTATATACTTCAAAAATTGGCATTCCATCAAGCTCATAAAGTATATTGCCATCAGCCTTAGTCACTATCATATCTCTACCAATAGGAGTCCAATTTAGAATGTAGTCACTATTTGCTATTAAACTATCTCCACTCAGTGTTGCTATGACACAGGCCTCTTCACTACAACTTTTTTCATCAAATATATAGGTTTTTTTGAATTTCGCATTATCGCCTGCTCTTCCCCCTGCAATTAGCATCTCCGGTTTTAGCTTGTATATACCCTTGAGTATTTTATCCGCGTTGCTTTTTAAACCATCGCTAAATACTATCAAAGCTTTTGTATTATCTAATATCAATTCATCGGCAATACTTTCCACCCTGAAATTCTCATCTAAGTTATAAAGTTTTGATTTCACAACTGTATCTTTAAAGATACTAAAAGAAATAATTACCGTGTTATCATAAATCTTACCCTGACATATTTCACCACTAGTACTGCTACCTATAATATTTGCCTGTGGGAGAAGTTTTTTGATGTATGAAGATAAATCGAGAATATATTCTTCATCAAGCAAACCACTAAAAATTTGGATTAAAATATTCCCATAATTTTTAATGGAGTGTGATTTAATAAATTGTTCTAAAGAGTTTTTATCTTCATATTGTAAGTTGAAGCTTCGCAATTATTCATTCCTTTTCAAGCAAACAATCAATTAATTAATAATCGAATTATAAGCAGAAGTTGTAAATAAACTACAGATACTTCAATCATTATATCATTTTTTATCTAAGTTTGAGAGAGGAGAGTGTAAGATGTCGTAAGCATTTTTTTAAAAGAGCAGCATGATACAATTAACCAACATCTCAAAAAACTTCGCATCTCAAGAACTTTTTAATAATCTGAATTTAAAACTAAACGCGGGGAATCGTGCCGGTCTTGTAGGGCGTAACGGTAGCGGAAAATCAACCTTGTTTAAGATGATTTTAGGTGAAGAAACTCCCGATAGTGGAGAGATAATTATTCCTAAAAATTATAAAATCGGTACACTCAAACAACATCTTACTTTCAGTGAAAAAACCCTCAGAGAAGAGGCTGCTTTAGCTTTAGAAGATGAGATGAAGTACGACGTTTACAGAGTTGAGAAGATTCTTTTTGGTTTAGGGTTTTCGCAGGATGATTTGGAAAAAAATCCATTATCATTTTCTGGGGGTTACCAGATTCGTATCAATCTTGCTAAGCTCCTTGTTACTGAGCCAAACCTACTTCTGTTGGATGAACCTACCAACTACTTGGACATCGTATCACTGAGATGGTTAAAGACATTTCTGAGAGCTTTTGAAGGCGAAGTCATTTTAATCACGCACAACCGTGACTTTATGGACAGCGTTTGTACTCACACTATGGGAATAGTTCGTAAAAAGATAGAGATAATTCAGGGTGATACCCATAAATTTTATGAACAATTAGCTGCCAATGATGAACTCCATGAAAAACAGAAAATAGCACAAGAAAAAAAAGTAAAAGAGCTTGAAGAGTTTATCGCTAAAAACAAAGCCCGTGCTTCCACCGCAGCTCTTGCTCAGTCCAAAGTAAAACAGCTAGAAAAGATGGATTTGTTAGATGACCTTGCGTTTGACAACACCTTAGCTTTTAATTTTAACTTCAAAGAGACACCTGCAAAGATTATGCTTGAAGTAGATAAACTCAGTTTTGGTTACACGCCTGATAATCTTCTTTTTAAAGATATATCTTTTAACATTAAACGCGGTGAATGCCTAGGCATTATCGGTAAAAATGGGAAGGGAAAATCAACGCTATTAAATACTCTTGCAGGAGAGCTCAAACAGCTCAGCGGAACTATTCACTCTCATCCATCTGTAGAATTCGCACACTTTGGTCAGACTAATATAGCACGTTTACATCCAAACGCAACTGTAACAGATGAGATACACTCAGCCAATCCTAAACTAGGAACACAAGTTATAAGAAGTATCTGTGGCGCAATGATGTTTAGTGGTGATTCTGCTGATAAGAAAGTCTCGCTTCTCTCAGGTGGCGAGAAATCCCGTGTTATGCTTGGTCAGATTTTAGCAAGAAATGTCAACCTTCTTTTCCTTGATGAACCCACAAATCACCTTGATATGGAAAGTATAGAAGCACTAACAAACGCAATACAAACGTTTGAAGGTGCTGTTATAATTGTAACCCACTCAGAAGAATTACTCCGCCGCGTTTGTGACAGGCTCATTATTTTTGCAAAAGATGGAGCTGAGTATTTTGATGGTGGCTATGATGAGTTTCTAGAGAAGATTGGCTGGGAAGAAGAACTTAAAGAAGAAGCAGTTAAATCCACTCCTAAATCAAACAACAAAGAGAACAAAAAATTAAAAGCGGAACTCGTACGAGAGAGAAACAAATTTACTTCACCTCTAAAGAAAAAAATTGAAAAACTTGAAAATACAATTATGCAACTCGAAGAACAACTTGCACTTCATCATCAAGAACTCATAGAAGCTTCAAACGCAGGAGATAGTGCAATACTTATGGAACTCTCTAAAATAGTATCTGATGAGGAAAAAAAAGTTGAAGAGAGTTTCTTAAAGTTTGAAGAGATGTCTATGGAACTTGAAGAGACAAATGAGAAGTATGAAGCAAAAATAGAGGAATTAGAATGAATAAAGAATTATATTTCTTAAGATCAAGTGAGCAAAAAATAGTTATAGATATGTTCAAGTATGCACATCCGAACAAGCCTCAAAAGCTTGCAGAATATACAGAGTTTTTTGGTTTTACAAACAAAGATTTAGGTCTTTACGCCTTGGTTGATAATGAAATAGCGGGTGCTATTTGGTCAAGAAGACTCAGCCCCGATGAAGCGCCAAGAGTGAGTGTTGCAATCGTTCCTAAATTCAAAGGCAAAGATGTTGGCTCCTTTATGATGGATCAATTCTTGCAAGAAGCTGCAGCTCTCTATGATGCTCTTTTGATTGATATAAGTGAAAAACCAAAGGCTCTGAAATTTTATGAGAAGTACGGATTTGAAAAAGAAAAAGAAAGTTTTTTACTCAAAAAAAAGCTAGAAAAGAAAGAGGTTGTTCGTCCAACAGATGGCTACGATCCAACTCACTGGATGGATTAAGCCTTCACTTTTTATACAAAATTAAAATAATATTTTATCCTACTAATATATGATAATCAATATCATAATTAATAAATTATTAAGAATCCTTCTGCTAGAATTCACAAAATGAAAATGATTATCAATATATGGAAACAAAAATGATGAAAAAACTTTTTACAACAGTTGCTTTAGGTTCAGTTTTACTAAACGCACAAGTTATACCTGGTATTACTTCTCAAGCTGGAGCAATGACTCTTCCTGAGGGTAAATTAAAGATGGGCATTAAACACATACATTTAATAAGAGATAGTATGTTTAATGGAACTAAAGAGGTTACAAACCAACAAAATCTTGATGCTACTGCAGATATCACTCTTCTTGGACTCATTTATGGGCTAAGTAGCAATGCTGACATAAAAATTATTATGCCTTACAAAAACATAGAAGCAACAGCACAGCTAGGTACTAATGATGTTGCTATTGACAACAATGGCATTGGAGATGTAATTATCATGGGAAGATATGTTGTTTTAGCGATGAAAGATTATGAATTTCAATTGAGTGTTGGAGCGGGTATAAAACTGCCAACTGGTGCTACTGATAATGGTTTTAAGACAGCTCCAGCTTTTGCAGCCGATATAAACACTCCTCTACCAACACAAATGGGTACAGGCGAGTATGAGTACAAGGCTGAGCTTGGAATTTCAAAACTTTTAACGCAAAACTCAAGAATTGACTTTCACACAATGTATACATATAGGCCTTTAGCTGAAAATGATTATGATTTTGGAAACGAACTAAGTTATAATCTCTCTTTTACAAGTGCAATTACTAAAAATATCAATTTGGGTCTCGCATATGATGGAATGTACAATAGTAAAACAGATATGGGAACTGATACAAACGCAGCNCTTCGTCAGATGCTTCCTTTTAAAGCATTTAGCGGAGTAGCAGGTTATATTACTCCACAGATAGANTTTATGCCTTTTGACAAGCCAAAAATTCATATGGGCCTGGGTGTATCTTTCTTAGCACACTACAATCTTAGTGAGTATCAACCATTAGAAAAACAGAGATATCTATTTAGAATTGGATATTTATTTTAAAGGATTACAAATGAAAATAATAGCAAAAATAACACTACTCTTTGCCTTAGTTTTATCTCTAAACGCAGCAGAAGATAAAAAAATGGACAAACTCGTTTTAAGCGGACCAATGGCTTCAGCTTCTCATCCTCTCTTGCATATGATAGAAACAAACGCCTTAGCAGACATAGCTAACGAGGTTGAGTTTATTATGTGGAAAAATCCTGATGAACTTAGAGCATTGACACTTAGAGGTAAAGCAAACTTTATGGCAGTTCCTACAAATGTTGCGGCAAACCTATACAACAAAGGAGTTGAGATAAAGCTTCTTAATGTTTCTGTTTGGGGAATTCTTGGAATGATTACAAGAGATAAAGAGAAAAAAACTTTGGCTGATTTTAAAGGATGTGACATTGCAATGCCGTTTCGTGCGGACATGCCAGACATCGTTTTTGAAGAGATAGTAAAAAAACAAGGACTCGACCCGAAAAAAGATTTTAACCTCAAATATGTTGGCTCACCAATAGATGCTATGCAGATGTTAATTTTAAGACGCGTTGATCATGCCCTTTTAGCAGAACCAGCTATCTCTATGGCACTTAGAAAAACTGATTCATTCCCTTTAAAACTTATAGCGCCAGACCTTTACAGAAGTTCAGAGTTAGAAAAAGAGTGGGGAGAAGTGTTTAAAATAGAAGGTAAAATACCTGAAGCTGGAATGGCAATGATTGGAAATCAAGATGCAAATGTCATCAAAAGATTTAATGAAGAGTATGCAAAATCATTAACATGGTATAAATCTCATCCGAAAGAAGCGGGTGAATTAGTTGCAAAATATATTCCTATGCTAAACGCAGATGCCGTTACTGACAGTATAGAACATGTTCAACTAAATGCCATAAGCGCACAAGAGGCTAAAAAAGATTTAGATTTCTTTTATGGAATTTTAAACAATAACAATCCTAAAAGCGTAGGTGGAAAAATTCCTAATGATGGTTTTTATTACTAACTTAAGCTACCCAGCAATAAAAAACTTCCTAGTAAGAAGATGAGTAGCCCACCTAACATTTCAAGTATATACGCCTTATCATTTAGCAGATTTCCTGTTTTTTTGTTAAAGGCTATACTTAATATTCCCGCTAAAGATATCGTAAGTCCCATCCCTATGCTCATAGCTATTGCTGCTAAAACCCCAAGCGTAAATTGACCTAAAACTATACAAAACAGTACAATAGTCATAACACCTGGGCAAGGAACAACTCCGGCACTAAACGCAACTGCCACTTCACTTTTAGAAGAGTTCTCTACTTTTTTTTCTTTATGTTCTTTGTGTGTATACGCCTCATAAATAAGATAGAGGCCAACAAAAATAATCATAACTGCACTGATAAGTATTGCAATATGAGAGAGTTCATCGAAATTTTTTCTAAACATAGTTTTTAATATGAAATAGATTCCAAAAGTAAAGAGAAGTGCTGAAAAAGCATGAATGACAGAAATCATATAACCCATCTTAAAAGCTTTTTTATAATCACTCTTATTTGATGTAAAATAGAGTGCTACTAATGCTTTACCATGCCCAGGTCCAGCTGCATGAACAAGACCGTATAAAAAAGCTATGCCTAGAACAAGAAGAAAAACAGCCATATCATTTTCATCATTTAAACTTCTAATTCTACTTGAGATATAACTGTTGAGTTCATACTGCCATTTAGCAAGAGTATGTAAAAATTGTTGATAAAGTTCCACTATTTCAACTCCAGTCTGTAACCATAATATAAATCATTATCTACGTCTGTAACCTTAATTAAAAGGCCTTCTGCCTTTACAAATTTAGTTTTTAATACCATCGATACATAATAAGAGCTATCTCCAAATTCTATTGTGATATTTCTAATGTTACTACTGAGTTTGATATCAAAGGAGTAGCAAATTTTATTATTTTCGATAGTTGCTCTAAAATTTTCTGGTTCTGGAAGTTTTACTTTTTTACCATCAAAAAAAATATAAGTATAATAATCATAATCTTGAAAAATAGAAAAATACTCTTTTTCTATAAATAGGTTTTCTTTTTCACTTATTTTTCCATCACCATTACTGTCTAGTTCCATGATAAGGATTGTCGATGTCATATCATCCAATACCCACTTAAAATTGACAACAGAAGAGGAAGCATCATTTACTCTAATCGTAGGATAGACATCTATAAAGGTATGAGGGTGAGCACAAAGGGAAGAAATAAGAAAAAATATAATATAGACTTTTTTCAAAATATGCCTTATTATAAGAATAAGCAAATGGTATCATTTTTTTATAAATTATTGACTAATATCAATGATAATCAATATCATATATGCTATTATTTTAGCAATTATACTATGAATAAGGAACGATGTGAAATTTTTATTTAAAATATTAAAAGACTTTCCTGCTTATCTTTGGAGTGGATGGGGTGCTATTGCCTCTATTTTTCTCTTTGCTGCGTTTTGGGATTTTGGTAATCAAGTTTATGGAGATTTAGTTCTACCCTCTCCTCTGGCAACTTTTCAAACTCTCATTACAATGCTCCAAGATGAAAATGTTTGGCTTGAGATAGACACAACACTGTATCGTGCTTCCATAGGTTTTGGAATATCTCTCCTTCTTGGTTCAGCGCTTGGTCTTCTTGCCGGTTTTTTTGCAACAGCTTCAATGATGAGTCGTCCAATAGTAACTATTTTAGTCGGAATGCCTCCTATTGCATGGATTGTACTAGCTATGATTTGGTTTGGGATGGGTGATGAAACTGTTATCTTTACTGTTATTATTGCCTCTTTTCCTATCATCTTTGTAGGAGCCTTGCAAGGAACTCGTACCTTAGATGGAGATCTAAAGGAGATGGCGGAGAGTTTTCAACTTCCTTGGCATATGAAATTTTTTGATGTTTACTTTCCTCATATTTTTTCTTATGTTTTTCCTGCTTGGGTCAGTGGTCTTGGTATGGCATGGAAGATTGTTATAATGGCTGAACTTTTAGCTACAAGTAANGGTATGGGAGCATCTTTAGCAGTTGCAAGAAGTCAGTTAGACACCCCAACAGCNTTAGCNCTTGTTGTCATTATGATTGGCTCACTTATGTTTATAGAGTATATTATTTTAGAACCGATTAAAAGAGAGGTTGAGNTATGGAGAAGTTAGANGTTAAAAACNTAAATCACCATTTTGGTTTTACAGAAATTTTAAGAGACATCAACTTTACTGTAAACAAAGGAGAAGTTCTCTCTATAGTGGGTCCAAGTGGTGGGGGGAAAACAACACTTATGCATCTTTGTGCTGACCTACTTGATGTTGAGGAAGGAAGCGTTACAAATACCTTCACAAGTACCTCTTTTGCGTTTCAAGAGGGACGACTTCTTCCATGGAAAAATGTTATAGACA
>JGI997J19993_1000243_pt1 | contig 18323 bp, 19 predicted proteins | sample Etolagbewater25m_FD_19993 | JGI IMG/M metagenome (IMG submission 19993)
CCTCCTCAATCACACCTGCGATGACTCTCAGCTTTACGCGATGGCCCTGACACACCGCTCATGCCTCCAGGATGCCGATGAGCCACTCATTTCAAACCAGCGACTTGAATTCCTGGGCGATGCAGTACTCGACCTCATCGTATCGGAAGAACTCTATACGCAATTCCCCGACTATGACGAGGGACTGCTTTCCAGCAACCGGGCTAAAATCGTCAATGGCAAGTCACTTGCAGCATTCGCGCGAAAGCTCGACCTGGGGAACCTTGTCATAGTCGGCCCTTCGGCTGACAAGGCGAGAATCAGGCAGAGCGACGCCACCCTTGCCGATGCCTTTGAGGCACTGGTTGGAGCTATCTATCTCGACAAGGGCCTGGATGCAGCAAGGGCATTCATCAGGGATAAGGTGCTCGATGAAACCAACCTCACCAAGCTGACCTCTTCAGAACACAATTATAAAAGCAGGCTGATCGAATACACCCAGGCCAGGCAGCTCGAACACCCCCGCTACATTGTAGTCGAAGAAAGCGGTGCCGAACATGAAAAGATCTTTCTCGTCGAAGTCAGGATAGGCGAAGAGACATGGGGCAGAGGTTCAGGAAGCCGAAAAAAAGAAGCTGAACAGCACGCAGCCATGGAGGCAATTACCGCTCATACTGAGCTTGACATTTGAGCTATTCTCCACGGTCTTCTATATTGAGTTTTCATCTTTGTAACGATATTGCTAACGAATGAAAGAGTCATTGATTTTCGACCTCTCCCGGGAAGGGAGAACCGGCGTCAGTTTCGGGCACATGGACATAGCCCCTCAGCCCGTAACCGACCTTATCCCTGAACCCTTCCTGCGCAAGGAGGAACCTGCACTGCCTGAAGTACCCGAAAGTGAGGTAGTCAGGCATTTCATCCGCCTGTCGAACCTGAACTACCATGTTGACAAGGACATGTACCCCCTTGGCAGCTGCACGATGAAATACAACCCGAAAATCAATGACCAGGTGACCGATCTTGCAGGTTTTACCTCCCTGCATCCTCTGCAACCAGTAGAAACGACCCAGGGGGCATTGCAGCTGATGTACGAACTCAGCGAAATGCTGGGCGAAATCGCTGGCATGGATGCAGTCACCCTGCAGCCAGCTGCCGGTGCACACGGTGAACTTACAGGTATCCTGATTATCCGGAAATACCATGATGCTATCGGCTCAAAACGTACAAAGCTGCTTGTCGTTGATTCAGCACACGGTACAAACCCGGCCTCCGCAGCGCTGGCAGGCTATGATATCGTCGCGGTTAAAAGCAATGCTGAAGGGCGAACGGATATCGATGACCTGAAAGCCAAGCTCGACGGCGATGTGGCTGCACTGATGCTGACCAATCCGAATACGATCGGGCTGTTTGAAAAGGATATACTCGCTATCGAAAAGCTTGTCCACGATAACGGCAGCCTCCTCTACATGGACGGCGCCAACATGAACGCGCTGATGGGAATCACCCGCCCGGGTGACATGGGCTTCGACATCGTGCACTACAACCTGCACAAGACATTTTCTGCACCTCATGGCGGCGGCGGCCCCGGAAGTGGCCCACTTGGTGTAACAGGAAAACTCCGTGATTACCTTCCCCGTCCGGTTATCGAAAAAACTGATAAAGATGGTCAGCCCTACTACCGGCTGCTGACAGACCGCCCGATGAGCATAGGACGCATGATGAACTTCTACGGAAACTTCAGCGTCATGGTCAGAGCCTATACCTATATTCGCATGCTGGGTCCAGAAGGCATACGCAGGGTATCTGAAAACGCCATCATCAATGCAAACTACCTGCTTGAAAAGCTCACCGGAAGCTACAATCTACCCTACCCGAAACCGGTCATGCACGAATTCTGCCTCTCTGGGGACCGCCAGAAAAAGGAACACGGTGTCCGGACACTCGATATAGCCAAGCGACTGCTCGATTACGGATTCCATGCGCCCACGGTGTATTTCCCGCTCATCGTCAGCGAAGCCCTGATGATAGAACCGACGGAAACCGAGACCCGTGAAACCCTGGACCGCTTTGCCGCAGCAATGCTCTCCATTGCAGATGAAGCCAACCAGTCACCTGAAAAAATCCTGGAAGCGCCTTCGCTGACCCCGGTCAAAAGGCTGGACGAAGCCCAGGCATCGAGAAAGCTCAATATCCGGTGTACGGATTGCTGATGTTTTTCTGAAATGTGACAGTGAAGTATTGGCGGTTCGGAAATATGAGGGTATACTCATACAAACCAGCTGAACATGCCTTTACGCAACGCAAAAGTCCTGTTACTCAACAGCAGTTACGAGCCACTGAGTATATGTGACGCACAAAAAGCCATCGTACTGCTTTTCTGCGGAAAAGCAGTGACGGTCTCTCACCACCCAGACAGATTCATCTGTACTGTAAGCGATGCATACCCCCTGCCAAGCGTTGTACGTCTTACCTTTTATGTGCGTGTTCCCTACAAAAAAATAATGCTCAACCGTAAAAACATTTTCAGGCGTGACAATTTCCAGTGCCAGTACTGTGGCAGCACGGAAAGAACGCTGACAATAGACCATATGCTCCCTCGTTCACGAGGCGGTGAGGACAGCTGGGAAAACCTTATTACAGCATGTGGCCCCTGTAACTCGAAAAAGGGTAACAGGACCCCTAAGGAAGCCGGCATGCCTCCAATGAAAACTCCGATCCGGCCAAGCCACATCATGCTGATGCGCAAATTCATAACTACCGTGGCTGAAGACTGGAAACCCTATCTCTTCATGTCCCGGTAATTCGTTACCACCATGTCAGACAAAGCGCTCCTTCTTCCAGCCCTATTGCTGTCGTTGCAGCTACTCATGCTCCAGGCAGTAAATGCAATGCCTGTAGATATCTTCACCCGCCACTCACCCCGTGCTGACAGGGAACTTGCCGAAATGACGCTGGAAGAAAAAATCGGCCAGATGCTTGTGGCATGGGCTCCTGCTGAAAGGGGCGGCCGTGACAGCGACCAGCTGGAAATCCTCGAACCACTGGTGCGGCAAGGCAAGGTCGGAGGCATCATGTTCCTCAAGGGAAACCTGCAGGATGCGATACTGATTGCAAACCATTTCCAGTCACTGGCCCCCCGTTCTTTGCTCTTGAGCGCCGATATGGAAAAAGGTCTTGCCATGCGCCTCGAGGGAGCAACGGAATTCGTCGCTGCGATGGCGCTGGCTGCAACCGATGAACCAGCCATGGCCTACCGTGTTGCCCAGGCCATAGCCATCGAAGCAAGGCAGGCCAACATAACCCACAGTTACGGTCCGACGGCAGACCTGAACACCAACCCTGAAAACCCGATTATCAACACCCGCTCATTCGGTGACGATATCACTCGCACCTCCACCATGGTCAACGCCTATATAGATGGCTTGCAGGATCATGGTGTCATTGCGACGGTCAAGCACTTTCCCGGCCATGGAGATGCCGATACCGACAGCCACATTGCTCTGCCAGTGCTTTCCTGGAACCGTGAAAGACTGGAAGCGATTGAGCTCAAGCCGTTCAGGGCAGCCATAGGGCATGGGGTAATGAGCGTGATGGTCGGACACCTTGCAATTCCCTCCCTCACGGGTGATATGACTCCGGCCAGCATCTCGAAAAAAATCGTTACCGGGCTGCTCCGTAATGAACTCGGGTTCAGAGGGCTCATCATCACTGATGCTCTGAACATGAAATCTCTCTACGGAGAATTCAGCACCGGGGAAATCATCATCAAGGCTGTCGAAGCAGGCAACGACCTCCTGCTGTTTCCTCCTGATCCGGAAAAAGCCCATGCAACCCTGCTTCGTGCTGTGCAGGAGGGTAGGCTTCCTGAAGGGCGCATAGACGATGCTGTCCACAGGATACTGGTAGCGAAAGAGTGGACAAGCGGTTTCCAGCCTGAACATGCAGGAAACAGCCGCTGGAACATAGAACTCGCCCGTATAACTGCTGAACGGTCTCTGACCCTGGTGAGGGACAGGAACCACGCACTTCCCCTCGACACTCAGCAGGCCGCCAAAATCGTGCACCTGGACTTTCAGCACAATCGGGGAGGATCATCATCTGCTTCATTTTCCGATAAGCTCAGTGAAGAGTTCGATGTAACGACGTTCAGCCTCGATGCCAGTGCATCAGACGACCTCTACTCGAGTGCCAGGAACAGTGCTGCCAAAGCCTCAGCAGTGATTCTTTCGACCAGTGCGGAAGCCCTCTCAGGTGCCCTGGAACTCCCTCTCCCCCATCGGAAGTTCATACAGGAACTCGAACGCATCCTGCCAGATGACCGGCCACTCATCATGGTTTCTTTCGGGAGCCCTTACATCATACGCAGCTATCCGGGGATACCGACCTTCTTGTGCACGTACTCTGCACTGCCTGCAGCCGAAGATGCCGTCATCAAAGCCCTGAAAGGCAGCCTGCACCCGAGTGGGGTGCTGCCTGTATCCCTCGAAGCTCCCCTGCGATAGCTTTTTTTTGCGTACATTCGGTTACAGAGAGTCCAGTATAACTGTAAATGGCCGAAGTAATGACAAAAACCATACGCGATGAATCCACGGCAAGCGCATTCTGGGGAGCGGTCAATACCTTTTGCGCCCTTGATGATGTTCACGTCATAGCAGATGCCCCAGTAGGATGCTACAACCTTGTCGGGGTAGCCGTTATGGATTATACCGATGCAATTCCCTACCTTGAAAACCTTACACCGACAAGCCTGACCGAAAAAGAGATCGGTTCGTCAGGCAGCACTGGCAGGCTGCAGGAGATCATCAGGGAGCTGCAGCCAGAAGGCAAACGCCTCCTGGTGGTTTCCAGCGCTGAAAGCGAAATGATCGGCAGCAACCATACTGCGATGCTGAAACAGCATTATCCAGACATCCATTTCTTCAACTCGAACTCTCTTGGTGAAAACGAATGGACGGGACGGGACCGTGCCCTGGCATGGCTCTGTACGACCTTTATCGAAGAGGGGCCGGCCCCACCGGTCGAACCCGGTACGGTGAGCATCATCGGTCCGACATATGGCTGTTTCAACAGCCCTTCAGACCTTGCGGAAATCAAGCGGCTCATTGCTGGCTGTGGGCTGAAAGTACAGCACGTCTATCCATTTGCATCTTCACTGGAAGAGATCGCTGAACTTCGCAAGTCAGAGGTAGTGGTGGTCATGTACAAGGAGTTCGGGCAACAGGCGGCAGAACTCCTAGGACGACCGTTCATACAGGCGCCGTTCGGTCTGAAAGAAACAGGGAACTTCATCGAGGAACTTGGCCGCCTGACCGGGCGCGAGGAGGAAGCGGCAATGTTTATCCGCGAAGAAAAAGCCACGACACTCAAACCAGTCTGGGATCTTTGGAGAGGACCGCAATCGGAATGGTTCCCTACCGTACGCTTCGGCGTTGCTGCAGATGCGACCTATGCCGAGGGGCTGAAACGCTTCCTGGCCGATGAAATGGGCATGCAGTGCCTGTTTTGCCATACCTCGCCGGAAACGGACAACAACAAGCTGCGCGAATCGCTCCAGAAAGAGCAACCGCAATTCATGTTTGGGAGAATGCCTGACAAGATCTACCTTGCCGAACTTGATGCAAAAACCCGGTTCATTCCCGCCGGCTTTCCCGGACCGATCGTTCGACGGGCACTTGGTACGCCATTCATGGGGCATGCAGGCACGGTCTACCTCCTGCAGGAAATCGTCAACGCCCTGTATGACACCCTGTTCAACTTCCTGCCGATTTCCCGAAGCGCTCCCGAACCAATCCGCAACGAGCCGGAAGTTCCCTGGACTGCCGAAGCAAACAAGGTGCTTGAAACTATCGTCAGCAAGGCACCGTTCATCAGCCAGATATCCTTTGGCAGGGAGTTGCGAAAAAAAGCCGAGGCCCTTGCGCTAAAAGAAGGACATACAACTGTCACTCCGGAACTGCTTCAACGACTGGGATAGATGTTGACAGGTATCGTGCTGCACCAGGTTTTTTTGGGAAATCATTTCTTTTTTCTATATTTCAAGTCCTCGTATCGTGCCAGGGACCATAAGCAGTGGAAACAAATGCTTGAACAGCAGCCCTCCCGGACGATAATAAACTGACAGAAAGTGGCTGCTATGATTCCTTGAACAGGACAAATGGGAGAACAAGAAACTCCCGTATAGGATTTGAGAAAAGACTGCGCACATGCCTGCACACAGCAACACTCCTGCCGAGGTGGCGATAACGCTACCTGACGGCAACTTACGATCATACCCTTACGGCACCACTGGTGCCGACATTGCCGGATCCATAGGAAGGAAACTCCGGAATGATGCGCTCGCAATCATCGTCAATGGTGAACCGCGCGATCTGTCGCTCCCGGTGGAAGAGAACGCATCAGTTGAAATAGTGACCTTCGACCATCCGGAACAGCTTGGCAGGGAGATTTTCTGGCACAGTGCGAGCCATATTATGGCTCATGCCGTAGAGGAACTCTTTCCTGGCTCACGTTTTGGTGCAGGACCAGCCACGGAACAGGGTTTTTATTACGATATCGCATCCGACCACAGGTTCACTGAAGAAGACCTCCGCGCCATCGAAAAGAAAATGCTGGAAATTGCGGGAAAGGCCATACCGATCATCCGTGAGGAGATGAGCCGCGAGGAGGCCATAGCTTATTTCACCTCTACCCGTAACGATCCGTTCAAGGTTGAAATACTTGAAGATACGCTGAAAGATACACCTGTTGTCTCGGTATACCACGAAGACGGCTTTTCCGATCTCTGCAGCGGGCCTCATATCCCTGACACGTCGAAACTCAAGGCTGTCGCGCTGTCAAACATCTCTGCGTCGTGCTGGCGCGGTGATTCGTCACGTCAGACCATGCAGCGAATATACGGCATTGCCTTTCCGACGGAAAAACTGCTCAAGCAGCACCAGGCACATCTGGAGGAAGCACGCAAACGAGATCACAGGAAACTGGGTACCGAACTCGAACTCTTCATGCTCTCCCCCGAAGTCGGGAGCGGCCTGCCGATGTGGCTACCCAAGGGAGCCATTGTACGAAACCAGCTTGAAACATTCCTCAAGGAAGAGCAGAGGAAACGGGGCTACCTGCCGGTCTACACACCACACATAGGCAACATCGAGCTCTATAAACGTTCCGGACACTATCCATATTACAGTGACTCGCAGTTCCCACCCCTCACCTACACCGACGATCTTGGTCGTGAGGAGCAGTACCTGCTCAAACCGATGAACTGTCCACATCATCACCTGATCTACAGTTCAAGGCTACGCAGCTATCGGGATTTGCCAATTCGACTGACCGAATTCGGCACTGTCTACCGGCACGAACAGTCCGGAGAACTGAACGGCCTGGTGAGAGCAAGGGGATTCACACAGGATGACTCTCATATCTACTGCCGTCCAGACCAGCTTGTCGACGAGATTTGCAATGCCATAGACCTGACGAAATTCGTCTTCAGTACGCTGGGTTTCGATGATATTCAGGTACGCCTCTCACTCCACGACCCAGAAAATCTTGAAAAATATGGTGGTACAGGTGAAGTATGGGAGCAGGCGGAAAAAGATGTCCGTGAAGCTGCAGACCGAATGGCTATCTCCTACGTGGTAGGAATTGGTGAGGCAAGCTTCTACGGCCCGAAAATTGATTTTATCGTTCGTGATGCACTTGGAAGGAAATGGCAGTTGGGAACGGTACAGGTTGATTATGTCATGCCTGAGCGTTTTGACCTGTCATATACAGGTAGTGATGGCCAGCGGCACAGACCGGTAATTATACACCGGGCGCCGTTCGGCTCTATGGAACGTTTCATCGGCGTCCTCATAGAACACACCGCTGGCAACTTCCCGTTATGGCTTGCGCCGATACAGATTGCAGTACTGCCAATCAGTGAAGAGGCGCATGAGTATGCGGTATCGGTGCAACAGCAACTGCACACTGCAGGTATACGGGCTGATATCGACCTCCGGAACGAGAAAATTGGCAAGAAGATCAGGGAATCTGAACTCAGGAAGATTCCATATATGGCCATTATCGGCCAGAAAGAGATGGCGTCACAATCGGTAGCGCTGCGTCGGCATCGCCAGGGTGACCTGGGCACCGTCAGCCTGCAGGAACTGCAGGATCGCCTGCTGAAGGAAATTGAAGAAAAATCCTGATCAGGATGGTTGCCAGGCGTACTGGACTTGATCAAACAAAACTGGACACATGAGAAAAAAAAGAAGCACTCCTCAGAAACAGAAGCAGACATACAGGGTCAATGAACAGATCCGCGTACCCGAGGTGAGGGTGGTCTTCAAGGACGGTTCACAGGAGATTCTCAAGACAGGTGAGGCACGCAGGATTGCCGAACAGGAACACCTCGATCTGATAGAGGTGCAGCCTACGGCCAATCCGCCCGTCTGCAAGATTGACAACTACGGGAAGCTCCAGTACATGCTTGACAAGAAAGAGAAGGACCGCAAGAAGAAATCAAAGCCAACGGAACTCAAGGAACTGCGCTTCCATCCGAACACCGACACGCACGATTTCGATTTCAAGTCCGCACACCTGGAAGAGTTCCTGCGCAAGGGAAACAAGGTAAGGGCGACAGTCGTTTTTCTCGGCCGTTCCATCATCTACAAGGACAAGGGATTCGAGCTTGTCGAACGCCTTACCGAGCGACTGAGCAATGTCAGTAACCCCGAGGGGCAGCCAAAATTCGAAGGCAAGCGCCTGTATATCTATTTCGAGCCAGACAAGAAAAAAATAGAAGCGTATGAACGGCAGCTGGCAAAGATGAAAAAGGAAGAAAAGCCGTAACAACTTACAGATCAATAAAAAAGATACGACTATGCCAAAAATGAAATCACACAGAGGCGCATGCAAACGCTTCAAGAAAACAGCATCCGGAAAAGTCAAGCGTGAACGTATGTACGGCTCTCACAACCTCGAAAAGAAAAACAGGAAAAGAACACGTCGCATACACCAGTCCACACTTGTGGACAGCACTCAGGAAAAACAGATCAAACGGATGATTCTGGCCTAATTTCAATTAACAGAAAACGATACTACGATGCCAAGAGCGAAAAATGCAGTTGCGTCACGTGCGAGAAAAAAACGGATTTTAAATAAAGCAAAAGGATACTGGGGTTCACGGGGCAATATCATTACGGTTGCCAAACATGCAGTGGACAAGGCTGAACAGTATGCATACCGCGATCGCAGGGTCAAGAAAAGAACTTTCAGGGGCCTCTGGATCATGCGTATCAATGCTGCTGCGAGACTGAACGGCACCTCCTACTCTCGCCTGATGGAAGCGATGCACAAGAAGAATATAGACATCAACCGCAAGGCACTGGCAGAAATCGCAGTCAAAGATCCTGCAGCATTCACAGAGATCGTCAAAACCGCAATGGATTAACCAGGGAGAACGCTACCGGCAGCGCTATGAACAGCAGTATCGCATCAATCAGGAAGGAGACAGAAAACTTTGAACTCACCACACCGGAGCAGTTGGAGGTATTCCGGCTTCGCTTCCTGGTGCGAAAAGGCCTCATTGCAGGTCTCTTCCGTCAGCTGAAAGATGTTGCAAAGGAAGATCGGCCGGCTGCCGGCGAGCGGCTCAATGAGCTGAAGTCATTCGCGGAACAAAGATATGAGGACGCCCTCAAGCAACTGCAGAGTAGTGGCTCGTCTTCAAAAAGTCAAGCAATAGACCTTACCCTGCCAGGCAGGACAAGATTCCCCGGTTCTGAACACCCGGTCCAGAAAGTCCTTGGTGACATGAAAACAATCTTCAGTGCCATGGGTTTCACCATTGAAACCGGACCTGAACTGGAACGAGGACTCTATAACTTTGACAAGCTCAATTTCCCCCCGAACCATCCTGCTCGCGATATGCAGGATACCTTCTTTATCAAGCGGGCTGAAGGCGAGCAGGATGATGTGCTCCTGAGAACGCATACGTCGCCAGTACAAACCAGGGTTATGCTGGATGAGGAGCCGCCCATCAGGGTTATCTGCCCAGGGAAAGTCTACCGCAACGAAGCGATCAGTGCGCGCAGCTACTGCGTATTCCACCAGCTTGAGGGTCTCTATATCGACAAAGGCGTGACCTTTGCAGACCTGAAGGCGACAATTTACTCATTTGCACGCCAGATGTTCAGTGAAGACGTGCAGCTGCGCTTCAGGCCCAGCTTTTTCCCGTTCACCGAACCATCGGCTGAAGTCGACGTCACCTGTTACCTGTGCAACGGCAAGGGATGCAAGGTGTGCAAGCAGTCCGGATGGCTTGAAATACTCGGCTGCGGGATGGTACATCCAAATGTACTGAGGAACTGCGGCATTGACCCTGAACAGTGGTCTGGCTTCGCCTTCGGTATGGGTGTCGATCGCACAGCCCTCCTTCGCTACAAGATCCAGGATATACGTCTCCTGTTTGAAAACGATGTCCGGATGCTGGACCAGTTCGTCTAGGAAAGACGTTAAAAGGTCCCCCTTCAAAAAGCCCCACGCAATGTGAGGCTTTTACTTTACTCACTACTTCCGGTTCATCACCGCCTTGGCCCAAGTTTCCATTGCTTCATTCGCAGCTGGGTTAGGTGCCTCGAGGAAGGTAATGACAAAAGAATCCTCCAACTCGGCAACACCGATAGAGCGGGGTCGTACCGAAAGCACTGCAGGTGAAGGAAGCTCTTTGCCAAAACAGAACAGTATATTTTTCGCATCCTTGACGTCCGCTGAAATCACCCCGTCTTTCAAGGAAGCTGTATGGGCGTAGTGGTCAAATATGCCTATATAGGCGACCACCGGATGAGCGTCAATTTTCTCTTTGAAAAAACCGAGAATTTCATCTACCGACGTATAGGTGGTTTCCGATCTGGAGATCTCTATGGTATAGATAGGATACTTTTCCTGAAAAAGAGTCTGTCTCATAATGTTGTATGGTGTAATCTCGTCTCGTTAAAAAAAAACGCACTGCCTACTCAGGCAGTGCGTCATACAAGGTATGGATTCCGAAAAGCCTGCAAAGCTTATTCAGCCTTTCCTTCAGCTTCGACAGTCACCTTGATTGTGGAGGTGACATCCATGAAGAGTTTGACGTCTGCTTCGTAGTTGCCAAGCGACCGAATAGGCGCTTCAAGCGTAATCTTGCGACGGTCGACAGTAACGCCTTCAGCTTTGAGGGCTTCTGCAATATCAGCGGAGGTTACGGTACCGAACAGCTTACCTGTTTCACCGGCCTTTGCCGATACCTTCAGTGTAAGCTGCTGGAGTCGAGCGGCAATTTCCCTTGCTGCAATCCGCTGCTGCTCGATCTTTCTGGCCTGCTGTTTACGTTCTGTTTCTAGTGCCTTGAGGGCACCATCGGTAGCCCTGGTTGCCATTCCCTGGGGGATGAGATAGTTGTTTGCATAGCCGTTTTTCACGTCCACGACCTCACCAGCATCACCCAGCGTGGCTACATTTTGTCTTAAAATGATTTTCACTGCTTCGCTTCCTCGTTGATCAGTTGTTCAGTTTTGCTATTTGTATTCGTCAGCTACGTAAGGGATAATGGCAAGAAACCTGGCCCATTTGACAGAATGAGTCAACAGGTTCTGCTCTTTTGCTGACAGGCCGGTGATACGGCGGGGAATGATTTTACCCTGGTCGTTGATGAACCGTTTGAGCTTGCGCTCGTCACGGTAATCAAAGAAGACTACCTGGTTTTTCGACACCTTTTTCTTCGATGCCAGCGCGTTGCCAATCGACTTGCTCATCGATACGCTTGTACGTTTGTTTTTCATGCTCTAGTTCTCAAGTTTCAATGTGTGCTTCCGTACCTCAGTCGGAAGAAAGATACTTATACTCGTACTCATGGCCCGGATCGTCAGTATCACATGCATGGCTCTGATCACTTTCGTCGCCTATGAATCCTTCATAGTCGTCGTCGCCATCCTGCTTTTTCCTCTTGTTGAGGAACTGAATTCTCCTTGCCTTGATTTCCACGACAGTCCTCGAGGAACCGTCCTGGGCTTTCCATGTCCTGCTCTGCAGCTCCCCGTCAACAAGTACAGCCGAGCTTTTGCGCAGATTGTCGCGGCAGCTTTCCGCCAGCTTGTTCCAGGCTACTACGCCTACGTAACAGACGTCTTCCTGCCACTGGTGGTTACTGTCCCGAAACCGCCTGTTGCACGCAATGGAAAAATTGACTACCGGAGTCCCACCAGAGTTGGTCTGGCGGAAAACAGGGTCTTTTGTCAGGTTACCTGCAATAACGACACTGTTTATTTCCGGCATTTTCAAATCGGCCATAACCTATCCTCCGTTTTTTCTCAAGGGATCAATGCATCGTTTCATTTTAGCCCTGATGGTGAAGCTTACCGCCTCGAACCTGTTTTCGGCTCTTCGGAGGTTTCCTCAACCTGATCTTCAGGACTTCCTATCACAACACTGTACTTTTCAACACGCTTACGCATTTCGAGCAACTGGGAACTAAGCTGTACAATCAGGAAACGAAGAATATTCTCATCGTAACGGAAGGCTTTTTCCATCTCGGCTATCGATGCCGGTTCGGAAGTGAATTCAACATGGGCATAATACCCGACGGTCTTCTTCTGGATGGGATAAGCCATTTTCCTGCGACCGACTTCGAGCACGCTCTCGATCTTGCCACCCTTGGACGAAATCACGTTTTTCGCCTCTGTCATTGCGGTTTCGATCGCTGCATCTTCGAACCCACCGTCGATGATGATCGTGCATTCGTATAATTTATTCTGATTCATAGCGCAACTACCATAATGGTTCTTTGTATACAGAGCATGTGGCGGGAACAGAGCCATTGCGCCCGGCTTCTGCTCCACGGCTTCATGAAGCATCATGAACACCACGTGCTTTTTTGGACCTTAAATGTAAGGTTTTAGCCTGTTATTTCCAACACGCATTACGGGGAAAGCTCGTCAAGGAGAGCTGCTACTATGGCGGTTTGCGGGATATCACGCATACAACGGAAATGTCCTTTCGGGCAACTCTGCCGACCTATATGAGAGCATGGCCGACACCTGAGCCCCTCTACCTCAAACAGTTGACTTTCGACCTGGTAGGGCAGAAACCCAAACTCTCTGACCGAGGAACCGAATATGACAAACAGCTTATGGTGAAACGCCGATGCCATATGCATAAGACCGGTATCATTTGTAAGGACGGCATTGCACCGCTCCAGGAGGGCGGCAGTCTGCATCAGTGAACAGCTGCCGGATAGATCCATGGTTGAAGAAGCTGCTTCCGGCGAGAGACCGTCCATGATCTCCCTGGCAAACGGACTGTCCTCACTTCCCCCCAGGAGAAGAACCCTGATGGATAGACGGGAATGCAGCTGCTCGATAATGGCGGCAAAGTCACGGGGCGGATAACGCTTGGTCATATGTTTGGCCCCGAAGCAGACAGCCAGAGTCTTTGTTCCTGCCTCGCCAAGCACAGCTAAGGCCCGCTCCCGGTCATCACTGGAAGGCGTGAGTTCGCACCCCTTGCCATCATCACCGATCCCGTAACCGGCAAGGCCTGCCTGGTAGCGATCGACAACGGATTCATCCTTTCGGAACAGGTTCAACTTTAGCTGGACAAGAAGCAGTTTTTTCCAGTTCTGCTTATGGTAGCGAATAATGCGCGATACCTTGAGGCTCCGGGTGATTCTGCGCGACCGGATGTTGTTCTGCAAATCCAGGACCAGGTCATACGGCCCCTCTGGAAGTTGCTCTGTCGAATAGAGCCGTCCACGTAAACCGGAATGCTGCAGGAGGGAGAGGAACGTGGGTTTGGTACAGTAATCAATTCTGGCTCCAGGAAACCTTGTTGCCAGCCGACGCAGTACAGGGGTCGTCAGAATAATGTCCCCTATGGAACTGAGCCGGATAACCAGGATCCGCCCGGGTGAACTCATGACCAGAACTCCCACCACCCTTTGCGCCCCGCAGGCTCATCGGGCATCGTTCGCCTGAGAAGGCCGATGTTCTCTTCTATCATGACAAGCATATCTTCTTTGCCGGGCAGTTCCCCTTTGCGTTCAGAGATCATCTCCCGGGCTGTTTCAAATGCCTTAAGTGCATCCTGTGCCTGCTCACTGCGAGCAAGCGCAAGCCCTCTGGCAAGGACTGCCGCTATCCATCTTTTGCCCTCATCCTGGTGAAGTTCACCTCTGCGCCCGAAATAACGGAGAGCCCCATCAGCCGCATCCAGGGCGGCAGGATACTCGCCAAGGGAAGCCAGAGCCTCTGCAAGTCCGGCAAGGCACATCGCATCGAATCCGTCATGCTCGAACACCTCTTCCTCGGGGATTGTCCGTGTAAGCTCCATGGCACGCCTGAATGCACGGGCGGCCCCTTCTGGCTCTCCCGCCTGGAGTTTTCCGTCACCCTCCCTTACAGCCAGGTAGGCCTGGGCAACCTGCTTCAATGGTTTCATGTCTCCTTGCCTGTTTTCGAGAACAGTCGGTCAAGGGAGTCCGGAATGCCCGGACGACCCGATTCCCTGAGTGCTGTTCCGGTAATTTTCGCATTCAGAATCAGCCGGTGATCCCCGATGCGGAATATATCCTGGTAAAAAGCGAACCTAAGAGGAGAGTCTCGATGTATGTTGAGTGCAACAATAAACCTGTCGCCGCTCCGCAGGGGAAATCGATAGTCAAGTTCAGCACGAACAACCACAAGGTTTATCCCTGCCCTGGCAAAACCTACAAAATCCAACCCCTCAGTTTTCAGATACTCGTGACGGGCATGCTCGAGATAATTCTGGTAAACACTGTTGTTGACAATTCCCTGTACGTCACATTCATAGTCGCGAACTGCAAGTTCAATGGTATACGCATACCCGTCCATGACAAATCCTCCACTTGTATTCCTGTCTGAAAAGTGGAAGATACAAAAAAACCCAGCTCTCCCTAGAACCGGAAGGTTGCGGCAACTCCTGTGGATGCAGGCATTTCTGCAGAAGGTATCACTTTTACATTCCCTCCCTTCCCTAACACAAGCTCACCGATATCGTCAAGAACGTCATCAACTTCGGGATCGGTAAGCTCATCGATCATGATCGCACCGTTCAGAGGATCGACCCGACCAGGAATCTGCACATCCGCATCGAGAAAGAGGTAGGCAACACGCCCCTCTGCAGCAGCCTTTGCCACACTCTCAAGATCAGATGACCCGAGACCTTTTGCTCGAGCCTCATCATATTCAACAACAAGGCGAGTGAGGTCGGCTGTAATGTGGGGCATGACTATCCCCCACGCTTTTGCATGCAGATCTCCTGACTTAAGCGCATCAGGATTTATCTCGATTCCTTCTGGCATCAGCAGCGGATTCTGGGTAAGCTGACGAAACAGACCCTGGTTTTCAGGTAACGCTGCAAGCAGAAGCGGCAGGCCTGACGGCTTGGTATGGTGTTCATATATCGCCTTGTCGACAACCCTGAAATAGCGTTCCGCATCAACTTCCACCTGCTCTTTACGGGACCCCTTGCCAAATGTTATCCCTGGGCCGCGAGTGCCGCCATAAGGACCGGTAACCCGGTATGGCTCTTCAGTCTCCGCCCCCAGGGCTTCCTGCATTGTTTTGGGCACTCCGGATGCTGGCGTAATCTCGTCAAGTGACTCTCGCGTTCCCTCAAACAACCTGAGCCCACTACGGCTGAGGGAAAGAAGCTGATAGCGCTGATGGGACTGCAATACTCGAAGAAGCGGTTTGGTGTGAAACGAATCCGCCACTACAGTGAATTCCCTTACTGGCTCCTGAAGCCTGAAAACCTTGAACGTATCCCCGGACCTGAAGACGGCAAGTCCGTCCAGCGTATGATTCCAAAACGCGTTATCTTCACAGAGGTCGTACATGGGTTCCATCAGTCCAGTTATGTTGCGCTCCGGGTACTTGCGTCGTAACGAAGATTCCAGGACCTTCAACTGGTTGCGGTAACGGATCGGATCCTGCTGGTTTTCGGGATGAGAGCGGTGGGTTACCTGGTAGATTGTCAGGCATGGGGGCTCATGAGGTGCTACAACGATCTGCTGATACTCGGGTACATGCGTATTCATTCTGCCTCCTTTAAGTGAATCGGTGATCATGAACTACTGCAAGGGGTAACCTCCCGGGACTCTACTTGCGCGAAGGTAAAAGAATATAACGGCTGAATGGAGGAAAATGTTTCAACCAGAGAACAAAAACCACGGCAATCCATGAGATCTGGCTACTTCATCCAGCATGTACAGGCTGGGATACATGTTATTGTTTCCTGAATGAATCCAGATATAACGAGGCAAAACGTCGCAACACATTCCAGAATACAGAATTGGCCACAACAGGCATCATCTGGCTGACTACATGACCTCTGTTGTTCCGATACAATTCATTACGATACAGCAGCTGCATCAGGCTGGACATACTGATCGTCCCTGATGCAGCAACGACGTTCTCGAGACGTATGACCGCTCCAGAGCGAGAAGCTGTACCTGAACGGTTACTGATCCGTAACGTCCTGGAATCATCTTTTTGTTCAATGATAAAATCGACAGTCACACCAGTTGCTCCCTCAATCGCCAGCCGGACTGGTGCCGAAAGCTTCTTTCCCTGGCTTTGTCGGGAAAAGCTGTGAACCGGTTCGGATTGGGCATACAGCTTGAATGCGTCTGACAATGCTGATACCATCTCTTCGTCACTGAGAGATGTATTTGCCCTCAATAAAAAACAGAGCTGCAATAGGTCTTTCAACAGAACCACAACCACTCCGCCGAGAGAAGTTCTCTTGAGCATCGAGCCATAACCACTGAAAGCTATATTGCAATAGATAAGCATCCTGAGCAATTGCGCCGTGTCCATGCTGCGCGTAGTCACCACAGGGCAGAAATTATTGTAGAGATCCCAGTCGTATGAGCTGATCAGATCTTCATCCCTGTACTCGTTGAAAATTCTGGTTCCGGGATAGGGCGTCATCGACATAAACAGAGCCTGGCGCAGACCGAGGTTTTTTGCAAACTCCGGATAACGCATTGTATCCTTCATCGTTTCGGTATAATGACCTATGACGAAGTAACCTTCCGCACCAATCCCTTTTTTCCTGAGCAGGTCAAGAGCTGTCCGAATATCATCCTTGGCATTCTTCTTGTTCATCAACGCAAGGGTTTGCTCATTGGGGCTCTCTATACCCAGACCCACCTTCCTCAACCCAATTCTGTACAATTTATCCAGCATATGTTCCGCACGCACGATATCACGGGCCCGAGTTTCGGTCATGATACGAAAGTTGGTAAGACCTCGTTCAAGCATGAGATCGCAAATGGCTTCTGCACGGTTGATATTCGTAAGAAAGTTAGCATCCCATATTTTAAGTAGCTTTTTTTTCACTGGATCATGGAGAAGTGCTATCTCCTCGACAACATTCTCAGGACTTCTGCCTCGCCATCTTCCATGCATGATCTCATTGGCACAAAAGGAACAGTTCCAGGGACATCCGCGTGAGGTATAGATAGTATCAATGGTGTAGTTCTCTCCTTTTTCACCATATCGCAGGGGACGCAAGGAACGTAAAGGAAATGGAATAGTATCGATATCCCGGATTAACATGGCAGGATCTGTAGAGACAAGGCCTCCTCCCTCCCTATAGACAAGACCCGAAACCTCCTTGCATGGTCCCTGGCGAACCAGCTCACGGAAGGAAACATCTCCTTCCCCCACAATGACAGCATCGACCGATGCATTTGCGAGTACTTCGTCAGGTCGCGCTGTAGGATGAAATCCACCCATTACAACAAAAACCCCCTTTCGCTGAGCAAGAGCAGCAAGACGCAAGGCATTGCTGAAACAGCCAGTCATCGATGATATGGCTACAAGATCGACTGGTTGCGTCTCCAACAGGAGAGCGAAACTGTCATACAGTGCATCGTTGTAATAATTTTCCGGAATGACAATAGAGTCCACGTCATCCTGAATGGCTGCGGCAAGATAGCAGATACCAATGCAGTCTGTGATATAGCGAGGAAATGGTGTGATGACAGCAGGGGGGGCCTCCACCAGACAAACATGCCTGAAATATGACATAAGTACTATGATAAGATTGTAGCGAAGGCCTGAGCACTAGAATGCAACGACGCAGCATCACATACTCACGTTGTACAATATATATAAAGAAGGGGTAAAAGGAGTGCTGAGAGTGTGAGGAGGTGAGGGTATAAAACACGAAAGCCCACCTAAAAGGTGGGCTGAAGTGTAAGTAAAAAGGCGGCGACGACCTACTCTCCCGCTAATGCAGTACCATCGGCTCACCAGGGCTTAACGACTCTGTTCGGAAAGGGAAGAGGTGATCACCTGGGA
>JGI997J19993_1000245_pt1 | contig 18215 bp, 20 predicted proteins | sample Etolagbewater25m_FD_19993 | JGI IMG/M metagenome (IMG submission 19993)
TTGGATTTACTTCAATCCACTATTAAGTTTTAGTTAAGATTAAAGGAGATAGCTTTATTAGTTAACTGCTTTTATCTTTAATTTCAATTGATGTTTTCACAATAAAATAGCTTCATTAATAGCATTTATATAGCTTATGTTTGATATATCTTTATTTTTATATGCTATATCAAAAGCTGTCCCATGATCAACACTTGTCCTAATAATTGGAAGATTTAATGAGACATTTATACTTTTATCAAAATATAAAGCTTTTAGTGGTGCTAAACCTTGATCATGGTACATCGCTACCATATATTTATATTTTTCTCTAGTGTGAGGTGTAAAAGCGATATCTGGGACCAGTAGTTCAAATATCTCATCTTTTAACTTTTTATTTATATTTTTAATAGCTTTCTCTATTTTTCTCTCCTCATCTCCCAAAACTCCACCATCACCTCCATGTGGATTTAGGGCAAGGACACCTATTTTTTCTTTTTGTTCACCGATACACTTATAAAAATCTTTAAAAAAAATTTCTAGTTTTTTAGTTTTTATATATTTTGGAACATCTTTTAGTGGTATATGCTCTGTATAAAGTGCTACAAATAGCTCATCACACCCAAGCATCATAATAGCATCTTTTTTAAAAACATCCCTTAACATATCTGTATGCCCTACATAACTAACACCTGCTTGCTCCCAAGCTTTTTTATTTATAGGAAGGGTACAAATAGCATCCACTTTTTTCTTTTTAGCAAGATCTATCGCTTTTAAAAATGACTCATATGAATATCTACCTGAATCTTTTTTTATAACACCTGGGTTTATACTACATGTTGTATATTTACCAGATATATTAAAATCTCTTGGTACTTTTAAATCTAAAAGTTTAGCTGCATTTTTTAAAGTTTTTTTATCTATGCAATATATTGGATTGCAAATCTTTTTAATAGTATCGTGTGATTTTAGTGCTATTTGAACACCTATACCATTTATATCACCAATACTTATCGCTATTTTTTTCATATTATCTTTTGATAGCTTCTATCATCTGCTTTATACTATTTTCTAACCCTACAAATACACTACGAGCTACTATACTTTGACCTATATTTAATTCAATAATTGAATCAATATTTTTTATATCACTTACATTTTGAAAATTTAGTCCATGACCAGCTGCTACTTTTAAATCTAAACTTGAAGCAAAATCACTGCTTTTTTCAATCTCTTTTAGTGAATTTTGCAACTTTTGCTTTAATATATCTCTTGGTAACTCTAACTCTTTTATACTATGGTGAGTTTTCTCTAAGCCACTATAAAGCATCGCATATATATTTGCATAAGATCCTGTGTGAAGCTCTACCCATGATACATTAAGCTTTTTTGCCAATCTTATCATATCTTCATTTGGATCTATAAATAGTGAACTCTCTATACCATTTTTATGAAGCTTTTTGATAACTTTCTTCAGTTTTTCGTAATACTTTTCAAGATCAAGCCCACCCTCAGTTGTAACCTCTTCCCTTTTTTCAGGTACTAGTGTTGCTCTATGTGGCTTTAGATTGCAAACTATATCTACGATTTTTTCATCTAAGCTACACTCTAAGTTAACTGGAAGTTGTGAATACTCTATGATATTTTTTGCATCATCATCGTGTATATGTCGTCTATCCTCCCTTAAGTGTATAGTGATCTGATCTGCACCACTTAACTTACAAATAGAAACAGCATCAAGTGGATTTGGATCACTTATCCTTCTTGCTTCCCTTAATACTGCAATATGGTCTATATTTACCCCTAGTAACATTTTTTCCCTTTTATTTAACATCTGAAAACTTATCTCTTACAGCTAAAATCTTATCAAGATTTTCAAAAAACAGATCAACAAGTTTTGGATCAAACTGCTTACCACTCTCATCTTTAAAAAGATCAAATATCTTTTGATCTGGCCAAGCATCTTTATAAACCCGTTTACTTCCAAGTGCATCAAAAACATCTGCAATAGCTGTAATACGACCATATATATGGATATCTTCACCTTTTATACCATTTGGATAACCTTTTCCATCCCATCTTTCGTGATGTTGGTATGCTACTATTGAAGCTGTATTGAGTATAGGTCGTGTTGACATATGAAGCATCTCATGACCTAGTTGTGCATGTGTTTTCATTATATCAAACTCTTCTGGTGTAAAACGTGCTGGCTTTTTTAAGATACTATCTGGAATAGCAACTTTTCCTATATCATGCATAGGGCTTGCCATCCTTAAAAGCTCAGCCTCATCTTCAGGTAACCCATAAGCTAAAGCTAATATTTTAGAGTACTCAGCGACCCTTTTTACATGATTTCCAGTCTCTTTACTCCTACTCTCACCAATAGCACCCATAGTAAATACTACCTCTTTTTGGGTATCTGTTATCTCATCATTTAGTGCAGCTATCTCTTTTAATCCATCCTCTATCATATCCTCAAGATGGTTTTGATACTCAAACAACTCTTTTTCATTCTCATCTAGTATATTTACAAAATAGTTTGATATTTGAGATATAAAAAGTATACCTATAATTATACTAGCTTGTGTAGTTGCATTAAATTGTAGATTGTATAGTATATTAATAGAAAACAGTATAATTAAAGAGGCAATTGCTACAGTATGACCAGTCTTTTTACCACCAACATAATATGCTATCATGATGGTAAAAAAGTACCACATCACCCTTATCTCACTTTTTGGGTATATCACCATAGTGACTGTAAAAACAATAAGTGCAAGGGCTAAAACTATATTTAATATAATAGTGTCATCTCTCCCATACTTAATCGACTTTGAACTAAAATATAATAATATAATATTAAAAATAGCATATACACTCATAACTTCAAATCTATAATCGATATGTTGAGTTATTTTAAAAAAATCTAAAAGTGCTAAAAGTGTAGAGTAAACTAAACTTAAAACTATAACGAGCCTAAGTAACTTAACTTTTTTTAAACTATATGTGCTATTTTCATATTTATTTTTCATTTTATATCCAATCAGCTATTAAAATACCAAAACTTATTCTTTCTATCTTTCTATCATAATCTATTAAACTTTCACCATATCCATTGAAATATCTAATATAAAAGTCAAAATTACTATTTATAGAAGGAATTGCTAAATCTAATTTAGTATTTCCCCTATTTATATCATATCCAAATATATCATTTTGATGAGACAATGTAACATTATAGTTTTTAGAGTCATATCTTACAAATAACTTTTGATTTCCAATATAATCTGTAAGTCCAGGATTGTCATCACCCTGTGTTACATTTGGATAACTTGGATCATTTATATCTTTTGCAGACTCTTTCCATCTGTGCCATACGTTTATACCGTAGTGGAAATTTTCATTTTTAAATAAAAAATGAACTTCAGTTCTATTCCAACTTCTTGATTTTCCTACATCTTGACCATTTGACTGATGGATAAGTGCAAATCTACTTTTTACCAAGGTTGAATCACCAAATTTTTTATCAGGTTGCCACTCTAAAAAAAGCTCTGGCATATAATTTGTCTCTCTAAATGGTGAGGAGTGATCAGTGTTATATACTTGCCAATATGAGTTTTGTGTATATGCTGTAAAAAGATCACCACCTGTACTTAAAAAGTTTTTATAAAGTGGAACTTTTATACTAATTTGAAATTGTGCTTCATTTTTATCTCTTTCATACCCATTTGTTGAAGTATCTTCAACCCCATTTGTCCAGTGTCTCTCCATAAGTTTAGTTGAGCTATAACCACCTAATAACATAAAGTTAGCGTGATGTGCCATTAGATTAAATTTATATTTTGATTTGTCCACTTTATCATCAAACTTTATACTTTTTATATACTTTTCTACAGTTTCCAGTTTCATCTTATCTGTAACATTTGAATCTAATGTAGATGAAACCTCATCTACTAAATCACCAACAAAAGTTGACTCTTTAGCCTCTTTTGCAAACACAAAACCTGTACATAGTAAAACTATTAATAACTTCTTCATAAAATCCCCTTAGATCAACTTACCAAAAAGGTTTGAGAAAAATATCTCTAAAAACTGTAAACCAAATATTAAAATAAGTGGTGCCATATCCATCCCACCAAATACCGTAGGTATAAATCGTCTTACTAATGCATATGCAGGTTCAGTTAGTCTATACAACATCTGTACGATTGGATTGTATGGGTCTGGTTGAACCCAAGAAAGTAGTGCAGATATTATTATGACCCACTTGTAAAGTGAAATAATACTTATAAATATAGTAGCAAAAGCTACAACTAACGACTCTATCATTTGATAATCTCCCCTAAATAGTTTCTGATATATGGATAGATACTATCCAGTTTTGGTCCATTTTTCTGACCTGTGATTATATAATACAATGGTATCATAATATCTTCATCTTTTAAATCTGTTTGTTTAGATATAAACTCCAACAACTCTTCGTAATCTTTAATAAATGGTGCAGTTTGTAGTGTTGATTTTATAAGCTCAAACTGTTTTTCAAAACCTTCAAGTGATCCTTTAGAGCTAAATATAGCTTGGATATTCTCTTTAATTTGTGAAATAGTATCACACTCTTGTATATATAGCTTTGCAAGTTTCCCAATATCCTCATCAGCATAACCCAATATCTTTGAAAGTCTTAGCTCATCTATCATATTTAGATATTTTTTATTTATCTTATTTAACTCTTTTATATCAAACTTCAATTGCTCTTTTGAGATATCAGCTATATCAAACCACCCTATAGCCTCTTCTATTGTAAATATATCTTCAGATCTATTAGTGATAAGTAAAACTAGATAGTTTGCAATAGCTGCTGGTAGATACCCTTGATCTATTAGTGATTTTATATTTGGTAATCTATCTTCTGTATCTATATTTATTATATTTGGAGTGTGTATATAGTTTATCTCCTTTTCGTACCCTAAATAGCTCATGATATTTATCTGTTTTGGGATATTTGAAAGATTGTTTTGGCTTTGTATAATTGTAGATATATCATAAAGCATATCATCTACTGCGGATGAGAAAATATTTGTAGGTTTTTTTTCATGATCTAGTATAACAACACTATCAACCTCATATGGCTTAAAACTTAGATCACCTTTTATTTTATCAGAAAATTTTATATCATTTTTTGGTTTATTTAAACGAACTACAAAAGGTGCATTGCAGTGAAATTTTGTCTCATCACTTATATTTTGGCAAAAACCACTATATTCGTATCGCTTCCCATTTTTTTTAGCTTCCTCTTTATCTTTCTGTAAAGCTTCATCTGTACAAAAACAGTTAAAAGCTTTTTTATCAAGAAGTAATCTCATAGCCATTTGGGTATGATACTTTATATTATCATTTTGATCTACTATTCTTGAATATTCTATATTAAATAGATTTAGTAGTTCTATTGTCTCTTTATCAAAGCAATCTTTACTTTTTTGCTCTTTCCTATCCTCTATACGTAACAGTAACTCTTTATTTTGTTGTTTTGAAACTATATGACTTAGTAGAGCAACACTTAAATCATCTATACTAAAACTATCTTTGATACTTTGTGTAAACCTAATCAATTATCTTCCTTCATCTTTTTACTATTTTAATTTTTGGATCACTAGCTTATTTACTACACTTGGATTTGCTTTTCCATTTGTAGCTTTTAAAACTTGTCCTACAAAAAATCCAAATAGTTTATTGTTTCCATCTTTGTATTTTTGAACATTCTCTTTGTTTTTTTCGATAATCTCATCTATTATAGGCAAAATCTCATCTGGGTTGCTTATCTGCATCAAACCTTTTGATTCAACTATACTTTTTGGTTTGTCTCCTGATTTTACCATCTGTTCAAATACTTGCTTAGCTATTTTAGATGAGATAGTCTCATCATCAACCATTTTAATAAGCTCCACTATATCTTTAGAGTTAAACTTTAGATCCACTATGCTACTCTCTTTTAACTCTTTTGCTATCTCATTTGATACAATATTTGCTAAAGCTACTGGATTGTTGTATAAGCTTAATGTATCCTCAAAAAAAGATGACAACACTTCATCTCTAGCTAAAATATTAGCAACCTCTTTGTTAAGCCCTAATTTACTTATATATCTATCAAACAACTCTTGTTGATTAGATGTTAAAGGGTATGCCTCTTTGTGTACAACTTCATTTTTAATATTTTGTTTAAGTTGCTTCTCTTTTTTCCCTTTACTATTATTATCTGATTTTTTTGACCATGAGTCTTTGAGTGCAACTATTTTATTAAACACAGGGTTTTGTTCTGTATAGTCAACAGGATCAGCATAAAAGTAGCCCTCCCTTTCAAACTGATATCTTGTATCAGGTTTTTCATTTATAACGGCTGGTTCTATTAGTGCATCTTTTATAATTTTTAGTGAGTTTGGATTTAGATCTTCAACACCATCTGGATTTTCATTTTTGTATAATCTATCATAAAGTCTCACTTCAGTTTGTTTAGCACTTTTTACCTCTACCCACTGAATAGCACTTTTTACCTTTATACCGCTACTATCTGAACCACTTTTAGAATCTGGATAGTATTGAGCTTTTATCTGTGTTATATTTCCATCTTTATCTTTTATGATCTCTTTACAAGATATAATATATGCATGTTTTAATCTTACAGGTTGATCTGGAGTTAATCTAAAGTACCCTTTTGGTGGATCTTCATTGAAGTCATCTCGATTTATAAAAATCTCTTTTGAAAAAGGTATTTTTCTACTACCCTCTTTTGGTACATCGTGTGGGTAATATGAAGCTTCAAGCTCCTCCTTTCCTTCATAGTTTTCAATTGTAATTTTAAGTGGATCTAACACACACATAATCCTTGGAACTTTTTTGTTTAGGTCATCTCTTATACAAAACTCTAATTGAGAAACATCAACCATTGAGTTTGCTTTTGCTATACCTATTTGGTTACAAAAATTTAAAATTGACTCCGGTGTGTATCCTCTTCTTTTATATCCAGCTATTGTAGGCATCCTTGGATCATCCCAACCATTTACATAGTTTCCCTCAACAAGCTCTAAAAGTTTTCTTTTACTCATAACTGTATAATTTATACCAAGTCTAGCAAACTCATGTTGGTATGGTCTTGGTGGATCTAGTTTTAAAGTATCTAAAACCCAGTCGTATATATCTCTATTGTTTTCAAACTCAAGTGTACAAATAGAGTGGGTCACCCCCTCAATATAGTCAGATAAACAGTGAGCAAAATCATACATAGGGTAAACATACCAAGCATCCCCTGCTCTGTAGTGATGTGAGTGTCTGATCCTATATAAAAGTGGGTCCCTCATCTTCATATTAGCAGCAGCCATATCAATTTTTGCTCTTAATACATGTTCTCCATCTTTAAACACACCATTTTTCATCTGTTCAAAAAGCTCTAAGTTCTCCTCTATAGAACGATCTGCATATCTACTTCTTTTACCAGCTTGAGTTACTGTACCTCTATATTCTCTTATCTCTTCTTCATTTAGGCTATCTACATACGCTTTGTCCATTTTGATAAGTTCTATTGCATATTGATACAATTTTGAAAAATAATCAGATGTGTAAAATTCAGTTTCTCCCCAATTAAACCCAAGCCACTTCACTGCATCTTTTAATGCATCCACATACTTTGTATCCTCTTTTGTAGGATCTGTATCATCCATCCTAAGGTTACAAATACCATCATAATCTTTTGCAATACCAAAATTTATAGCTATTGATTTTGCATGTCCTATATGTGGAAACCCATTTGGTTCTGGTGGAAATCTTGTTATCACCTTATTATATTTTTTTGATTTTAGATCATTTTCTACAATGACACGTAAAAAATCTTTCCCTTCACTCATCTATCTGCCTTTTGATATTAAATCATTTATTATTTTTTTGATTATACCAAAAAGATTTAATTAGGTTGCTTATATGTTATAAATTGATTAGATTGATTGAACAATCCGTGTTAAGTTTTAGATAAGATTAACAAAGAGATTATACTATCAGAGTGTCAATTGATTCCTCTAATTTGATCGCTTGATAATGTTCTTTAACATCATGTACCCTTACAATTGAAGCACCTTTTTTTATACTATTTAGATGGATTGCAAGGGTACCTGCTAATCTATCACAAGTTGCTGATGGTACTATCTTATCTATAAGTGATTTTCTACTTGCCCCTATTAACACCTCATATCCAAAGTGTCTAAAGTGCTCCATGTTTTTTAGTAGTGTAAGATTATGCTCTAATGTTTTACCAAATCCAATCCCAACATCTAATATGATATCTTTTATACCAAACGATTTTGCTTTTTCTATACGCTCTTTAAAAAAGCTATCCACTTCACACATAACATCATCATAAGTTGGATCTTCTTGCATATCTTTGGGGGTCCCTTGCATATGCATTATAACAACTGTTGCATCATATTTTGAAGTTAATCTTGCCACCTCATCATTAAATAATCCTGTGATATCATTTACTATTTTAAATCCACTTTTAAGTGCATACTCTATAACTTGTGGCTCATAGCTATCGATTGAGAAATCAACCGTTTTATAAAGTTTTTTATCTTTTATCTCATCACAAATTGGTTTTATTCTACTAAGCTCTTCATCAACACTAACAGTTTGGCTTCCTGGTCTACTTGAGACACCACCTATATCGATTATATTTGCACCATCACTTATCATCTGCTCTATTTTTAAAATAGCATTTGAACCTGTAAATCTACTATCTTGATAAAAGCTATCATCATTTGCATTTATTATACCCATAATTTTAGTTTTAAACTTTTTAGTGTTTGTAAATGAGCTCAAATCTTTAGCTAACTGTTTTAATCCAAATGGCTGAGCCAACTCTTTCTTAGATAGTATCTCAAAGTGTTTATCGCTACCTATAAGTACCCCATCTACATACTTTTCACGTGCTATAATTGTACCCATAGGTACAGCAAAATCAGCTCCGATAGATAAAGCATCTTGCTTTAATATATTTGCAGCCCCAACATGAATATCTTTTATATATAAGAGATTTAGATTTGTTTTTTTTGACATAATTAAACTACCAGTAGTATCACAACCTATTTTTTCAAATAGCTCTTTTGTATCATTTGAATTTATCTTATAATATTGCATATTAGTATTTTAGTAAGTTTAATAGTAATGATGAGATAACATTTATAGGTCTTGAGTTTAACTCTAAAAGTTTCATAGATTTACTAAAACTCTCTAACTCTTTTGAGGATAATTTGATTTTTCTCCTATTTATAGTATACAACATAGACTCAACTAACTCTTTTGCTTCATTTTTACCTATACGTTGATTCTCTTTTAAAAAGTTATAAACATCTTTTAGCTCTAATCTAGCAAGATCTAAACTACACTCAGTTAACTCTTTTTTTGTTTTTTGGTATCTTAGCTGAACACGTGATAATATTGTAGGTAAAATTGAGTTTTTTGAAATAGTTAGAATAATAAATATGATATTTCGAGGTGGCTCCTCAAGTACTTTTAAGAGTGAATTTTGAGCTTCAGTTCTAAAAGAGTTACCACACAAAAAGATATACTTTGTAGATGATGTTGCTATATAAGCCTCTTTGATAGCTTTTTTAGCTTGATCAAGTAAAAACTCAGTTTTCCCCTCATCTTCATTTCTTATAACCCTTATACTATGAGTTGGGAGTGTTGAAGATATTTGCTGTAAAGAGGCTTCAACATCATTTACTATAAACAAAGTTGATTTTTGTATCATTTTAGTACATCAACCTGAGCAAATAGCACTGCACTTAAGGTTTTATCAAAAAGTCTGTACATCTGAAGAAGTTTAAAGTCAAGTTGCTCATTACCTTGTAGTATAAAGCTATTTGGTAAAACTTCATCTATTATCCACAAAAGTGGTTTTTTAGAAAATTTAGCTAGATTTGCTCGTCTACTTTGACTTTTACCGATATACCAAAAAAAGTATCCATTTGGAAATGATATAGAGAGCATATCTTTTATAAGCTCTATATCATTCTCTGTTTTTATATTATCTATATTTGAGTTAAATGAGTTAAAATCATAAAATGGGAGTAGTGGTCTTCCACTTTTAGATTTATTTATATTTGACATAACATACTGCAAAAACCACTCATGCTCTTTATCAGTTATTATTAGTGCAGATTTTCCACCATCTATTATATCTGTTACAGATTTTGATATAAGTGGTGCCCAATCAAATTTTCTCTCATCCAACCAAGAACCTAGAAGTCTATCCTCTCTAATAGTATCAACAGTCCAGTTTATAAACTCTTGCAAAGTATAAAAACCCTTACTTTTCTAGTTCATATGCATCGTGTAGACTTCTTACAGCTAACTCAGCATATTTCTCTTCAATTATCATAGAGATCTTGATCTCACTTGTACTTATGATTCTTATGTTTATATTGTTTGATGCAAGGGCAGTAAATGCTTTACTTGCAACTCCTGTATGTGATTTCATACCAACACCCACAATTGATACTTTACAGATAGAATCGTTGTAGTCTATATCTTGACTATCTGCTTTAAAGTTTTCCATAACTTTTTTAGTTTTCTCTAAATCTGTTGTAGGAACTGTAAAATCAAGATTTGTTTTACTATCAGTACCAACTGTTTGAACTATCATATCAACATTTATATTTGCATCAGCAAGCGCTGTAAAAATAGCCGAAGCAATACCTGGCTTATCACTAACACCATACATACCTACTCTAACTTGATTTCTATCTAATGCTATACCACTTACAACTGGTTGTTCCATAATATTCTCTTCCTTTGTTATTAATGTTCCTTCAACTTCTGGAGTGAAGCTGCTTCTTGATACAAGATTTACGTTTAATTTTTTTGCCATCTCTACTGAACGGTTTTGAAGTACTTTAGCACCCAATGATGCTAACTCTAACATCTCATCATAAGATATTTTTTCCAATTTTTTTGCTTTTGAAACAATTCTAGGGTCTGTTGTGTATATACCATCAACATCTGTATATATCTCACAAACATCAGCTTTAAGTGCACCAGCAAGAGCAACTGCTGTTAAGTCACTACCACCACGACCAAGAGTTGTAACTCTTTGATTTTCAATATTTACACCTTGAAAACCTGCAACTATGATTATCTTACCATCTTTAATTGCATTTTGCATATTTGCTGTATCGATATTTTCTATTCTAGCTTTTGTATGAGATGAGTCTGTTACTATTCCAGCTTCCCTTCCACTCATAGATGTAGCTTTATAACCTTGCTCATTAAGTGCGATTGATAAAAGTGCTGAAGTTACCCTCTCACCACTACTTAAAAGCATATCTATCTCAGACTCTTCAGGGTTTTTGCTATAATGTTCTGCATACTCAATAAGCTTATTTGTCTCACCACTCATTGCACTTACAACTGCAACTATATCATCACCTTTATCTCTAAACTTTTTGATGATTTGCGCTACATTGTCAATTCTTTCTAAAGTACCAACACTTGTACCACCAAATTTTAAAACTCTTAACATCTTAAATATATCCCTCTTTTTTAAAATATTTTAAAACCTTTTTGTAAACTGTACGTTTAAAAAATGTTATATAATCATTTAGATTTTCAGTCTTTACAAATTTATAGTTACTAAACTCAGGTACTTTAGTTTCTATATTGATCTTAGCACCTTTTTTTAATTTAACTAAAAAATATTTTTGTGTTTGCCCATCATATGGTGCCATTCTATTAGCAACAGCTGGTGGGAAATCATAGCTTACCCATTGTGGGAATTCTGCTATGATCTCAACTTGATCTGTCCCTATCTCCTCTTTTAATTCTCTAAATAAAGCTTTTTTGGGTGTTTCACCTTCATCTATTCCACCTTGTGGAAATTGCCAAGCATCCTCTACATCAATCCTCGAGGCTATAAAAATCTCACATCGTGCTGGGTATGATGAAGATAAAACAATCGCAGCTACATTTGGCCGGTAGTTCTTTTTAGAACTTTTTTGTTTTGTTTTATCTTCCATTAAATAATTTACCTTATACTTACACATTAAAATATAGCTGATTTTATCAAAAGGATACTTCAAAAATGCTTTTATATATACATATACCTTTTTGTGATAGCAAGTGTAATTATTGCGCTTTTAATTCATATACCCACTTACATAGTTTTAAAGATAGTTATATGAAAGCTTTAAATCTTGAATTAACCAATCGTTTAAAATCATTAAACAAAAAAATAGAGACTGTATTTATAGGTGGAGGGACACCTAGTACTATTGAACCTTCTTATTATAAAGAGTTATTAAATATAATAAAACCATATGAACTAAATAAAAATATAGAAAAAACAATAGAGGCAAATCCAAACTCTGCTAATAAAAATTGGCTTGAAGAGATATATAGCTTGGGTATAAATAGAGTAAGTTTTGGTGTTCAAAGTTTTGATGATGATAAACTATCATTTTTAGCAAGAAACCATAATAAAAATCAAGCTATAGAAGCTATAAACAATGCTTCAAAAATTGGATTTNAAAATATAAACTGTGATATTATTTATGATACAATTAAAGACAATAAANAGCTTATCACTAAAGACTTNCAGATCATATCTAGTTTACCCATTAATCATATTAGCGCATATAGNTTAACTCTTGAAGAGGGGACAAAGTTTTTCAATAAATCAAATGTCAGATTAGAAGATGAAGAGCTTGCTAGATATATTTTTGATTATTTGGATAATTTAGGATTTAAGCAATATGAGATATCAAACTTTGCTTTAAATCATAGTGTAAAATCATCACATAATCTTGGATATTGGAGATATAAAGAGTATCTAGGGGTTGGTTGTGGGGCAGTTGGTTGTATTGATAATACACGCTATTATAATCAAACTGATATAGAAACATATATAAAAGATCCATTTAGTTATAAGGATACAGAGATATTAAATGGTGATGATATAAAAATTGAAAAAATTCTTCTTGCTCTTAGGTCTGAGGTTGGATTTGATATAGATATATTATCAAAAGAACAATATCAAAATATATTAGAGCTTATAAAAATAGATAAAGTGTATATAAAAGATGATAAGGTTTTTTCAAAAGATTATCTTTTAGCAGATGAGCTAGCACTTTTTATCGATAATTAAAAAAGGGCTGGTAGAAACCAACCCTTTTAGATTCAAAAAAGTATCAACTATACAAATGATATATAAGCCATTTGTGTAGCATCACCTCTTCTAATTCTAGTTTTTACGATAGATGTGTATCCACCATTTCTCTCTGCATATTTTGGAGCTATTTCAGTTACTAATTTATTAGTAGTAGCTTTATTTTGTAGTGAAGCAAATACATTTCTATGTGCATTTAAATCATTTTTAGCTGCAGCTGTAACTAATTTTTCTACGTATCTTTTTAACTCTTTTGCTTTTGGTAAAGTAGTCTCTATTTTTTCTCTTTCAATTAAAGCAGATGCTAAATTTGATAACAATGCTTTTCTATGAGAAGATGTTCTACTTAGCCTTCTATATCCGTGCTTATGTCTCATGTTCGAACCTTTTTTTTATTATTAAGCTTTTAATTGCTCTAATTTTTTTCTTAAAGCTGATGCAGTATCTTCTGGTAAAGTTCCCTCTATTGGGTATCCTATTTCACTGAATTTATCAGCTATCTCTTCAAGAGATTTTTTACCAAGATTTTTAATACTTTTTACTTCAACTTCACTCATAAGTGCTAAATCACCTACAAATTTTATCCCAGCTCTATCAAGTGAGTTAAAACTTCTTGCACTTAAGTTTAGCTCTTCAATCTTAACAACTAAGTCTTTAAGATCTACAGAACTCTCTGTACTATTAGCCTCTACCATTTTCACTTCTGAAAGGTCAAATACTTTATTAAATACTGACATTTGAGAATACATAGTAGTAATAGCTTCTTTAAAAGCATCTATTGGAGATATTTGCCCATCAGTGTCAACAGTAAATACTGCTTTTTCATAATTTGGATTATCTTCAACTAGAATCTTTTCAATATCATAAGTTACTCTTTTTACAGGTGTAAAGAAAGCATCTATTGGGATATACTCAGCAGGTATCATATCTCTGATATCTTCACTTGGTACATACCCTATCCCTCTTTGAACTATTACAGAGAAATTTAGTGTACAATCACTGTTAATAGTTGCTAAGTGGTTATCCTTATTTATAACTTCTATGTCGTTATTTTCTAAATCAGAGCCTTTAATTTCTCTTGCATTACTGAAAGAATACTCAATCTCAAGTTGCTCCTGCTCACCCTTAATTCTAAATCTAAGCTCTTTTAGATTTATAATAAATATAGCGATATCTTCTAGCATCCCTCTAATAGAGTCAAATTCGTGTTTTGCACCTTCAACTTTAACACCTATTGGAGCGTATCCTACAGAACTACTCATTAAAAGTCTTCTTAATGGATGTGCTAAAGTTATAGCATATCCACTCTCAAAAGGAAAAGCACTAATTTTAGCGCTATTTTCAGTAACTTGTTCGATTTCTACCTCTGTTGGTAAAAATGGAGCATCTACAAATTTTTTCATAATCTTTCCTTTATTGCATTATTTATTATTTAGAATATAACTCAACAATTAGTCTTTCTTCAACAGGTATAACTACTTCTTCTCTTGTAGGGATTCTTGTAAAAATTCCAAATACTTTATCTTTATCTACATCTACCCATTCAACCATTCCAGTTTGATTAGTAAGCTCTAATGATCTTACAATTTGTGGATTAGTTTTAGATTTTTCTTTTACTTCAATTTTTTGACCTGGTCTTACTACAAATGAAGGGATATCAACTTTCTTCCCATCAACTAAGATATGTCCATGAGTTACAAATTGTCTAGCGTTTGCTCTAGTTGTAGCAAACCCCATTCTATATGCAACATTATCAAGTCTTTGTTCGATTAGTGTAATAAGGTTAGCCCCTGTATTACCTTCTCTTCTTGCTGCTTCTTTAAAGTATTTTCTGAATTGTTTTTCAGATACACCATAAAGGATTTTTGCTTTTTGCTTCTCTTGAAGTTGTAAACCATACTCTGATAGTTTTCCTCTTCTTTGTCCATGTTGTCCTGGAGCAAATGGTCTTTTTTCTAATGCAGATTTACCGTTAAGTCTTCTCTCACCCTTTAGTCCAAGGTCAGCGTTAAGTCTTCTTTCTAGTTTTTCAACTGGTCCTCTATATCTTGCCATGTTTACCCCTTACACTCTTCTTCTTTTTGGAGGTCTACAACCATTGTGTGGTAATGGTGTAACATCCTTGAACCATTTTACAGTAAGACCTTCTATTGCACCAATAGATTTAACAGCTGTATCTCTACCGCTTCCTGGTCCTTGTACCTTGATTCCAACATTTTTGATTCCGTGTTCCATAGCTTTTTGTAAAGCGTCTTCAACTGCTGCAGTTGCTGCAAATGGAGTTGATTTTTTACTTCCTCTAAAACCTAAGTTTCCTGCACTTGACCAAGAAATTGCATTTCCTGCGTTATCAGTTACAGTTACCATAGTATTATTGAATGTAGCTGCTATATGCACAACACCGTCAGCGATATTTTTCTTTACTACTTTTTTTCTAGTTACTTTTCTCTTTGCCATTTAGTTTCCTTACTTAGCTGGAGCCGCGCCAACAGTTTTCTTTTTACCTTTTCTAGTTCGAGCATTAGTTTTAGTCTTTTGCCCTCTACATGGTAAACCTCTTCTGTGTCTTAAACCTCTATAAGATCCTAAAGCCATTAAAGCTTTAATATCCATAGCAACTTTTTTTCTAAGATCACCCTCAACCATATAGTTTTCTTGGATCTCGTTTCTGATTGCAGCTACTTCATCTTCTGTTAACTCATGAGCTCTTTTGTCATAAGATATACCAGTTGCATCTAGAATTAATCTTGATGTATGTAGTCCAATTCCATAGATGTATGTTAAAGCATACTCCATTCTTTTTTTGTTTGGTAAGTCAGTACCAGCAATTCTTGCCATCTCTCTTATCCTTGTCTTTGTTTGTGTTTTTTTACTTCACAGATTACTCTTGTAATTCCGTTTCTTTTAACAATTTTACATTTGTCACACATTTTTTTAACTGAAGCTCTTACTTTCATAATCAGCCATCCTTCATTAATGTTTTTTCCAAATTCTATAGGCTTACAACCACACACTGTAGCCAACTCTTTATAAAACATCTTGTGTTTTACAAAAACTTCCCAAGGCTGTAGAAAATGGAGGCAAATTATATTTAAATTTAACTTAATTTTCGATTAAAGAGGCTACTTTATTAGAAGAACCACTTTTTAGATACTCTCTTAGCTGTTTTGAATCATCTAAAAACTGCTCTTTAGAGGTTTGCTTATAACCATCTAGTAAGTTTTTTACTGTTACCTCATCTTGTAGGTACTCTTTGTGTATAGGTCCTTTATCCATTTTTTGAAAAAAGATATTTGCCAATCCTATAAAATCAAGCTTTACTAAACGACTTCCTATAAAATAATCTAGTTTTTTAGCTTTATAACTCAATACCAATGGTGTACCTATAATAGAAGCTTCAAGGGTAGCAGTTCCACTACATATAAAAGCAAACTCTGCATCTATTAAAGATTTATGTGGATCATTACTAATAGTAAAACTTGATATATCGCCATAAATTTTATATATAAACTCTTTTGTAAAATGTTTTGGGATGATCAAGATATACTCTTTATTTGGTATATTTTTCATTAGCTCTTTATATATTGGCATTAGGTTTAAGATCTCAGTTTTTCTACTCCCTGGCATAAATGCTATTTTACCACTATTTGATACCTTATCTTTAAAATATTCTATCTCATCTAAAAGTGGGTGCCCTACATAACTTATCTTCTCTTTTGCACTATAATAATCTTTTTCAAAAGGTAATATAGAGCATAACTTATCACAATATTTCTCTATTTTTGGGATACGTTTCTTTTTCCAAGCCCAAGCTTGTGGTAGGATATAGTATATGATCTCTTTTTGTGGATATTTTTTCTTTAACTTTTTTGCCAAAGGTAGATTAAATCCAGATGAATCCATAAGTAAAACTTTGTCTGCATCTGCTGCTAGATCTACCATTTTGTTTACAAGTTTTAAAAAAAATGGCAATCTTTTAATCGCATCTATAAATCCCATAACTGCAAGTTGTGTTATATCGTAGTTAGGATCCCCTAATCTTTTATCAAATATACCAAAAAGCTCAACATCACCACTTAACTCTTTTTTTAGTGCTTCAAGATGGATATTTGATGATGTTTCAAGTGCACTTACAAGTAGTTTCATTTTATATCATACTTTTCAAAGTTGTTTGACTTGATCATTTTACTTAAAATTTTTGTATATTTTTCACCTTTTTCTGAATAACTTTTCATATGTGGTAGAAGATGATGTGGGTTGTTTGTAACAGTTCTTAGGTATCTAAATTTTTTATAAGCCCAAGACTTTGCTATACTTTTATAGTAGTCTTCAACTGAACTTTTTAATGTTTTATATTTTTTGAGATATATCACCTTCTCTCCCCTTAAACCACTTGCTGCGATCCTTGGCTCATCTTTGTTAAAAGACCAAACTCCAAATATATTGTTTGCAGTTTTACAAAATCTAGATGTAAGCCAAGCACTCTCTATTGCACCTTGAGCTAAAACAATACTAATAGGGTGTGGCTTTAGTGCGTGTAAAAGTTGCTCCTCATTTTTTGCTTTATACTCTTTTTTTAGAAGTTCTATATACTCTTTGTTTTTATTATCTTTTATATCTCTTTTTATATTCTCATATTGCTCTTGAAGTTTTTTGTATACTAAAGTAACTATTGGAACCATAACTTTTTTATAGTTATCTTTTTTTATAGATACAAGTGTTTTTCTTACAGGTAGTGCGTGTAAAAGTTGCTCCTCATTTTTTGCTTTATACTCTTTTTTTAGAAGTTCTATATACTCTTTGTTTTTATTATCTTTAATATCTCTTTTTATATTCTCATATTGCTCTTGAAGTTTTTTGTATACTAAAGTAACAATTGGAACCATAACTTTTTTATAGTTATCTTTTTTTATAGATACAAGTGTTTTTCTTACAGCCTTTTTTGGTTTTTTTATATCATCTTTTATCTCTTGATCTATTTTGTTTTGATCAATATTTTTTAATTGCACCTCTTTTTGGATAACTTTCTTTT
>JGI997J19993_1000246_pt1 | contig 18103 bp, 15 predicted proteins | sample Etolagbewater25m_FD_19993 | JGI IMG/M metagenome (IMG submission 19993)
AGCTCGGCATGACCTACTTCAACACCGGCTATGCTGACGCTCCCGCAGGTACTGACAGCGACTGGCGTGGTCACATGCTCCAGGCTGATGCTGTCGTCAAGTTCTAATCACTTTGTGTGTTGTTCTTTCGTGTGTGCTGTTCTTTCTTCGTCAGGTTGTGTGGTTGGCCTGCAAGGCTGCCTCTGCTCCGGCAGGGCAGCCTTTTTTTTAAAGGGCTGACTGCCGGGCTGTGACGGAACACTGGAAATGCCTTTTTCTCTCTTGTTTCTTCTAACCAATCATTCATAGTAAAATGAAACTCTTCAGCAAATTCCTCATGGGTGCAGCTGTACTCGGCGTGATGGCTTCCGGCGATGCTTCAGCCGCTGGCAAAATCGTCATGGACGGTTCCACCACCGTAGGCCCGATTGCAAAATCGTTTGCAGCCTATTTCACCAAAACCACCGGTACTGAAGTGACCGTCAGTGAGTCTGGTTCCGGCAACGGTGCCAAGAGCATCATCAATGGTATGGTGCCAAGAGCATCATCAATGGTTCCTGCGACATCGCCAACATGTCACGCGCCATGAAAGATAAAGAGGTCGCTGCTGCAAAAGCCAAGGGTGTGAACCCGGTTGAGCACATCGTTGCTCTTGATGGCCTTGCTGTTGTTGTCAACCCCGGCAACCGCGTTACCGCTCTGAGCAAAGCACAGATCCGCGACATCTACTCTGGTAAAATCACCAACTGGAGCAAAGTTGGCGGTCCGAACGCCCAGATCGTCAAAATCCAGCGTGAGTCGAACAGCGGAACTCAGGATACTTTCAAGTCGCTCGTTATGGGCAAACAGTATCCGATCTCCAAAAGAGCTGAGTCACAGGCCAGCAACGGTGCAGTCAAGAACCGTGTTTCAACCACTCCTGCTGCCATCGGTTTCATTGGTCTCGGTTTTATTGACAGCTCTGTGAAGCCTCTTCTTGTTGATGGTGTTGCTCCCAGCGCCGAGACGGTCAAGAACGGTACCTACCCGATCTCCCGTCCTCTCTTCATGTACACCAACGGCCAGCCGACCGGTGTTGTGAAGCAGTTCATCGATCTGAACAAAACTTCTGACGGAATGCGCATGATCAGCGAGCTTGGTTTTGTGAACAAGTAAGCTTTCAGCCCTTTTCCGTAGCGCCTGCTGCGTTCGGCCGCTCTTCTTGATAGTAAGGAGGGCGGCTTTTTTTTTTGCTATTTTCAGGTTCATGAATTTTACCAAATGAACTGGAGATGAAGATGAAAAGGATTCTGCTGCTGTTGAGTGTTCTGCTGTTTGCTTCTGTGGATGCGGGGGCTGTGGGTGGTGGAATTGTCATAGATGGATCAACAACGGTTGGACCCATTGCAAAGTCTTTTGCGGCGTATTTCAAAAACCGTTACGCAGTTCCGGTGACTGTCAGCGAGTCGGGCAGCGGTAACGGCGCAAAAGGGCTGATCAACGGCACCTGTGACATTGCTTCAATGTCGAGGGCAATGAAAGGCCGGGAGATTGCTGCAGCTGCCACCAAGGGGGTTAACCCGGTAGCACATACCATTGCTCTTGATGGTATTGCCATTGTGGTGCATCCATCAAATCCTGTTGCCGGCCTGACCAGAGCTCAGATTGCATCCATCTACGAGGGGCGCATCATCAGCTGGAAGGGGGTTGGCGGACCCAATGCGCGGATTGTTGTCATCCAGCGGGAGTCGAACAGCGGAACGCAGGGCTCGTTCGGTGAGCTTGTGATGGGCAAAGGTGTGCAGATTACCCGCAACGCTGAAACACAGGCAAGCAATGGGGCTGTTAAAAACCGTGTCTCTTCAACACCGGGAGCCATAGGGTTTCTCGGTATGGGATTTGTCGACCGTTCTGTAAAAGTTATTGGCGTGAACGGGGTCAGGCCGTCACTCTCAGCTATCCGAAATGGCAGTTACCCTGTTTCCCGTCCGCTTTATATGTATACCAATGGCCAGCCCACGGGAGTGGTGAAGCAGTTTATCGACCTTGCAGGAACGGTTGAGGGAAAGAGAATTGTCGGTGAACTTGGCTTCATTGCGCAATAGTGTTCCTTTTGGATTCTTTGCCCAGTGAGGTTTTTGGGTAGTCAATTTGTGTGTATGAGGCATGTTGCAAAGATGTAACACAGCTGGTTTTTTTTTGAGGGCCAAAGAGTCTATACTTGAAGCGTCAAAAATAAAGCCCCCAGGAACCCAACTGCACTGTTATGACTGAAGAGGTAAAGAATGATGGCCAGCGCTCAAGTGCGTTTGTTGTCAGCCCGCAAAAGCGCAAAATGCAGAAACTGGCCAAAAACGCCGGTGAAACTCTTCTTCTCGGCATTGCCTCTTTTGTTGCTATTGTTGTCCTCTTCATATTCTACTTTGTAGCGGTTGACGCCATCCCTTATTTCCAGCTTCGCGGCTTTACCGAATTCTTCACCAGCACAGGATGGTATCCTGCAGGTGAGCCGGGTGAGTTTGGTGCTCTGGCCATCATTTACGGCAGCGCCATGGTTACCTTTGGCTCTGCGCTGCTTGCAGTTCCAATGGGTATAGCTGCGGCGGTCTGCCTCAGCGACATTCTCCCTTTTTCAGTCAGGCAGTACGCCAAGCCGATTATTGAGATGCTGGCAGCCATTCCTTCTGTTGCGTTTGGTTTCTTCGCACTCGTGATTCTTGCTCCGCTGCTTCAGTCGAACGGAGGTCCGCTGCTGATGTGGACCTGGTGGGTACTCGCTGCTCCTTTTCTGCTTCTTGCAGTTATTGTGGCTGCCGATCTGCTCTCCGCCCGCTTTGCCCGGGAAGAGAACCGCAGGAAAATGGCGCTTCTTCTCCAAAGTCTTTTCGGGATCCTTGCGGTTCTTGTGCTCTATGTGGTCGGCACAAAACTGAATGCCATTGAGATTATCACCGGAACCAATGCACTCAATGTCTCCATCATCCTCAGTTTCATGGCGCTTCCGACCATTGTCAGTGTGGCTGAAGATGCCTTGCAGTCTGTGGGCCGTGAACTTCGCGAGGGCAGCTATGCGCTTGGTGCAACACGGGCCGAAACCCTTCTGAAAACTGTACTGCCGGCGGCAAGCAGCGGAATTCTCGCTGCCGTCATTCTCGGCATCATGCGTGCTCTGGGTGAGACCATGGTTGTGTGGATGGCCTCCGGAAACTCCTCTCACATCCCCGATCCGTGGTACAACTATCTTGAAGCTGTCCGTACGCTGACGGCAACCATTGCCGGCGATATGGGCGAGGCTGATCAGGTGACAGGTTCGGCGCGTTACCATGTGCTCTTTGCAATGGGGCTTCTGCTTCTTGTCATCAGTTTCTTCAGCAACCTTGTCAGTGAGCGCATTGTAGTCCGGCAGAGAAAGATTCTTTCGGGACAGTAATCATCTTTGCCTGCCAGGGCGGGTTTTCTATAGCTTGAGTTGATTCAACTTTATTAAACGGCATGTCATGAATCTTGGAACAAGAAAAATACTGGATAACTCGTTTACCGCGGTAGGAATGGGTTCCATTGTTGTTATGGCCCTTGCGCTTCTGCTCGTCCTGACGCCCATTGTGTACAATGGCGTGGGTGCTGTTTTCTTTACGGGGACTATAGAGCATCGTACCATGCTCTATAAAGAGTATGGACGGGGGGACAGCAAAACGATTGAGGCTCAGAGTGCATCAGCTGACAGATACCGCGGTGAGGCATACCGTATGCTTTCCGGCTTTGAGGCTGAGATGGAGGCTATGACGCCTGAAGCGAGTCGTGAGTACCGCTCAAAATATGCCCCGGTCCGTGCGGCGATGTCATCTCTTCTGGGCCCTCTGCCCGGAGACCCTCAGCCGATGCTGACCCGTTTCCATTACGGGCAGACCCGATGGGAGAAAGCTGAGGAGAAACTCCACGACATACTTTATGAGAAAAAGTGGGATTATTCCGATCCTACCGTTATGGCGAAAGAGTTTTATGTTCCCCGTGCTGAAGCATTCGCAGGCACAAAGCTTGCTCCTCTTTTTGGATATGTAGACAAGCATCTTGCCGACATGATGCAGCCGCAGTTTACTTTCTATTGGGGATTTTTTACAGACCGTTCACTTGACGCTCATATTTTCGGAGGCATCTGGCCTGAAATTCAGGGTACTTTTTTCCTTGCTGTTGGAGCCATGCTTTTTGCCTTTCCTCTTGGTGTCATAGCTGCTGTCTACTTTACCGAGTACGCGAAGGAGGGATTCTTTACAAGCATTCTCAGAAGCGCCAACAGTACGCTTGCCGGTGTGCCGAGTATTGTGTTCGGTCTTTTCGGTCTGGCATTCTTCATCAATACCATGAAGGTGTCGGAATCGAAGAGTGTGCTTGCTGGTTCGCTGACCCTTGCCATCATGATTCTGCCTACCATCATCAGGGCTGCAGAAGAGGCTATTCTTTCTGTACCGAAAACCTATAAGGAGGCATCCCTTGGTCTCGGTTCAACAAAATGGAACACCATAGCCACAGTGATACTTCCGGCGGCACTGCCCGGAATCATAACAGGCGGCATCATCAGCCTCGGCCGTGCAGCGGGGGAAACAGCTCCAATCATTTTCACTGCGGCTGTCAGTGTGGGTTCGGCAATAGGAATAGCTGATGTGTTTTCTTCGCCGACCCCGGCTCTCTCCTGGAATATCTACAATCTTGCCAGTGAGCATGAAATGGCCAGTGAGATTCGTCATGTACAGTATGGTATGGTGCTATCCCTTGTCAGCATCGTTCTGCTTCTGAATCTCTCGGCAATCCTGCTCAGGGCCAAAATCTCCCAAAAACTAAAAGGTTAAGGAACCATGCAGATGACAGCGGAACATAAAGAGAGTAAAGCTACGGGGCCTGCAACCGCGACCCGTGACATTTATATTCCTTCGGAAAGAGTGGCTGTAAGCGGTGGCGGTACCCCCCATGTTGTCGCTAAGGATTTCTCCATCTATTATGGTGATTTTGAGGCGGTCAAAAAGGTCAATGCCGAGATTCTCTCAAAGTATGTGACGGCCATCATCGGGCCGAGCGGATGTGGAAAGAGTACTTTTCTGCGTGCAATCAACCGGATGAACGACCTGATACCGAGTTGCCATACCTCTGGAATTCTCCAGTTCGATGGTGAAGATATTTACGGTAAGCTGACCGATGAGGTGCTTCTTCGTAAAAAAATAGGCATGGTGTTCCAGAAGCCGAACCCCTTTCCGAAATCGATTTTTGACAACATCGCCTACGGTCCCCGCCTTCATGGCATGACCGACAAGAAGCAGCTTGAGGAAATCGTCGAGAGGAGTCTTCGCAAGGCGGCTCTGTGGGATGAGGTGAGTGATCGTCTTGAGCGCAACGCCCTCGGCCTGAGCGGCGGCCAGCAGCAGAGGCTCTGTGTGGCCAGAACGCTGGCGGTCGAACCGGAGATTCTTCTGCTTGACGAGCCTACTTCCGCACTTGACCCGAAGGCAACTGCGAAAATTGAAGATCTCATTCAGGAGCTTCGCGGCAGCTACACAATCATGATTGTGACGCATAACATGCAGCAGGCTTCACGCGTATCCGACTATACCATGTTTTTCTACGAGGGTGTCCTTATTGAGTATGCGCAAACTGCACAGCTCTTTACAAACCCCAAAGACCGGATGACTGAAGATTACATTACCGGTCGATTCAGCTAACAAAACTATTTTCCCGCCATGTCAGACAGACCGGTACACGAACTTATCAAAGAGCTTTCAGAGGCTCTTGTACAGCTTTCAGAAAAGGTTCTCCAGAATTTCAGCGATGCCCTGAAAGCTGTCCGGCATCAGGATGAGGAGAGCGCCCGCGCCATAAGGATTGTTGATGACGAAATCGACATGACAGAGGTGCGTCTTGAGGAACGCTGTCTTGCTTTTCTGGCGCTGCAGCAGCCTGTTGCCAGGGATCTGCGCACCATTGTGACCATCATGAAGATCAATGATGATCTTGAGCGTATCGGCGACCTGGCTGTGCACATCATTGAGCGCATGCCGGAAATCAATGTTGAAATGATTGAGCTCTTTGAGTTTGATCATATGGGCGCACTTGCTGCCGATATGACCCGCAAGTCGCTTGAGGCCTTTATTGCAAAAGACCGTTTTCTGGCCGACAAGGTCTGCGCGCTTGATGAAGAGATTGACTCAATTCACAGTTCCGTGTTCAAACGGGTTGCACTTATGATGAAAGACCCTGCGGCTGATGTGGACCAGCTTATCGCTCTCCTCTCCATCTCCCGTTATATCGAGCGGATGGCAGATCATGCTACCAGAATTGCCCATGAGGTGATTTATCTTGTTACTGGAGAGATTTCACGCCATAGCGACAGTTCCTACGAAAAGCTGATTCAGTCGCTGAAAGATTGATTGAAAAGAAGGGATCCGATATGGGCTGAACTGTTGTGCCCGGCTTAGGCCGGGCTTTTTTGCATTTTTTCTTGGATTTAATCCCTTGCCACAGCTAAATTAAATTACATTTCAGTTTCTGTTCCCACAATTATTAAGTCTGGTTACTGAATCATTATGGCAAGTATCCTTGGAAAGATTTTCGGTGATTCATCGAAAACAGCGGCTGTCCCCAAAGCGTTCACTGTACAGGTAGATCCTCTGAAGTTCGGTCTTTCGACCAAGCCGGACGGACCGGTTCACATAGAGCTTGAGTCTCTCAAGCAGAAGCTGACCAAGCTTTCGTCGAATGTTGAAAACAACCTGATGCTCAGCATCAGGGCTGCAACAAAAAAAAATGTGGAGCTTGCAGCTTCAGCATTCCGGTTTGATGAAGAGTATATACAGAAGGGCAAGTTTGAGGTCGAGTATCTGACTCTTGCTTATGCATCGTTTCAGGGGCTGGGGGAAGAGCATCTCAAGATTGTTGAGGATGCCCGGATGATTCTGCTTGAACTTGAACGGATGGCACAGTTTGCCCTCAACATTGCCGACAAGACTCCATTTGTTGAGTTTGCCAATGTTCAGGAGCTTCATAAGGATGAGTATGGACTGAAGCCCATGGGCGATATTACGGCGGAGATGATCAAGAAAGCCGTAGAGGCATTTGTGAGCGGTAATGCAAAGCATGCCAGTGAGACGATTGCCATGATGAAGGAAATTGATGGCATCTACGATAAGGCTGTCTTGAAAATCAAGGCCGGGGTGACTGATGACAATATCATCAGCCTGACTGGAATCCTTTCGATTCTCAACCATGTGAAGGCATCGGCTGATATTTCATGTGATATTGCCCGCCATTTCTGCTGATGGTTTCTGTCCACATGCTACGGTAAAGGATGAATTCAAAAAACGGACCGTGGTTCGCTTTTTGAATTCATCCTTTGCATTCTGCCCATCCGATAACGAGTTGCTGTATGCTGTCTGGTTTGATTCGCCCTGAGCTCATACATGGCAGTCCGATACTCTGGATAAGCCGGGTTGCGCTTGCTTTTTCCTGGATATATCAGGGTGCTGTCCCAAAGCTTGCCTGCAGAAGTTCGGGCGAGGTGGAGCTTCTCGGACATCTTATTCCCGTGTACCGATGGGCCTGCATGGCGGTCAGTTGGATGGGCGTTGCTGAAATCATGTTCGGTCTGCTGCTGCTTGTCAGTATGCGGTATTGGGTGTTCTGGTTCAATATGATGGCTTTAGCCGGTCTGCTCCTGTTTGTGGCCCTGTTTGAGCCTGCAATGCTTACCCTGCCGTTCAACCCGCTGACGCTGAATGTTGCGCTGATTGCTCTTTCGCTTGTGGCGCTTCTGGAACTCAAAAAACAAAAAAATAATTCTCATGCAGAACAGGACTGTTGAAGGATCTCCGGGGAGTGTTGCCCGGCTCTTTATCACCGTGACGGTTGCTGTCATGGCTTTTTCTGCCGTGCTTGGTGCCCTGGGGGCCGTCTATCACAGTGATTTTCTCAACCAGCTTCATCCCTACCTCTTTTTTATCGGCTTCGGCAACCTTGCCATCCTGATTTTCAATCGCTACCTGACATCTGCGATTTATCCTGAAATGAAGATAGACGAACGAAAGCAGCGGGGATATGTGTACGGGGTGCTGGTTTCACTTGTCATGATTACCGTGGCGGTGTTCATGCAGTGGCCACTCCTCAAAGCCTTTACCGGCCTCTATCTTATGGTTCTTGTGCTGGGACCTCTGAAGGAGATATTCACCACCCTTTCCATTCCGAAAATCTGGAAAGAGGTCTCTGTCAGGTACTATATCTTTGATGTAATTTTTCTGCTCAATGCAAATCTCGGGCTTTTTACTCTCGGGCTCAAAGAGGCATTTCCTGATCAGGGAATCATCCCGTTTTTTGTTACCCAGTCGGCATATTTTCTCGGTTCCAGCTTCCCTCTCAGCATCAGCGTCATGGGATTTCTCTATACCTATGCATGGAAGCAGTCAAGCCGGCGTGAGTTGATGACATTGCTCTTCAGCCTCTGGTTCTACATTTTCGTGGGTGGGGTGCTGGTTTTTCTGATTGTCATTCTGATGGGCAACTATCTTGGGATGATGCTGGTGAGCCATATCCTGCTGCTTGGTGTTATGGCTATGCTGGGCGGATTCGGCGTCTACCTGTATAATTTTTTCAGAACACGGTTCCACCATCCAGCGCTTGCTTTTCTTCTCAGTGGTCTGGCACTGCTGTTTGCCACAAGCGCTTACGGCATCATGAATGTCTACTATATACAGGGGATCCCTTTTGGTGCACATCCGCCCATCCGTGCCGACCAGATGTGGATTTATCATTCCCATACCCATGCGGCNCTGCTTGGCTGGATCACTTTTTCGTTTGTTGGGATGATCTATATCGTCATTCCCGCCATTGTCCGTAAAGATTCTCTTTCCCTGCTTCGGGAAGGTCACGCCCTTGAGCGCATACTCAAGCCTGAAACCATGCATCTGGCTTTCGTACAGCTGACGGTAATGCTTCTTTCGGGTGTGGGCATTCTGCTTGCATTCTTTCTTGAAAACGACCTGCTGCTTGGGGGGGCGGGCGCTGTGTTTGCTTTTGCTGTCCTGTTTCTGATTATGAACCTGAAACGGGAACTCTACCGGGAATAAATCATCCAAGGAGGTTGACTTATGAAGTCGCAAAACGCTTTGCATTTTTCTGTTCCGCTCATGGCTATGATGCTGCTGTTGGTGCTGCCATCAGGATTGCTGTCGGCGGCTGATTCCCTTGATGTCAGCCGCCTTCGTGAGGGGAGTGAGGCATGGAATGCCAGGAGGGCCGCCGAAACAGGTTTTGTTCCTGATCTTTCGGGCGCAGACCTGAAGGGCCGGAAGTTCAGGGGTTTTGATTTACATGGAGCTCGTCTGGCTGGCGCTGATCTCGGCCAGTCTGATCTTTCGGGTGCAAACCTTTCGGGGGCCTGCCTTGATTCTTCCAATTGCCAGGGAACGCTGCTTGATGGCGCAGTCCTGAAAGGGGCATCTCTTCGTGGCTCAACTCTTGACGGGGTTGTTCTTGAGGGTGCCGATTGCAGTGGAGCGGATTTCAGCGGAGCCGATCTGCGACGGGCGGAGTGCTCAAAAGCTGGATTTCGGGGAGCAAATCTGCAGAATGCCCACTTTCGGGAGGCCAGTCTCCGGAGCGTCGATTTTTCTGGAGCGGACCTTAGAGGGGCATATCTCTGGCGCGCTGTTCTTGATGGGGCGGTGCTTATGGGGGTGAAGGTGTCGGACACAACGGTTCTTGAGAGCGGAAGGTACGCTGATGCGGCATGGGCAGCAGCAAATGGCGCTGTCTCTATGGCTGATGTGATCGTTCCGCCAGCTGTCGCAGCTCATGCATCCTCTCAGGATCAGACCCGCAGGGTGACGGCTTCGGGGGGCAAGAAGGAGGGTAACTCACGCGTCAACAGCGTTCTCAACCTCTGGAGAAGGACCGGGCCGGTAGATGCCCCGTATGATGCAGCGCAGTTTGAGATGGTGAAGAGCGACTGGCGAGAGTGGAACAGGCTGCGACGGCAGAATCCGTCCATGCGGGTGAATCTTACTGAAGCCCGTTATGATCATAAAAATCTTGCACAGATCAATCTGCAGGGTGCTGACTTGCAGAAAGCCAGTCTTCGCGGGACCGATTTTTCCCAGAGCGATCTCAGGGGGGCAGATCTTCGTGGTGCCAACCTGAGCGAAGCGACACTGGTGGATGTGGATCTTGCCGGGGCTGATCTTAGAGGGGCTAAACTCTGGCGTGCCAATATGAGCCGGACCCGGCTGAACAGGGCTAAAGTGTCTGCGGCGACGATACTTGATTCCGGAAAACCCGCTACAGGGGAATGGGCTTTGAAACATGGCGCTCTTTATATGGCTGATTAACAGAGGCAGGAAACGAGCGCAGAAGAGGAGGTTGCAGTATGGGTGAAGGTAAACGCCCGTTGGTTACGGTTACGATTCCGATGTATAACAATGCGCGATTCATTGAGGAGACCATTGCCTCTGTTCTCAACCAGAGCTTTACGGATTTTGAGTTGCTGATTTATGATGACAATTCAACCGATGGCTCTTTTGAGCTTGCGGCGTCGTTTGCTGATTCCCGGATAAGACTGATCCGGAACTCTGAGAATCTGGGTCCTGAGGGGAACTGGAACAAGGCGATCAGCAGTGTCAGGGGCCGCTTTGTCAAGCTGGTGTGCGGTGATGACATTCTCTATCCGACCTGCCTTGAAAAACAGGTTGCGAGGTTTCTTGACCCCCGCAGCAGCGGGGTGAGTCTTGTCAGCAGCCAGCGGACAATAATTGATTCACAGGGAAAGGCGCTCATCAAGAAGGTGAACTTCCTGGACGAGGGTCGAAAAGGGGCTGAAGAGGTTGTGCGCAAGATGGTCCGGATGGGGACCAACATTATCGGCGAACCTGTCTGCGGGCTTTTCCCGGCGGAGGTCATGGGCAGAACCCGTGGGTATAGTGCTGTTGTTCCTTATACGATTGATCTTGATTTCTGGCTGCAGCTGCTTGCTCATGGCGACCTGTATGTGATTGACGAACCGCTCTGCGCGTTCCGTATATCAGATGTTTCATGGTCATCGCGCATTGGTGAGCAGCGGTATGACCAGTTTCTCGAATTTATGGAGCTGGCGGCTGCCGATGCTTCTCACGGGGTTACCGACCTTGATCTCTTCATCGGTAAAATCAACTGTGCGGTTCAGTCCATGACCAGTCTCATGGGCTTCAAGCTTTTTGCCGGTTCGCCATCGGAAAAACGCCCCCTCAGTGCCATGTTTCAGTAAGGGTAGGGGGAATTCTTTTCCGCTTTTGTGAACCTTTACCCTGTGTTTGTTACTTTCTATTCCTGACGATGAGGCTGTGCCCCGCCAAGTAAAGAGATTTCGGGTACAGCTGTTTCAAGAACAGGGCGCTGAGGCTTTTTTTTGCTGATTTTGCCCCCGATACTCTGAACCATGCCGACAAGAGGCCAGAAAACAACCGCATCACAACAGCGGACACCAAGGGAGATACCCTTCAACTATACNTCAGCCGGCGACAGGCAGGTGATTGCCTTCCTGCTGGGTCAGGATATTCTCGGGATGCTGGAGGAGCTTCGGGAGGTCCGGGTGACCGGCCGTTCAGCCAGGCTTCTGATGAGCATCATTGGTGAAATTCTCATTCACCGCCGCAATCCCTACCTTTTTCAGGAACTTGTTGAGTCTGCCGCCAGAAGACGCCGTCTGTTTGAGCGGGCCATGACTGATCTTGATATCATTGCCGATTCTGCAAACGGCGAGCCCCGTGTGAAGAGCATTGTCGATGCTGTTCGCCAGCAGCTTGAGCGGTTCCGCAAGGTTGTTTCCAAAACACCCGAGCAGCGCCGTCGGATGCGGCGTGAACTTGGTGCCATTGTTGGAGTGAAAAATGTCCTGTTTGATCCGTTCTCTCTTGTTGCCCACGCTACTGACGCGACCGACTGGAGGCTGCATCTTCCTGTTGCAGTCGTCACTCCAGACAGTGAAGCGCAGATTGCCCCTCTTATAACAGCCATAGCCGGTCTCGGACTGCATGTTATCCCGCGTGGTGCAGGTACCGGACTGACCGGTGGAGCTGTTCCGCTCCGTCCCGGATGCGTGATAATCAACATGGAGAAGCTGAACCGGATTCGCGCCATATCGGTTCAGGAGTTTGAGATGGAAGACGGCTCCAGTGTGTCGGCTTCCGTTATGGAGGTTGAGGCCGGCGTTGTGACCCAAAAGGCAATGGAAGAGGCGGATCATCATGGTCTGGTGTTTGCCACCGACCCCACCAGTGAATGGTCGTGCACGATAGGTGGAAACATTGCTGAAAATGCAGGTGGTAAAATGGCTGTCAGGTGGGGAACATGCATTGACAATCTCCTTGAGTGGAGGATGGCGATGCCGACCGGAGAGAACATTGTTGTTCGCAGGACCGACCACAGGCTCCGCAAAATCCGTCATGAAGATACCGTTGCTTTTGAAATTCGTGATGAAACGGGTCGCAGGCTTGACCGTATTGAACTGTTGGGGACTGATATCCGGAAAAAAGGGCTCTGGAAAGATATTACCAACAAGGCGCTTGGTGGTGTGCCCGGTATGCAGAAGGAGGGGACTGACGGGGTGATCACCTCGGCGCTCTTCGTGCTGTATAAAAAGTACCCTGAAAAAAAGACTCTTTGTCTTGAGTTTTTCGGCCCCGATATGGATGAAGCCAGCCGCGTGATTGTTGAGTTGTCAAAGATTTTTCCTCTGCCGGAGGAGGATGGGGAGGCTCTGTTGGCCCTTGAGCATTTTGATGATGAATACATACGGGCCATTGACTACAAGGTCAAGGCGGCCCGCCCGCAGACGCCTAAAGCCGTGTTGCTTATCGATATTGCCGCTACCGGCAGAGAGGCTGTCCAGCGGGGCGTTTTGAGGGTGCAGGAGCTGCTTGAGCGCCATCCCAACACGCTGATGTTTGTGGCTCAGGACGCGGCTGCCTCAGAGCGGTTCTGGAGTGACAGGAAGAAGCTGAGTGCAATTGCAAGAAGAACCAATGCCTTTAAGATCAATGAGGATATTGTCATTCCTCTTGAGGCGCTTGCAGAGTTTTCGCGTTTTATTGACGGCCTCAATATGGAGGAGGAGCAGTATGCGCAGATGCTCTTCGTGGACAGGGTCCGCTCCCTTCTGGAATCGACAGAGGTTAATGAGGACTGGGGGCAGTTTGCTTCAAAAATTCCGGCTGCCGGAGAACTCTGCCGTCTGTTTGCGAACAGGATTTCAGAGGCGGGAGAGGAGCAGCTTCGGTCGCTTGCCGTTATCGATGAACTTGCAGGTGAACTTGCGGAGCTTTTTCAGGGATATCCGCTCATTCTTGAGCGTCTTGAGGCGGCCTATTCGTTTGTCCGCGACCGTCGTATTGTGCTTGCCACACATATGCATGCCGGTGACGGCAATGTTCATGTCAATGTGCCGGTGCTCTCGAATGACCGCCCGATGCTGGAGCGCGCTGATCGGGTCGTTGACCGCGTTATGGAAAAGGTGATCGCCCTTGGCGGCGTTGTTTCAGGCGAGCACGGCATTGGGGTCACCAAGCTGAAATATCTTGACCCGAAGATTCTTGCGGAACTTTCTGCATACCGGTTGAAGGTTGATCCGAAAGGAACCATGAACCCCGGCAAACTCGATGACCTTGAGGTGCTGCAGCATATTTTTACCCCCTCGTTCAACCTTCTTGAGCTTGAGGCCCATATTCTTCAGCGGGCTCAGATTGAGTCCCTGTCCAAAAAGGTTGACTATTGCATCCGTTGCGGCAAATGCAAAATTGACTGCTGCGTCTATTATCCGGCGAGGGGGATGTTCTATCATCCCCGCAACAAGAACCTTGCCATCGGTTCGCTTATTGAGGCGCTGCTCTTTGATGCACAGCGCGAGCGCTCGACCGATTTTGCTCTTCTCCGCTGGCTGGAGGAGGTTGCCGATCATTGCACCATCTGCCATAAATGCCTGAAGCCATGTCCGGTCGACATTGATACCGGAGAGGTTTCCGTTCTGGAAAGGGAGATCCTTTCGGGATGGGGAATCAAGCACTCTACTCCCATGACTGAAATGACTCTCAGCTATCTTGCCAGCCGTTCTCCCGGATTCAATTCGATGTTCAGAAAAGCTGTGCTGCAGATCGGCGGAGCTGCTCAGAGAGCCGGTACGCGCCTGACGGCACCGATTCAGCCGGAAAACGATCCACCGGCCCTCTATCCTCTCAGAATGCTTCGCTCCCAGGTTCCCGAAGTTCCTTCGGCAACTCTTCGCGACATTCTTCCCGAGTGCGGGCCCGATCAGGTTCTGGTGTTTGAGCCTGAAGGTGAGGCTGAAAGCAGCGTGTTCTATTTTCCGGGTTGCGGTTCCGAACGCCTGATTTCAACCATTTCCATGGCAGCCATCCATATGCTGCTTGAGAGAGGTTCACGGGTTGTTCTCCCTCCTCCTTTTCTCTGCTGCGGCTTTCCGGCTCATGTGAATGCCAAGACCGAGCAGTATGGGAGCATTGTGCTTCGCAACAGCGTCATGTTCAGCCAGATACGGGAGATGTTCTCCTACATTGATTTCGATGCATGCATTGTGACCTGCGGCACATGTATGGAAGGGCTTGAGGCGATTGAGGCCGACAGGCTGTTTGGTGGCAGGATAAAGGATATAGCCGGGTTTCTTCAGGAAAAGGGTCTCACGATAGAGGGTACCGGCAAATATCTCTATCATGCGCCCTGCCATGATTCCCTTTCCGGAAAGGCACTTGAGGCAATTGATTCAATTGGTGGATTCGGGAGTGTGAGGGCTGTTCCTCACTGTTGTTCCGAGGCCGGGACGCTGTCGCTTTCACGGCCGGATATTACTGATTCAATGCTCCAGCGCAAACGGGTGGCCGTTCTTGAGGCCATGCACGGGGCTTCGGGAGCGGTGATGCTGACCAACTGCCCTTCATGCGTTCAGGGGTTAGGCAGAAATCGCGATATCGGTCTCGATCCGCAGCATCTTGCCGTAGCGCTTGCGGTGAAATATTCCGGTGTCGACTGGGCTGAAAAATTCATGGTACAGGCAAGGAGGGCAACGGCAGTCAATTTTTAAGGCCAGGCTATTGTTCTTTTCTCTTGTTGTCTTTCCCCCCTGAAGGCTGGATAACCATGCAATAAGGAGTGCGGACTATGCAGGCGCCATCACCAGTTCCATGGCATACCCTTTCGGCTGAAGATGCGTTGCGCAGGGCAGGCTCCTCAACGCAGGGGTTGAATGAAAATGAGGCTGCCGCCCGGCTGCTTCGGGACGGGCCGAACACTCTCAAGGGTTCACAGCGGCAGAGCGTATGGTCCATGTTTCTTCAGCAGCTTCAGAATGTGCTGATGCTCACGCTTCTTGCCGCTGCTGTTCTCTCATTCATTCTTGGCCATACCCTTGAAGCGGTCGCCATTTCCGTGATTGTTGTTTTTGCCGTCATACTCGGCTTTCTTCAGGAGTTTCGCGCCGAGAGGGCGATTCGGTCGCTTGCCGAGATGGCTCCTCCTCTTGCAAAGGTGCGTCGTGGAGGAAAGGAACTCCTTATACCTGCTGAAGAGATTGTGTCCGGAGATGTTCTCATGCTTTCGGCTGGTGACCGTGTTCCTGCAGACGGCCGACTTCTGTTCTCAGCGGTTCTGCAGCTTGAAGAGTCCTCACTGACCGGCGAATCCCTCCCTTCCGACAAAGATGCCCGATCCGTTGTGGCTCTTGATGCAGCCACCGGCGACCAGAGCACCATGGTGTTTGCAGGAACCACTGTCAGCGCCGGTCGTGGCGAGGCAGTGACAGTTGCCACCGGAATGCAGACCCGGTTCGGCGGCATTGCTGCATTGCTTGGTGGTGTTGCAGGTGTCCGCACCCCTCTGCAGGATCATCTGGATCGAATCGGTACAATTCTTGCGCGTTCGGCACTGCTGATTGTTGCATTGCTGGTGATTGCCGGATTTTTTCGCGGTCAGCCTTTTCTTGAAATGCTTGTCTTTGGCATTGCCCTTGCCGTTGCCGTCGTTCCTGAAGCGCTTCCGGCTGTTGTCACCATCTCTCTTGCTCTCGGTGTCCAGCGTATGGCAAAACGCAACGCCCTGATGCGCAGCCTTCCCGCTGTTGAAACTCTCGGAAGCACAACGGTCATCTGCTCTGATAAAACCGGTACTCTGACCCGAGACGAGATGACCGTGCGGGTTGTGCATACTTCAGGAGTGAATGTAGCCGTCAGTGGTACGGGGTATGAGCCTTCGGGCACCTTTTCCCTTGATGGGGATACCGGCATGCCCCCTTCACTTCACTCTCTCCTGACTGCGGCCATGCTCTGCAATGATGCGAGGCTGGAGAAGAACGACGAAAAAGGATGGTATGTGGCAGGAGACCCCACCGAGGGTGCCCTGCTTGTGCTTGGTCGCAAGGGAGGGCTTGACGAGCTGGAGCTGCGCCGTCAGCATCCGCGTCTTGATGAGCTGCCGTTTTCCCCTGAACTCCGAAGGATGCTGACACAGCATAGCTTTCAGGGAAAGATGCGTCTTTTTATGAAGGGCGCTCCGGAAACAGTGCTTGCTGCCTGTAGTGAGATGCTCCTTTCAGAGGGTTCCGCCTCTCTTGATGCTTCAATGCGCCGGGAGCTGCTGGAGGTGGCCGACGCATTCGCCGGAAGGGCAATGCGCGTTCTGGCTCTTGCTGAAAAGTGGGATGGTGAAATCAGCGGGAGTGTTTCCGGAATGACTTTTCTGGGGTTTGCCGCCATGATTGATCCTCCCCGTCCTGAAGCGGCTGAGGCAGTGCGCAGATGCAGGAGTGCGGGAATCCGTCCTCTTCTCATTACAGGAGACCATCCTGCAACAGCTCGTGCTATTGCGGGTGAACTGGGTATGGCCGGCGAGGGTGATGTGGTGACCGGGCGTATGCTTGAAGAGATGGATGAAGAGGACCTTTACAGGGCTGTGCAATCTGCTTCCGTTTTTGCGCGAGTCTCTCCCGAACACAAACTTCGAATAGTTGAAGCCCTTCAATTGCATGGGGAGGTTGTGGCTATGACCGGTGACGGGGTGAACGATGCTCCTGCCCTCAAGCGGGCTGATATCGGTATATCCATGGGCATTACTGGAACTGATGTTGCAAAAGAGGCTTCCGATATGATGCTTACTGATGACAATTTTGTTTCAATTGTGGATGCTGTGGAGGAGGGACGGGGAATCTATGAGAATATCAAGAAGTATCTCAGCTATCTGCTCTCCTCAAATACGGGCGAGCTCGGCCTGATGGTTGCAGCAACGCTGACCGGGCTTCCGCTGCCGCTGAGTGCGGTGCAGATTCTCTATGTCAACCTTGCCACCGATGGTCTTCCCGCTCTTGCCCTTGCCGTTGACCCTCCGGAATCCGATACGATGCTGAGACGACCCCGAAAAAGGGATGCGGGGGTATTCAGCAGAGCAATGGTGGCGCTTCTGCTTGGCGGGGGGATATGGTCTGCGGTGGTCAACATGTCGCTTTTTCTCTATGCTCTTGATTCCGGACGCCCTCTGCGTGAGGCGATGAGTATGACCTTCGCCTCACTTGTCCTTATTCAGTTTTTCAAGGCCTACGCTTTTCGTTCACAGAGGAAAAGCATGTTCAGCAGGCCCTTTGCCAATCGTTGGCTAAATCTCGCGATTCTCTGGGAACTGGGGCTGCTTGCAGTCATTTTCGTCGTTCCTGTTTTCCATGAACCTTTCGGGATCTACCCTCTCAGCAGAGAGGACTGGCTGCTGGTAGCTCTGGTTTCCCTGACAGTTATTCCGGTGCTGGAGCTGGTTAAATTTCTTGTCAGGAGGGGTGTTATTAGTGGGTATTCGTAAGACTTTGTGGTTGTCAATACATTGCTGTATATTTCGTTTTAATTAAGCTGTAATATACGGTTAGTTTTCAGTTATGTGTGAGTTTCGTCCGCCAATGGTGAGAATGCAGTATGTCGACCGTCAGCTGCAAGCCAATCTTTATCCCAACTGTATCGGTATAGCCCGCTATTTTCCCGAGTTCGCCATTTAGTGCGAAAACTTATCCACCCCGATTTTCTCAAGTAAGCTGCTGGTGAGTTCGCCCGTGTCCATCTGCATCATGTGCATCTCGCCGGTTCTCTGATCCACTATC
>JGI997J19993_1000248_pt1 | contig 18078 bp, 18 predicted proteins | sample Etolagbewater25m_FD_19993 | JGI IMG/M metagenome (IMG submission 19993)
TTATTCTAAACAGGAGGAACAGGGTGATGAAAAGATTACAGACTATATTTGTCCACTTGAGCGCAATGATGCTTCTGGTTGTTGCCATGACGGCATCGGCATCTGCACTTGATCTTGATGCTGCACGGGCTAAAGGCCTTGCAGGAGAGGTTGACAACGGGCTCCTGGCTGTGCCTCCCGGTGCATCGAATGAAGCGGCGCCCGTCATTGCTGCAATAAACAACCAGCGAAGGGCAGAGTATGCTAAAATTGCCGCCCAGAACAATCTCGGGCTTCAAGTTGTCGGAACCATGATGTTCCAGAAAATATACCCTCGACTTCCGGCAGGAACCTGGGTTCAGATACAGGGCACCTGGAAACAGAAGGCTCCCTGATCGCCCGCAAATGTTTCAACAGTGAAATGGGCCGGAAGAATTCTTATTGCTCTGCTGCTGCTGTCGGTCATGGTAGTGACGGCAGCATGGCTTGCGTTTCCGATGTATGCCCCCGCACTTCTTCGAGGGGCGCTGCATGGCCCGTCACACACCATTGAGCTGAATGGACTCGGCAGGCCGGGACCTGGCGGAATTGGATTTACATCCATAACGGCCACAATTACCACCCCACCCGGCCCCTGCTCCCCTGACTCGGCTCCTTCCATATACAGAGCCTCACTCGGCAAAGGGAGAATTGGATGGAAGCTGAATCTTTCCTCACTGTTCGGTTCAGCCTTACTCAACGCCGATCTCTCGTTACAATCAGACTCCCTTGCCGTTCAGCCAGAATCGGGACAATTTGTTTTTACTGACCGCAATCCGGCTCTTTCAGCAACCCTTGCCGTTGCCCTTCAAAGAGGAGCTGCCCCAACCCTGACGCCAACATCTCTCTCCTACTCCATAGATGATGCTTCGCTACAGAGCGGTGCATTATCGGCAAAGGAGATACATTTCCCGCTGCTGTTGAACCCTCAAAAAGGGCTGACTCCAAAAGGAGGAACAATCCGTATCGGCAGTATCCAGAGCGGCCCGGACAGATTGCCTGTCGCCAACATTTCAGCCTCATTTCCTCTCCGGGCCGACAGCCTGCAGCCTTGCACAATCTCACTCCTTGATTGTTCAGCAGACCTGTTCGGCATGCACGCCTCGCTCGACACCCTGACCTACAATATGAAACAGGGCATGGCGGCCGGCACCCTTTCCCTGACAGACATCAACATTGGAGAACTGCCCGGACTCAAGCGCACAGAGGGCGAATTGCCATTTGCCACCGGAACATTTCAAGGAACAATTCCCTTCGTCTACAGAGACACAACAGTGACTCTGAGCAACGCATCCCTTTCAGCCGGACCCAATACCCGTCTTTCATACTATAACCGTGAGAACAAAGAGTGGCTCACCATAGAGCTCAATGAAGGCGTGTTCCTTCAGAACCTCAATGCAGCTGCCTCAGTCAGCCCCGACAAAGGAGTTGGCCTCAGCGCCCTTTCAGCCTCGTTGCTTGGAGGAACATTCAGCGCTCCCCCATCCCGTCACAACAGTGCCACTGCAGAAACTTCACTCGTTTTTACCCTCAAAAATGTCAATGCTCTTGAAACGGTTCATTTTCATGGTGATTTCGGTGGAAAGCTGATCGGCAGCGTGAACGGCACCATTCCCCTCGCCTTGACACCAAACGGACCAGTCATTAGAAACGCGCGACTTCGTTCGGATGGTGGAGGAACAATCACCATCCGTGACCCCCAAACCGGTGAGGCCTCGTATGCTTTCAGTAAACCTGCAGCTGTCCTGACACGCCACCCAGGCGGAGCCACAGTCATTGACTTCAGCTCACAGGAGCTCAAACGAACAGCCGGAGGAGGAGAACTGCTGATAAGCCATCCGGCAGGCAGAGCCCGTTTATTCTTCAACCCCGACAACCCGGACATCATCACCCTCTCAAATTTCAGCGCCGGTTTTTTCAATTCCACCATGAGCATTGCGCGTATGGACTATGACATGGCAACAGGAAACGGAGAAACTTCAATTCATTTCAGCAGCCTCCCTCTCCAGAAACTGCTTGACATGCAGGGAACAAAAAAAGTCTATGCCACCGGAACACTCTCAGGCAGTATTCCTGTAACAATGGAAAACAAGACCTTTGCCATACGGGACGGAGGTATGAATGCCGAGCAGAATGGCCAGATCATCTACGCAACAACACCTGAAGAGCGCGCTGCTGCGAATCCCGGTCTGAGAATCACCTATGACGCACTGACTAATTTTCTTTACCGCGACCTCACCTCAACCATAGACATGGAACCCGATGGTCAATCTGAAATTGCGCTGCACCTGAAAGGCAGAAACCCCGACTACCAAAATGGCCGTCCGATAGAAATCAACCTCACCATACGCCAGAACCTTCTGGATCTTATGCGAAGCCTCAGCATTTCCTCATCAATAGAGCGGGTTATCTCCGAAAAAGCTCTTCAGCAGCGCACCCAATAGAGGCCATCCACTTCCTACCATTCCGTCGCCACCCCCTCAAAAGCTACCTTCGGGTAGCTTTTTTCAAGGCAGCTGGCACAAAAGCCTCCAGCCAAGAACCTATAATTAAACAGCTTGCGAAATCAAGCGAGTTCGGCACGGTTGTTGCATAATCGTCGTATGCCCCCTTTGCTTAGTCGGGATCGTTCAACGCCAAACAGAGAAAACAAGGACTACCATGGCAACAAAACCCACACCATATGGAGAGCTTTCGGGCTTTACATTCAAGGAACTGGCCTCAAACAGTAAAATGGACGGCGGCTTCATGACAGAGTACAACGAGCTGCAGACGCCTCTGGGAAACCTTGTTCCGCAATATGAAGCTGAAGATATGGGCCGCAGAAGCGTGAAGCCGGTCTGTTTTTACAAGGACGGCTCGCTTAAATCACTCCCCCTTCAGTCGCAGACCATGCTTGAAACTCCGGCAGGTCCCATGCCTGCAGAACTTGTCACCTTTTACCAGAGCGGTGCCGTCAAAAGAATCTTCCCGCTCGACGGGAAACTGAGTGGTTTCTGGTCATGGGAGAACGAGTTCAAGCTGGCGGTCAAGAGCACTCTGGCAACACCATCCGGACCTATTACTGCAAAAATAATTACAGCTCAGTTTTACGAAAGCGGTTCTCTGAAAAGCATAACGCTCTGGCCTGGACAGAGCATCACCCTCAACACGCCTCTCGGAAGTTTCAGCGCCAGAATAGGTGTTGCCTTTTATGAAAACGGGAGCGTCCGTTCCTTTGAACCACTGAAAAAAATAGAGCTGCCAACGCCAATAGGCACAATAACAGCCTATGACAATGAGCCTAATGGCATCCATGGCGACATCAACTCCGTGCAGTTTGGCGAGGATGGTTCCATAACCGCGCTCAGTACTGTTGACAATGCTATAGCTGCATATACTGAAGGAGACGCCGCTCCCCTTCTCCTGCGGCCCGGGGTAAAAAACAATGTCTGCGGTGATGAACGGAAAGTAAGTGTGCCCATGCGCATTAGGTTTGAGGGCACAGTGGTCACAGTTGAAGGAAAAACTCCGCAGTCCTTTGATAGTGCAGGAATACGAATGGAGGTCCAGAAAAACACAGCACCAGCTTCCGACCCGGTCTACTCCTGCAGCTGAGAGACGGCGGAAGAGCCGGCAAGCCATCCGGTGGAAAAGGCTGCCTGAAGATTGAAGCCGCCGATTTCACCGGCATAATCCAGAATTTCCCCGCAAAGATAGAGCCCGGGGACAACTCTCGACTCCATGGTTTTCGGATTTATTTCCCGAAGCACTACCCCTCCCGCCGACACCTCTCCCTGTTCAAGCGGCACCCGCCCCACTTCACCCAGAGGGAAATTCTTCAGAACCCGGAGCAGACTTTTCCTCCCGATTTTTGAAAGCGAGCTCCAGGCAACATCCGCTTCAATCCCGGAATGCTTCATGATAAAGGGAACCAATGCGCTGGGTATGGTTCCATGTGGAGCAGCATCCACAAATCTTCCTGGAGGTGCAATCGGGCACATCTGCAGAAATTTCCTGATCATCTGCGCCCCCTTCTCTTTGGCCTGGCGAAGCAGTTCCCCTTCCAGTGCGGTAACCGGAAGATCAGGGAAAAGATCTGCCACAACTGAACATTTCCCCTCATGTGACAGAAGCAGTGCCGCATCTCGCGAAAGGGAAAGTGCTGCCGGACCGCTGAGCCCTTTATGGGTAAAGAGTACATCCCCCCTGCGAGAGGCCTCTCCGGACACAGAGGAAACCCTCAGTCCTACACTTCGAAGTGAAATTCCTGCCAATGAAGGTGAAGGGGGACGAACCAGATAAAGCGGGGCAAGGGCAGGAGAAGAAGCTGCAAGCGTATGACCCAGAGAACGGGCTATCCGGAGACCGTCGCCCGTTGTTCCAGTCTGGGGCCAGGAAACGCCCCCTGTAGCCAATACAAGGTGCTTTGAACAAAGGGTCCCGTGGGTATCAAACAAGAGCTCGAACTGCCCATCCCGATGAAACACCTTCTTGACCCTGGAAGAAAATTGAACACGGACAGCAAAGTCATCAAGCAGTGAACCAAAAGCCTCGGCAACAGCCGGCCCGTTTCCATCAACAGGAAACACTTTCCCATCCTCACGCGCTCTGGTTTCCAGCCCTTTTCGCGCAAGCAGCTCAAGAGTGTCTGAGTTTGTGAATGAAAACAAAGCCGTGCGGAGAAACCTTTCCTCGGCCTTGGTGAAAAATCCCTGCCGCAGAAGATCAGCGGGAGTGCCTTCATGGGTGATATTGCATTTCCCTCCCCCCGATATCCTTATTTTCTCTCCCAGGCGGCAATTTCGTTCAACAATGACAATACTGAAATCTCCCCTTTTTAGCCCAAGGCTGTCAGCAGTTTCACGGGCCGCGATTGCCGCAGCCATTCCGGACGCACCGCCGCCGATTATGACAAGAGAAACAGGAGAACTGTTCGGCATGAATAACTCAGAAAAAAAGGTTCAACCGCACGGCTGCAGGGAAAAACTGAAACTTATTGTATCTTAAACATACTCATAAACAGTGCAGAACCCGAATCATCAACCTTAATGATATCTACATCCATGGCAAACGAAGCAGAAAACAACGGCACCGGAGTATTTTTTGATCTCTTTCAAAGTGTTGGCAACATGGGACAGGGGGCAATTGACATTGCCGGTGATGCAGTAAATAACGGCATGGAGATCGCAAGCTCTGCCCTCAAAGCGTCGGGCGACATTGCTACCGGTGTCGTTAATGCCTATATCGGCGTCATTGACAGCGTCTCTGCTGCCATCAGGCCTAAAAAGTAAGTACCGACTTCTTCTCTGTAATCGGGACAGTGACTGCCGGCTCAAAAGGGCCGGCAGTCCTGTTTTCCGGACCACCGGCAACTCTCCAACTTATGACAGAAGTATCGTTCATCACCCTGGCCGTCACTCTTGTTGCGACCCTGGCCATTGGAACCACACTTGTGACAACCATTTTCCGCAGGAAAAATCGACAAGAAGGAAAGGTCCGCATTAAGCCTTCCCCTATCGCCGGAAGAGGAGCATTTGCAGCAAAGAACATCAAATCCGGTGAGATCATCGAGCGCTGTCCGGCACTTGAGGTCAACCATACCGACATCGGAGGCGAACTGCTCAACTATGTCTTCTACGGAAATTCAGAGAATTCGCGACTGGTGGTGATGGGCAACGGGATGCTCTTCAACCACTCCTTTGAACCGAATGTGGCTTACTATCTTGACGAAACCCCGTCAGGAAAAGAGCTGGTGCTCTATGCACTCAGTGATGTGAACAAGGGGGAAGAGATGTTCTACAACTATGGGGAGGACTGGTGGGCAACACGAAGCGGAAAAGACGGTTAAGTGTCAACGCTTGAGCTTCTCCCTTTTCGGACAAGCGCCCCGCCACACTGAGGACACAGCTCCATCCGGCATGGGATGCCATCCAGATGAGGATTTTCATAACCGCAGCCCAGACAGACGCAACTTTCGGGCCCGGAGGCACCAAACGGACCGGAATGAGCCTCAACATGACCACCCGCAATACAGATTGATTTCCCTTCAACAATCGCCTCAGCTACCTTTTTATGAGCCGATTCAATAATTCTGCCAAAGGTCTGCCGTGAAATCCTCATGCGAGCAGCTGCATCAGCCTGATAGAGGCCCATTTTATCACCGAGCCTTAGTGCCTCAAGCTCATCAACCGAAATCACCACACTCTCAAGCCTTGAGGGGGAAACCCCCTCAGGATTGAAGCATGTGACTTTCGGAAGATCCTCAACACAACGGCAACTGACCGGCCTCCCGGCTCTGATGTTTTTCATTGCAGGCAATTTCTGCCGCTCAGTCTTCAACACAGATTTCACCTCGTACCACCGCCATAAGTGTCCGAATCAGCAGAACCACAATAATGAGTATGAGAAATCCGAGTTCAAAAATCGCAATGCTCTTGAAAAACGGATTCATTGTCAGGTGGTACATCAGAAGCGTTGCAAGGGCCTTGGCTGCCACCGGGAATGAATAGGCCCACCATGAAAGGTAAAAATTGATTTTTGAGAGCATGGGAAGCTGAAACAGTACCAGCACAAACATGAAGAGCGAGAAATAATAAAGGATGCGGGCAAAGGCATCAAGCTCACCGCCGCCAAGCTTCACATACGCAATGAAGCCGATGGCAGGGGGAGCGAAAAGAATGAAGAGAGTAGGCAGCAGACGGTCTGGAATGGATGCGTGGAAAATCATCCGGTACATGACAATGGTAAACAGCGCGATCCAAAAAATTATACCCACCGCAAAGAAAAACCAGGAAACTTCAATAAAGCCATGTTTTACGCCGGCGATAGGGACTATAATGGCGCCAACAATTGGAATGAACCAACCGGGAGTCATATGCTCAATCTTGAAATGCGACTGATTGATCCAGCTGGAAATAATGAACACAGAGGCAAGAAGTTGAAGCACCACACCAGTTACCCACAGATAGTAGGAAACCTGCATACTGCGATCAAGATAGACAACGCTGAGGACAAGGCAGATTTTAGCTATAAGAGGAAAGAAGTTGACCTTGACCGGGTGGTTCCACTCCTTGACTATGGTATCGGGATGAGTTACTGCTTTTACCAGATAGACAAGACTGACAAGGCCGAAAAGGGCGAGAGTGAAATACAGAAGCCAGGCGTTTGCTGGTTCCAGCACTGGAAAAAGTCCGCTGCCTTTCTGGATGGCAAGAGTAAAACCTGCCATACCAAGAATGATGGCAAAAAATGTAATGTGAAAATTACGCAGCCGTAATGGCTGTTCTTCATATCCTGCTTGAGTAGTCATGTCTGAAGGATGGTGAAAGTGAGGGGTTGATATTGATAGAAAAAGTGGTCGTTCAGCCTTCTGCGATTGTGGCCGCAACTTCAAAAACAGGAGGGTCGAGAATGTGCTTTTTCACTGCGCAGAGATTGGCTGCAGAAATGACGGCAGTCCGATATTTTGCAGGGAAATCAGAGGGAAGATCTATGGAAAGAGAAATTTTGCCTACTCCTGTCCCGTCCTCCCGGGGTTCGTGCGACTGCACAATACGGATATTGTCGGTTGGAATCCCCCGCTGCTCACAGAACAGAAAAACATAGATTCCGGCACAGGTGCCGATTGAAGCGAGAAAAAGCGCAAACGGCTCTGGTGCCGAACCCTCACCTCCGCCATTGACCGACTGGTCTGTCTGGATAGTGAATCCGCGGTAACTGGCGTTTACTTTTTTGCCGCCGCCAAAAGAGATGACCATATTGTCGCCCATAGCCGTACACTTCAAGATAAAATTAAGAGAAAGTAACGGCATATGCCGTGCTGATGGGCAAATTATAAGCATATGCTCATAAGCAACCAAATAACCGAAGAAAAATCACAAAATAAAAGCGGTCGGGGGGAGCTGTGGAACTTTCAGAATGCAGTGAAAGCAACGCCGGCTGCAAGCCAGACGAACAGCTCCGTGACTTCACTCACCGCGCCCAGAACATCGCCCGTTATGCCGCCAATTTTTTTCATGCTCAAAAAACCGATGAGCGCGGCTGCAGTCAATGCCGCACCGAAGAGGAGGAAGAGCAAAAAAGGGTCACGATAAAAGAAAGGAAGAGTCATCATCAACGAGAGAGCCAGGGCCACTGCTGCATGAGTTCGGCCAGCACCCCCGACAAAACCTGAAGCCGTTCCCCCTTCCTTCCGGGCATACGGAAGCGATGCGGCCAGCAGCACCTGCGACAACCGACCAAGCAGCACACCAGAGGCAATAAGGGCGAACGCACCATGTTCGGTAAGCCTGAGAATCGCGACCCACTTCAACAGCATGAGAGAGAGAAGGGCAAGTGCACCAAAAGAACCGACAGTGGGATCTTTCATGATGGAGAGAGTCCTCTCACGGTCACCTCCGCCCCAGAAGCCGTCAGCCATGTCGGCCAGGCCGTCAGCATGCATCCCACGGCTTACAATAAAACCGCCCACAACCACCACAGCAGAGGCAAGCTCACTCCAGCCAATGCTGAGCGGGAGCCAGGCACAGGCGGCGAGAAGGGTGCCAAGAAATGCGCCGACAACTGGAAACCAGTAGAGGGAACTGCTGAAATTCTCCGCATCTTTTCCGGGAACAGAAAAAATGGTAAGCGTTCGTATTGCCGAAACCAGTCCACTCAGCATTTTCTCTTACTCCCCGTCCTTTTCGCTGACACTGGCCGAGCTGAATGTTGCCATTTCATTATACATTTTAACGGAAGCCTCAATCATCTGCATTGCAAGTGCGGCGCCTGTTCCCTCGCCAAGACGAAGGTCAAGGTCAAGAATCGGGCGTGCCCCGATTGCCTGCATCACAGCTCTGTGCCCCTGCTCATTTGAAAGATGGCTGAAAAAAAGATAGTCAGCCACAACCGGGCAGAGTTTCATGGCCACAACAGCTCCGGCTGAGGAAATAAAGCCATCAACCACAACAGGAACCCGGCAAGCCGCGGCACCAAGAATGAATCCTGCAATGCCGGCAATTTCATACCCTCCAAGAGCAGCAAGCGTACCCAGCGGAGTAGTGCACAGCCCGGCATTTACCCCGACAGCCCTCTTTATGACCTCTTTTTTATGCTGAAGGCGTTCATCATCAATTCCTGTCCCCCGTCCGGTAATACCATCAACCGGAACCCCGAGAAGAACTGAATACAAAGCTGCGGCAGGCGTTGTGTTGGCAATTCCCATTTCACCCGTACCCAAGAGATGGTACCCTTCATCATGAGCCTCTGCAGCCAATGCCGCACCGGCCAGGATGGCCCCAATCGCTTCATTTTCACTCATGGCCGGTCCCGCAGCAATGTTGCCGGTACCTTTGGCAACCTTTCTTTTCACCAATACCGGATGGTCTGGAAAGTCATGATTCACACCCATGTCAACCACTGCAAGATCAGCCCCGACATGACGGGCAAACACATTGATGGCAGCCCCGCCCGAAAGCATAGTGTACACCATCTGCGGCGTCACCTCCGAAGGAAACGCTGAAACCCCTTCCCTGGCAACACCATGGTCGCCGGCAAAACAGCAGATCTTTTTCCGATTGATGACTGGTGAAAGGGATGCTGTCGCCTGAACAAAGCGCAAGGCAATCTCCTCAAGGCGCCCAAGGCTTCCCTGAGGCTTGGTCAAGTCATCAAGATGAGCCTGAGCCGCCCCGGAAAGGGAATGGTCAGCAGGGCTGACAGCAGCAATCAATGCAAGAAACTTTTCCTTCATCGGGAAACCCTATTTAAGTTTGACTGGAAGACCGCTGCACAAAAAATAGGCCTCCGTAGCGGCTGCGGCCACTTTCTGGTTGACTCTTCCGGCAAGGTCACGAAACATTCGTGCCATTGCATTCTCAGGCACTATGCCCATGCCGACCTCGTTGGATACGAGAACGATTGTGCAGGGAGGGCTCTCAAGCACACTCAGCAAAGCTGCAGTCTCTTTCTCAATCATCTCTTTCGACTCATCACCAAACCGGTGCATGAGGTTGCCGGTCCAGACCGTCAGGCAGTCCACAAGCACTACTTCTGTACCAGCCGGGATCTCCCTCAGTGCGCCTGCGAGGTTGACAGGCTCCTCAACAGTTGTAAATCCTGTACCCCGCTCATCACGGTGTTTCTGTATCCGCTCCTCCATTTCCAGGTCAAACGCCTGAGCCGTTGCCAGAAAAACCCGGGATTGAAACCTGAGAGCAAGATTGAGTGCAAATGAGCTTTTCCCGCTTCTCGCCCCACCGGTCACAAACACCACCCTTTTCATACCCCCCTCCTTCTTTCATGCATCAGGTCAGATGACGAGTTGAAATCATCAAGTGAGAATATTTCCATTGTAAACACCCTGTCCGGATCAGGACTTGCCTGTAAAGCTGCCAGCACGCTGTCCATAGCAGAAGACGGGTAAAAGTCGAGCGAGTTATGATCTTTCCCCTCACGCACCCCATGAATATGGATCACTTTGGTACGATGGAGATACTTCTTGAGATGATCCTCCAATGGAAATCCGTACAACTCAAGATGACCAACATCAAGAGTCACCGAAAGACCGAGGTCATCAACAACCGGCCAGATAAAGTCATAGGGATAATTGAGAGTCTCTACTGCAAACTCCGAAGCGCTGGCTTCTGAAGTTTTAAGGAGCTGGCTGATGGACTGCCAGAAAAGGTCGCTGAAACGGGCAGCACCATCTTCCGAAAAGAGATTGATATCTACGCCCTGGCCCGCTTCGGCATGGGTGACAAAGGCTGATACCGGCAACGGGCGCGTCAGCTCAATAATCTTTCGGCACTTCTCTACCGACTTGAGCCGTTCAGTCCTATCAGAATGGCCCAGATAGGCATCAAGCGGAAGATGAACTGAATACGACAGCCCATATTCATCGGCAATATCCGAAAGTCTGCCTATATCGTCCCGGCCGGGAAGATTGCTGAATTCGTCCGACTCAAAAAGGACGAGTTCTATGTCGTCAACCCGATCTTTGAGAAATTCCACATTGGGAATGATTTCATCGGGAATAATGTATGAAGTTGTTCCCAAGCGAAAAGGGAAGGCGTGGGTTGATGCCATTGCTGTCATTATTTCTGGTTTTCATGAAGTACGGTCAGCAGCTCGTGCAGGCTCTCCCACTCCACAGCACCGTCATTGAAAAGAGCCTCGACTTTTTGGGTGGCAAGCTTTCCGGAGGTGTAGTCGCGGCCGGAAATACCGTTTGCAATATAGACCCTCCGCCCCTGCTTCAGTGCCTCAGCCGCCAGGTCAAGGTTGACAAGGTTACCTGCTCCAAAGGGAACATGACTCACAATAACAGCATCAGCTGCTTCGCTCAGCCGCCCGGCTCTCTCAAGAGCTGGTGCTCCTATGGGTGAAAAAGGCTGATCAAACACAGCCTCAATGTTCAGTGCTCTGGCAGCCTCCGCATCAGAGTCAAGCAGGTTGAGCACTCCGGCCGTCACACGGTGCCCCTCAAGCAGCAACCGCCGGAACAACTCTATTCCGCTCCCCCCTCCGGCAATAACATGCACCCTGCAGCCTGTTGGCGACAAACGCTTTTGACCCTCAATCGGTCCGGAAACCTGCAATGCCCCGGTATAGAGATCCTGACGAACCTGAAGATCACAGTTATAGACGCCGCTGAGGAGATCAGCCTTGAGAACATCCTTCGGTATACCGGCAGCCCTGATTGCTCCATCCTGCATCAGGATAAGCCTATCGGATATTGCAGCGGAGAGTGAAAGATCATGGCTGACAAGAAGAATTGTTAACTGCTCTTCGCGGTTCAGCTTCAGAAGAATCTGCAGGACCTCGTTGCGATGGTTTATATCGAGATGAGAAATGGATTCGTCAAGCATGATGAGTTTCGGCTCCTGCGCAAGCACCATTGCAAGGGCGACCCGCTGCTGCTCTCCCCCGCTCAACTCACCGAAAAACCTATCGCGCATGGCGAGCACATCCGTGTAAATCATTGCTCGTTCAACAAGATCATGATCGGATGATGTTGCCGGTCGGAACAGCCCCATTGAAGCAACCCGTCCGTTGGTTACAATCTGCTCCACAGTAAACGCCATGGGCGACTCAAGCTTCTGGGGAACAATTCCCAATAGAGCGGCCCGCTCACGGGGGGGGAGATGGGAGACATCCCTGCCGAACAGCTCCACTTTGCCTTCCAGCGGCTTAATGAAAGCCGCTGCTGTTTTAAGAAGCGTACTTTTCCCACTGCCATTCGGCCCTATAAGAGAGACGAACTCCCCCGCCTTCAGCGAAAAGCTCACACTGTCGAGCACTTTGTGGTGCCTGTATCCGGCGGATACATCCAGGAATGTCAAAGCGTTCTCTGCCATCTTCATGCTATCCAGGCCTGTTTCATCCGCCGATGCAGAATGAGAAGGAAAAAAGGTCCCCCAACAAGAGCAGTCACAACACCAACAGGTATTTCAACAGGGGCAAGAATGGTGCGCGCCACCGCATCGCAGATGACAAGAAACACTCCTCCCCCCAAAGCGGCAAGAGGCAGCAGACGACGGTGATCAGGGCCAAAAGAAGCGCGCATCACATGCGGAACAATAAGCCCTACAAACCCGATCATTCCTGACAGCGACACCGCGGTTGCCGCAAGAAGGGTAGAAAACAGCAGCCCGACAATAATCACAACCCCTGCATTGATACCCTGATAATGAGCCATTTCACGGCCAAGCACAAGCGCGTTCAATCGGGATGAGAGTACCCAGCACCCCGCAATTCCACCAACAATCAGCAGTGCTGAAAACTGCTGTTGTGCAGTTGAGGCCGGCTGAAGGCTGCCGAGCATCCACCAGATCACATTGTGCATGCCATCAACACTGGCAGTGGACACAAGAAACATGATGATGCTGGAGCATATGGCACTGACAATAACACCGCTCAGAATAAGACTGTAGACCGAAGGCTGACCAGCTGAACCCTGACTGGCAATACCATAAACAAGCAAAAGCGTCAAAACGGCAGACATAAATGCCACAACGGGAAGACTCATGGGAAGCGCAAGGCTCGCGCCAGCAAGAATGCTTACGGTTGCGCCAAGTCCCGCACCGCCACTCACCCCGAGCACATAGGGCTCAGCAAGCGGGTTGCGAAGCAATGCCTGAAACACCACACCTGAAGCCGCAAGAGCCGCACCGGTCATCATCCCCATCAGCATCCTGCTGAAACGAAGGGAGGCAATGGCGCTTCCCACCGGTGAATCAAGATCCGGAAATCCGATCCCGGAAGGGCCAAGCATTAGTGAAACAATCAGCAGAAGAGGCACAGCAAGGAGAAACAGGACAAGCCGGAGACGCTGCAGCGGAGGCTTCTTTTTTGTAAAGCGGTTGTCTGCACAGACTGCAACTCTTTGCTGCGTCGATGCCATATCAGTTTTCAACACCCTTCTCTGCCGGGATTCCCTGCTGATATCCATGCTTGAGCATTTTCATTTCAGAAGCGGTATCAGCAATCTCAAGAAGCACCTGTGGGGCATTTCTGCCAGTCATGACAACTATTTTACCGCTTCCGCAGCTGCGGAGTGCATCAAGAAGCGGCTCAACGGGCATCAGCTCATTGGCAAGCGCAAAACATACCTCATCAAGAAGCACAAAATCATACTGAGGATTTCCAAGCGCCTCAATTGCGGCCCGCAGTCCCTCAGCTGCAGCTTCGCGATGCTCCTCCATCACAGGACTCTTCCGGTCACGGGGAAGAAAGCCCCGGCCAAACTGCTCCCAACTGACATCCGGCAACTTGCTGAAAAACTTCTGTTCTCCAACAGCACTGTCTGATTTTACAAACTGTATGACCCTTGCCCGCATCCCATGGCCAAGAGCTCTCGACATCATGCCGAAAGCCGCCGTGCTTTTGCCTTTCCCATCACCGGTAAAAAGAAGAATCCGGCATCCGCTATGTTCTGTTTCCATTATCCTGGTCAACTTATGTTACGATTAACAAGTCGACAGCCACACTGAATGCGAGACCGCCTCCAATAAAAAACCATGCCGTACGCTTCATCAGCCCTACAGCCGAACGAAGCGTATCGGGCGAACATTTCTCCTCTTCAACGCCCAGCATAGGAGCATGCTTCACTACGCCGCTGTAACTCCTCGCACCGCCAAACCTAACGCCAAGAGCACCGGCAAAAGCGGCCTCGGGGAATCCTGCATTGGGGCTTTCATGAAGCCCTGCACCCTTATTCACAGCTTTAAAGATATCAAAAACCCTCATTTTTCCGGCCATTGCCCCTAAAGCAACAGCCAGAACAGTAAGGCGTGCAGGGAGATAATTAAGCAGATCGTCAAACCTGGCCGATGCCCAGCCAAACTCCCTGTATCGATCATTCTTATACCCGAACGATGAATCCAGCGTACTGGCCGCCTTGAACACCACCGCCCCCACAGGCCCGAACAGAAACGCATAGAACATTGGTGCCGTGACCCCGTCCACTGTATTCTCCGCAACGCTTTCAGCTGCCGCAAGCACTACCCCCTCCGTATCAAGCCCCTCCGTATCNCGACCCACCATCCACGACACCTTCCGGCGGGCCTCAACAAGATCACCGTTAAGAAGAGGAGTCAGAACCGCAAGGGCATGGCGTTCAAGATCACGGGTGGCAAAACAGCTCCACAAAATGAGCACACTCACAAAAGTGCCTGCATAAGGATGGAGTGCCGAAGCAGCGGCAATCATAAGCCAGGCGGCCGCACCCGAAATTCCAACAAGCAGCAGAGCCACTGCAATGCCTGAAATCCTCAATGGCAGAGGTGAGAGACGGAAAATGGATTCAAGTTTTGCAGCCAGCCACCCCATCCCCCTTACGGGGTGAGGAAAGCGGCGCGGATCACCAAGAAGAAGATCCAGAAGAAATGCCGCGAACACAAGCAAAGCCCCCTCAATCATCCGAGGCCTCCCGCAGCGCCGCAATAAGCCGGCTGTTTTCTTCCGGCCACCGCACTGCAAAGCGGAACCACTCCCCTTCCAGCCCACGGAAATTCCTGCAATCACGCACCGGCATGCCCTGTTCCTTTAAACGAGCCAACAGATGGTCAAGTGAGCCATCCCACCGGGCAAGAAAGAAATTGGCNACACCGCCGAACAGGCTCATACATTCAATTGAAGCACNCTCACGCCAGATCCGTTCCCGCTCNAACNCTGCCAGCTGGCGAACTGACTCCTCCCATTCCAGACACCCCGAAAGACGGCCGGCAACCCTTTCAGCAACCGCATTCACCGTCCACGGCTCCTTGTGCTCCAGCAGCCGCCCGATCACATCAGGATGAGCAATCACAGCTCCAAGCCTCAATCCGGGAAGCGCATAGAACTTCGTCAACGAATGGACAACCACCACATTCCTGAATGCCAGAACTTCACGCATCAGCGAATTTGAAGGGAAATCGGCCGTAAACTGAATGAACGCCTCATCAACAAGAAACCACTTGTCAGGAAACCGGCTCGCAAGCGCAAGCACAACAGCAGGCGCAAGCCTGGTTCCCGTAGGATTGTTGGGATTGGCAGCAAAGAATGCATCAACATTTTCCACCCTGTCCACAAGCTCCTGAAATTCCGGCATGGCAAACCCGTTTTCCTCCTTCAGCTCCACCACAGAAACCTCAGCTCCAGCTATTCGGCAAGCCCTCTCGTACTCAAAAAATGAAGGCGCCGGAACAAGCACATGGCGCAATCCCAAAGCTCGCGGAAGCAGATATATCCCCTCAGCAGCCCCATTGGTTCCAAGAACCGAGCCCGGCTCAAGAGCGAAACGCTCCACATAAAAATCCCTGATACCGCCGCCATCAATTGAAGGATAGGCTATCAAATCCCTCTCCTCCATAACCAAAGGCCCAAGAGGCGGAAACAATGGGCTGATATTCACACTGAAATCAGTCACTTCGACGCCGCCAGAGGACGCACCGCCATGAGTATGATGATAGAGGTTGCTCAATTTTTCACCTCCGGAACCGGCTGACCGGCAAGCGCAAACACCTTGTCCAGATCAAGATGGCGGGAGAAATGCTCTGCAAGCATATCGTATTTCCCGTCAAGCTCGCTGCGGCGGTTCGTCGCTGCAGCCACTGAAGCATATCCCCCTCCAGCCCTGCAAAGAAGCATGGAGCGAAGCCCGGGTTCATCAAAAACACCATGGAAATAGGTGCCTATAACCCGTTCATCCACGCTTACGACTCCATCAGTATCCTCAACCCCGACACCATTTCTCCCGGTAACATGGAGGAACGGCGTACATGCGCCCGAAACGGCAGTACGGCCCATGTGAATCTCATAACCCGAAGCCCTCGCACCACCCTCAACAGCACGACCGACAGAATTTGAAAGATATTTCTCCCGTTCCAGTTCAGTGGCCACCGGCAGCAGTCCCAATGCACTGCTCCGGCCCGGCTCACCCTCAAGCCCGTAAGGGTCTGCAATACTCTCTCCCAGCATCTGGAACCCACCGCAAATGCCCATTATAAGTCCACCCCGTCGGCGGAACTTCATAATCTCCTCCTCCCAGCCCATGGAACGAAGCCAGTCAAGGTCGCCACGCACATTCTTCGAGCCTGGAAGCACCAGCATATGGTAGCCATCAAGCGATCGGGGATAATGAAGGTAATGGAGATCAACACCGGAATCCTCTTCAAGAGGGGAAAGGTCCGTAAAATTGGATATATGGGGGAAATAGATGACTGCAACGCCAGTCTTTCCAGAAGCAGGCCCGGCGGCAGGGTCAACTTTGGCGGAAAGCGGAACAGCATCCTCTGCGTCAATCGTAAACCCCCTGAAATAGGGAATAACACCAAGCACAGGAATGCCCGCCATCTTCTCAATCATCTCCACCCCATCCCGGAACAGTTCAATATCACCACGGAACCGGTTGATGATAACCCCTTTCACAAGCAAGCGATCCTCAGGAGGGATGACAGAGAGCGTACCCACCACCTGGGCGAACACCCCTCCACGATCAATATCAGCCACAAGAATGACAGAAGCTCCCGCTTCACGCGCCGTTCGGAAGTTCACGAAGTCGCGCTTATAGAGGTTCATTTCCGCACACGACCCCGCGCCCTCAATCACAAGCAGTTCATGCTTTGCCATCAGCCGGTGCAGGCTCTCGAATGCCGCAGCCGCCCATTTCGAGGTGTCCCTGAAATACCCCTTCGCACTCTCGGTCGAGGATACCTTTCCCTGCAGCACNACCTGGGCGCCNGTATCGGTNTTGGGTTTCAACAGCACCGGGTTCATATCGGCAGTCGGCGCAACNCGGGCCGCCTCNGCCTGCACGACCTGAGCACGGCCGATTTCCAATCCATCCGGCGTCACGCCCGAATTGTTCGACATGTTCTGCGCCTTGAAGGGCGCAACATCAATGCCCGCATCACGGAATATCCTGCAGAGCGCCGTGGCTACGATGCTCTTGCCAACATCGGAAGCGGTGCCGAGAACGGCAATCGTCCTGACTTCAGGTTTATCTGGTTTTATCATGACAGGCTAAAGGGATTGCATAAAAAAAATCAAAACACCTTAAACTGATAACACCGCCAGAGATCTTCTCCGGCGGCGTTGATTTTGTTTTCATCAGAAGGTAACCTTCATGCCGGCATAGGCAGAGCGTCCTGGCGTGGCATAGCGCCAAGCCTCTTCGTAATGCTCATCAAATAGATTTTCGATGCGGCCATAGAGCTGAACATAATCATCTACCTTGAACGAAGCGCCGGCATTGATCAGAAAATAGCTTTCCAGTTTACCGGTAACTTCGCAATCGTCATCCATTGCATTTCGGTCACGACGGGAACCCACCCACTGCATGTTCGTATTGATCTTGAGTTTTGAGGTTGCTTTCCATGAACCACTCAAGGCCACCTTATTTTTCGGGCGGCGCAATAACTCTTCATCCTGAGCGTCCTGTGTGTAGGTATAGGTATGGCTAAGCGCCAGAAAGATAGGATCAGAGGGCTGCCACTCAATGAAGCTTTCAACACCAAGCATCTCTGTTTTTCCTTCCACCTGCGCGTATATCCAACTATCAAGATCGAATTCAATGCGATTGTCGAAATCTGTCCTGAAATAGGTGGAGCCGATCTT